>SXGT01029532.1_pt1 | contig 22347 bp, 19 predicted proteins | sample 3176221 | NCBI WGS metagenome assembly SXGT01 (sample SAMN11356862, study PRJNA531348) | freshwater metagenome | isolation source: freshwater sample F1-120 | place: China: Fuxian Lake, Yuxi | collected 2017-12-25
AAGTAGGTAAAAATCGTCAATGTCGCACTATAAACTTGTAAGCATTAGGGTTTAGCCATTCTTGGGTGGTTGATAATGTATGTTTTAATTAACATCATCCCATATTGGACGGTTACATTTCTTATCCCGAACTCAGGTTATTAAACCATTTCAAATTACCGTAGTCTCATGGCGCTGATGCAGCTTGCCACCCACCACCTAAGGCTTTATATAACGCCACTAAGTTGCGTGACACTTTTGCAGAACTATTCATTAACTTCACTTCTGCAGCTAGGAGTTGTTGCTGCTGTTGCACTACGTTGACATAATTGCTTAAACCTTGCTGATACAATTCCGTTGCGAGTTTGACAGCCAGTTGTTGCTGGGTCAGTGCTGCTTGTAGCTTGCGCTCACTTTGCTGCTCCTGCAGCAAGGAAAGTAAGGCATCTTCGACTTCTTTAAAGGCATTTAGCACCGTACTTTCGTAGGCCAAGCGACTTTGTTGTAGTTGCGCTTCTTTGCTTTTGATATTGGCACTGAGTTTGCTCCAATTAAACACGGGCATCGATAGCGATGCTGCACTCGACCAAGATTTACCTACGGGGGTAAATCCGCTGATACTGAGATTCTGTAAACCAATGAATGCGGCAAGATTCACTTTAGGATACAACTCTGCAGTCGCAATCCCCACGTAAGCATTCGCGATTGCTATCGCTTGTTCGGCTCTGCGTATATCAGGACGACGCTGTAATAAGGCGGAGGGTAAATCTGGAATTACAGTGACTTGGGCGCGAGGAATCTCCCGCACCGGACTTAATCGCGTCAGCAAGGCAGTGGGTTCGCGCCCAGTGAGCACACTCAGGGCATGGATTGAAGTTTGAATCGCTTCTTGATACTGCGGAATTTCGGCACTTAAATCCTCTAAGCGCGCCTCAGCAACGGTAGCTTCTACAGCACTACTCAACCCCGCTTGTTGTCGCACTTGCTGTAAATCTTGGATAGTGGTTTGTAGCGCGAGCGTTTGTTCAGCCCACTTGAGCTGTTGTTGATTACTACGTAAATCAATATAGAGTATAGCCACCTCGCCAAGCAGGGTAACTAAGATGTCGTGCTGTTGCTCAACTTCACTTGCAACCGTCGCATCCGCAGCTTCTATGGCCCGGCGCACTCCGCCAAAAAAATCTAGTTCCCACTGCGCATCAAAACCTAATTGAAAAATATTCAGCAATTGATTGCCAACGCCAAATCCTCCGCCAGCGCTAGAACCCGAGGCTTGTCCGGCACTCGAGGTATTATTGTAGCGCCGACTCAATGCGCTTTTGCTGCTCACACTGGGTAATCCAGCAGCAAAAGTTGCGCTCCGCTGTGCACGCACATCCTGAATGCGCGCCAAAGCTTGCTTGAGGTCTATATTGTTATGAAGTGCATCATCAATCAGTTGGGTTAACACAGGATCATTAAAATTCTGCCACCACGTTTGTAAAGCATTGTTGGCGTCCGCTTGGCTAGGTACAGACCATTGCTTAGGAACGTCAAGTGCAGGCTTTTTAAAATCCGGCCCAACCGCACATCCCGACAGTAATACCCCTGCTAACAGCCCGTGCCAACAGCGCCTCATTTAAGCTTATCTCCTTCGGGCGCGTCAATAAACACGTCCATCTGTTGCCCAACATATACCGGGAAGCTTTGCCTAGGGAAGGTATAAATGGCCTGCAATACCCGGGTATCTACCCGTTCCGTGCTGTCTCCGGTCAAAGATTTTTTGGGCACAACATATGGTTCGAGATACGCTAAGGTTAAATCGACTTTAAAATCGCGATTACCCCGTAAATAAGCAACGGCTTTATTCGCCTTGCTAAAGCGCCAAGCATCGTTTTCATCAATATCTACGCGCACGTGTAATTTATCCTGATTGCCTAGCACCAGTAGCGGGGTATTGACTGCACTCGCGGGGGCAAATTCTCCAGCACGAATATTGACCTGCAAAACATCACCCGCAATCGGTGCACGCACCACTAAACGTTCCAAGGTGACCTGTACACTGGCGATATTTGCTTGGCTTTGTTTCACTTGCGCCTCGGCACTTACCAGTTTAGCTTTGGCAATCAGCATCGTATTGCGACGTTTTAATACCTCCTCGGCACTGATGGCACGGACATCGGTAACTTTAGTCACCAAGTTATATAATGACTGCGCATCCTGTAAATTAGCTTTGGCGACTTCAACCTCGGCCAAGGCTTTGTCTAAATCAGCATTTTTGATTGCCAATTCGGCCTGCGTCTCGCGATCATCCAAGTAAAACAACGGCGCATGCTGTTTTACCGCGTCACCCACCTTCACCACAACTTTCTGCACTATCCGCGCTAAGGGGGAGCCCAACGCCACATTTTGGCTTTGGGCTTCGATAATGCCAGAACCTGCAATAAAGGCGTTAAAAGATGGAGAAGCAGGTTCTGCAACCGCAGGAGCGACTGGCATGGGTTTATTGCTCTTCACCACGGAATATCCCGCAAACGCCATTCCGGCAAGCGCAAGCAGTGGAAGTACATGTTTAATTTGCATACGCATCCCTAGAAATTTTGTGCTTTGAATTAAGCTTAAACATTTGGAGTCGCCGCCCGCACATTAATCACTCGCCCATCATCCATTTCGGCAATCCGATCCGCAAATCCAAAAATTCGCGCATCATGGGTCACAATCACTAGGGCTCGATCCTGCTGCATAGCCACATCTTTCAGTAAATGCATAACGGTCTGTCCGGTTTCATGATCCAGCGCACTCGTGGGTTCGTCGCAGACGATAAGTTTTGGGCTATGCACTAAGGCACGTGCAATGGCCACGCGCTGTTGCTGTCCACCGGAAAGTTGTGCCGGAAGATTGCCCATGCGTTTACCCAACCCTACAGCGGCTAAAATTTCCTGCGCTTTACGTTCGGCAATACTGCGCTTGACACCATTAATAATCAACGGCACTGAGACATTTTCAGTCAAGGTCAGCGCGGGCAACAAATTAAAGGCCTGAAACACAAAACCGATATGCTGTGCACGAAAGCGTAATTTATCCTTGCTGCGCATTGCCGCTAGGTTTTGTCCAAACAACTCACACACGCCCGCGTCTTGATCCAAAATTCCAGCAATCACTGAAATCAAGGTGGTTTTACCACAGCCTGACGGCCCAACTAACATTAACAGCTCTCCTTGCAGAATCTCTAGGTCTACATGATCCAGTGCGATTACTTGTTGATCTCCAGCATCAAAAACTTTAAGCAATTGCTGACAACTAACCGCTACCTCTGGCATACCTTAACCTTTAAACACAATAGCCGGTTCAAGTCGCAGCACTTTTATAATACTGATTAGGGCGGCAAACATACAGATTAGACTGACTCCCGCACCACTGAAGACCAAAAGTTGCCAAGGAAATTTAAAAGCGAGTACCGAATTGCGCATGCTGTAGCCAAAGAGTGCGGTTAAGCCTACCCCCATGCCATAGCCAATAGTCCCTACCATCAACGCTTGCAATAATATCATGCGTAATAAGGTCAAATTACTGGTCCCCATAGCTTTCAGGACGCCGAACTGCCGGATATTTTCTAACGTAAAATTGTAGAAGGTTTGGCCAGCGATCGCCGCCCCCACGATAAATCCCAGTAACACCGACATGCCAAAGTTAATCGGAATCCCGGTATTTTTGATGAAATATTGGTAGGTTAAGGTTTGGAATTCTTCGCTGGTGTAGGCGGCCAACCCTGTCCCGGCATGAATACGTTGCGTCAGCTCATGCAGATTTTGTCCGGGCCTAGCTTTGACGAGCACGAAGGACAAGGATTTGCGTTCTCGCGGTGCAAAGCTTTTAGCACGCGAATAGGTTGTGTAAATCACAGGTTGTGACTGAAAGGTGCGGGTTGTGCGCGCAATACCCACCACAATAGCACGATGATCGTTTAACTCTAACACATCGTCCAATTGCAGCGGTGTAGACGCTCCCCCATGTAGTGCGGGTTTGGCAAGCTTGGTAGTGGCGCCATCAACATCAACAATAATGCTGTCACTTCGACGTAAATCTTTTAACTGCCCGTTGAGCATATACGGCGGGCCACCTATCAAGGTGGTGTCATCCAAGCCAACTAGATTACAGGTCTGGAAAGTTCCGTCCGCTAAGCGGGCTTTCAATAAGCCCTTATACAACGGAACGGCCCAATCGACTCCGGCAATGCCGCGCACACTATATAATTCTGTATCTTGCAGGGGTTTAATATCGTCAATAAATTGTACTTTATCATCCATCACCCAGATATCCGGTTGCCCGACATCTGAGATAAAACTATAGGTGCGCGCCATCAAGCCTATAAATATCGCGGGTTGTTGCGTCATAATTAACGAGGCAAACGTTAACCCCATAATAATGCCCACATATTTACCGGTATCTCCCATTAACATTTTCAGCGCAATGCGATACATGATGATTTCCTAGTGATGGGATATGCTTAAACATGATCTCATGTAACTCAATCTAAGCCAAGACGGTTACTTTGCTTTAGATGCTACAGCAATGGCAAATAAACTAACGTTTACAAGTTGCTTAGCCAGGAATACGAAAAAACTTAACGCTTGCCAGCAATTTAGATTTCAAAAATTATGTCGAGGCTCGCATGGCTGCGTTGCATTTTAGTCTAGGAGCATTGAAAGCTAAAATGGCTAAGCTGTCTCTAGCGCAACAAAACTTCAGTCATGCAACAGAATCAAGCAAATACCTTTTAGCTTTCAAGTTACTCACATTGAATAGCGTCCTACATTGTTGATGGCTGATAGCTGTATGAAAAATCTTCCATACTCTCTAAGGCCCAAGTCAAGTGCTGCGGATTTTCTAATTCAAAACCATTTACCCCCACGCGCACCAAATAGTAGACTTGATCTAACATAAAAGCTCCCACGGCACGAACTTCACCCTGATAACCATATTGATGCCGTAATTGCCGGGCTTGACTAAAGCCACGACCATCGGTGTAAAGGCCAAAATTTAACTCTAGTAAGGCTAACTTGGGCAAATCCTCAGCCAAATCTGCGACCTCTTCAGAGGGATCTAAGCGCACGCCTAATAAACTGTCACGTTGCACTAATTGCTGTTTTTCTTGCTGCCAACGCGTCAAGCTAACACTGATATCACCCGTAGCTGGTAACACCTGATCATCGGCAATAAATTGCCAAGTGTTTTCAATAATTTTTTTATCTTTAATGACTTGCATATACTTGCTCTTTAAATGGTTCCAGGCCGATACGACTGACCGTTGCTAAAAAAGATTCGTCTTCGCTTAAGCGTTGTTTAATATAGACCTTGAGAATATCAAGTATGGCATCTTTAATTTGATTGCGATCTACCGCTGGCCCCAAACGTTCACCAATAGCTGCATTATTTTCTGAGGATCCACCTAGGGTAATTTGATACCATTCCGTCCCTTTTTTATCGACGCCCAGAATACCAATATTCCCCACACTTTGGTGGGCGCAGCCATTCATACAACCGGAAAAATTGATTTTAATATCGCCCAAATCATGGATATAGTCCATATCATCTAAGGCAGTATTAATTTCTTTAGTAACCCCAATCGAGCCCGCATTGGCTAACTCACAAAAATCCAAACCCGGGCAGCAAATAATATCAGTGACCGTACCGATATTAGGCGTCGCTAAATTCAACGCGGTTAATTTTTGCCATAACACATAGACATCGGCCTGTTGCACATCGCCTAAAATTAGATTTTGCCGATGCGTGCTACGAATTTCGCCAAAGCTATATTGATCTGCTAAATCGGCAATCGCATCCAACTGGCTATCAGTCACATCACCAGGGGGTACCTCTGGTGCTTTTAATGAAATAAACACCGCGCGATAACCTGGGATTTTGTGCTCAAGGGTATTGTATTTTACCCATTTAGCAAACGCCGCATCCTCGGTTAAATGCGTGTTGAAGCTAAGATCACTGGCCGCCGCCGCTTGATAGGCAGGAGGAACAAAATGCTGTTGGATCTCTTGGATACGCTCAGCTGTCAACTCTAATTCATCGCGGATGCGCAACCATTCAGCCTCAACCAATTGCGTAAATTTTTCTAAACCTTCTTCTTTGACCAGTATTTTGATCCGAGCTTTGTATTTATTATCCCGCCGACCATAGAGATTATAAATGCGTAAAATGGCTTCCAAATACGATAGTAGATGTTTTTGTTCCAAGAAAGGTCGAATAACCTGTCCTATAATTGGGGTACGTCCTAAGCCGCCACCGACAAAAACTTTAAAGCCAATTTCATCCGCCGCATTTTTAACCAAATGCAAGCCAATGTCGTGCAATTGGGTGGCGGCGCGATCTTGTGCCGCAGCGGTCACTGCGATTTTAAATTTACGCGGTAAATACGCAAATTCGGGATGAAAACTGGTCCACTGCCGAATAATTTCACAAAATGGGCGCGGATCGATAATTTCATCTTTGCAAATACCTGCAAGGTGATCCGTCGTCGTGTTACGCATGCAATTGCCACTGGTCTGAATGGCATGCATTTGCACAGTCGCAAGCTCCGCCAGGATATCAGGGGTTTGCGCTAATTCTGGCCAATTAAATTGTACATTTTGGCGCGTAGTAAAATGGCAATAGCCTTTGTCGTAGGTTCTAGCAATGTGCGCTAACTTGCGCAGTTGCTTGGAGGATAATAGACCATAGGGAACGGCTACGCGTAACATCGGAGCATGGGTCTGAATATACAAGCCGTTCATTAATCGTAAAGTCCGGTAATGATCGGGGGCGATTTCTCCCTTGAGAAAACGCTCGGTTTGTCTGCGGAATTGGGTAACACGTTCCTCAATGAGGGTTTGATCGATTTCGTTGTACTGATACATAAAGTAAGGTTTTAGGATGCCTGTTGAGCTTTAAAAATAGCGAGTAATCATATACTGCGCACCTTAAAATGACAAAGGTTAATGTAAGGTGCTATCATTAGTTGTTAAATTTTTAAAGGTTGCTTGTTATAGCAGCCAAATAATAATGTATTGGGAGGTTATTTTGGCGCGCATTTTATTTGCATTTTTGTGTTTGTTGTTATTACCCGAGTTCGCGATAGCGGGTAGTTTTGAAAATCTGGGCCTGACGGGAACTGAACGCGGCATTTATACCGTTCTGATTTTCATCATCGCCTACGGTTTTGTGATGACTGAAGAGTTTACGCACTTACGGAAATCAAAACCGGTAATTTTAGCTGCGGGTATTATCTGGGCGCATGCTGCGGTGCTTGCAACTGAAGCCGGAGTCTCAACAGATGCGTTACATGAAGCATTTGAATACAATCTAAAAGAGTATGCTGAATTAATGCTGTTCTTATTAGTGGCTATGACTTACATCAATTCCATGTCGGAGCGGAATGTCTTTGAAGCCTTACGTTCTTGGCTCGTCAGAAAACAATTTGGTTATCGTCAGTTGTTTATTATTACTGGCGTTATTACGTTCTTCCTGTCTGCGGTTGCAGATAACCTCACTGCGGCCTTATTAGTAGGTGCGGTGGTATTGGCAGTAGGTGGTAATAACGAAAAATTTGTGAGCATAGGTTTCGTTAACTTGGTGATCGCGGCAAATGCTGGCGGCGCGTTTTGCCCCTTTGGTGACATTACCACCCTGATGGTTTGGCAAGCAGGGTATGCTGAATTCTTTGATTTCTTCAAACTGTTTATACCTTCTGTAGTGAACTATGCTGTACCTGCAGCCGTCATGTACTTTGCGGTGCCTGATGAACAACCTTTAGCGACTAATGAAGAAGCTGTGCAATTAAAACCCGGCGCCTTACAAATTTGCGGTATGTTTTTATTGACTATTTGCACCGCGGTCAGCTTTAAACAAATGTTACATTTACCGCCATTTATGGGCATGATGGTAGGTTTATCTGCCTTAATGCTGTACGGTTATTATTTAAAAGTAAAACACGCTCCTCCTGGCGAACACGGCTTCGATATATTCGAAAAAGTTAAAGAAGCTGAGTGGGACACCTTGTTATTCTTCTTCGGTGTGGTGTTTGCAGTTGGCGGTTTAGGCTATATTGGTTATCTGGAATTGTTGTCTGGCGCCATGTACGAAGGCTTAGGCGCAACCACCGCAAATATTTTAGTCGGTTTGATTTCTGCGATTGTAGATAACATTCCAGTGATGTTTGCAGTATTAAACATGGGTGTGGACATGGATCTGTACCAATGGTTGCTGGTGACATTGACTGCTGGCGTAGGCGGTTCATTATTGTCAGTTGGCTCTGCGGCGGGTGTTGCATTAATGGGTCAATCCGATGGCAAATATACCTTCTTCAGCCATTTAAAATGGACTCCTGCGATTGCAGCAGGTTATGCAGGTAGCATCGTCGTGCATTACATGATTAATGGCTAGACCTTAAACTTTACCCTTCTGGGGTGTTTTGCAGATTAAAAGGCCGATAGGTGTTTACAGCCTTCGGCCTTTTTTTATTGCAGAATTTTTTTAACCAGCTTTAGAATCTCGCCTTTGTTACCACTTCCTCCTATTCTTCGCTTTAATCACTGCTAACGAGAACCAAGATGCCGCAATCCTTAAGTCTGAGAAATGCACTATGCAATAAACGTATGCTAATTTGCATATTTACTGGCTTCAGTTCCGGCCTGCCGTTGTATATTCTTATTAGCTTATTACCTGCGTGGCTGCGTTCTGCGGGCGTGGATTTAAAAGCGATCGGACTGTTTGCGTTAATCCAATTACCATTTACTTGGAAATTTTTATGGGCACCGTTTTTTGATCGTTACCGCCCCATCCTCGGACGTCGTCGAGGCTGGTTATGCATTACCCAACTGGGATTATTACTGAGTATTCCGGGTTTTGGCTGGCTAAAACCCGACCTCGACTTATGGCTGATCGCGGCTTTAGCAGGCGCGGTCGCGTTTCTGAGTGCGTCGCAGGATATCGTCTTGGATGCCTTGCGGCGTGAAATTTTACATGACCCAGAATTAGGCCTGGGTAACGCGATCCATGTCAATGCTTATAAAATTGCCGGCTTAGTTCCGGGTTCGTTATCGTTGATCTTAGCGGATTTTTTAGCTTGGCCTTGGGTATTTAGTATAACAGCACTATTTATGCTACCGGGCATTTTGATGACCTTATGCATTCAGGAACCTGTTATTCAGCAGGGCGCCCCCAAAACCTTAAGACAAGCCGTCGAAGAGCCATTTTTTGAATTTATTCACCGTAATGGCTGGCAATCGGCCTTACAAATTCTGGCATTTATTTTCTTATACAAACTCGGTGATAGTATGGCTACCGCCCTGGCAACGCCGTTTTATCTGGATTTAGGTTTTAGTAAAACCGAGATTGGCTTAGTCGCTAAAAACGCGGGATTATGGCCCAGTGTCATCGGAGGACTGCTGGGTGGACTGTGGATGATTAAGCTGGGCATCAATCGGGCCTTATGGTTATTCGGTGTGGTGCAGATGCTGGCGATTTTAGGCTTTGCCTGGTTGGCGGTCGTAGGACATACCTTAGGCTGGCTAGCATTAGTGATAAGCGTAGAAGCCTTAGGTGTTGGCTTAGGCACAGCGGCGTTTGTGGCGTTTATTGCACAAGCCACGCACCCACTTTACACTGCCACGCAATTTGCCTTATTCACCAGCTTAGCGGCCGTGCCCCGCACTTTTGCTAATGCCGCCACAGGCTATATCGTTGAAAGCGTTGGCTGGACGTTGTTTTTCTTGATCTGTTTTATCGCAGCGATTCCAGGGATGTTATTGCTTATTAAAGTCGCCCCCTGGAACGGCCACCCCAAAAATTTATCCCTGCAAGACTAATTTAAAACGGATAATCGTAATCCATGATCAATGGTGCATGATCCGAAAAACGTTCATCTTTATAAATAGCGGCTGCCAAAATTTTAGCTTTTAAAGAGGCACTCACAATTTGGTAATCGATACGCCAACCAACATTCTTGGCCCAAGCCTGTCCGCGATTAGACCACCAAGTATATTGTTCAGCTTCTTGATTGACCTGACGAAAAGCATCCACCCAATTATGATCCGCGAATAACTGATCCATCCAAGCACGCTCCTCGGGTAAAAAACCAGAGTTTTTCAAATTACCTTTCCAGTTTTTAAGATCGATGGTTTGATGAGCAATATTCCAATCCCCACAAATAATGGTATCGCGACCATTAGCCGCTAACTCACGTAAATAGGGCAAAAAACGCTCGAGAAAAGCAAATTTAATAGCTTGCCGTACTTCTCCTGAAGAACCTGACGGAAGATACAATGAAATTACACTTAAATTACCAAAACGCGCCTCGATAAAGCGTCCTTCATTATCAAAATCTGGCCAACCAATACCAATATTGACTTCGTCTGGCTGCTTCCGACAATACAAGGCAACGCCGCTATAGCCTTTTTTTTCGGCATCGTGATAGTAACAATAAAAGTCATTAGGGTAATGCAGCGCACTATCAAGCTGAGCTTCTTGCGCTTTAGTTTCTTGAATACAGACCACATCGGCCTGCTGGGCTGCCAACCAGGGAAAAAAGCCTTTGCGCTCTGCGGAGCGTATCCCGTTAGTGTTAAAAGTAATAATCCGCATGTATGAACTATTTATTGCAGTTTTTCTGAGTACCACGTATTATACGCAGTTCTCTTATTATGTGTGGCTCAATTACGGGCAATGTGAAGATAATTTATGAAACCAGAAATTCATCCAGTATATAAACAAATTACCGTAACATGTGGTTGCGGAAACGTTTTCCAAACAGGTTCCGTGCTGGCACGCGACTTAAACATCGAGGTATGTTCTGCATGCCATCCATTCTATACCGGTAAACAACGTGTAGTTGACACCGCAGGTCGTGTGGACAAATTCCGTAAAAAGTACGCGAAGTAATTGTGCCCGGGGCTTTATATGAAAGCATATATCGCCCCTCCTTTTCAGCTTTACAGCCTCTTTGTCCTAGCCCGACCATCACCTCTTCTAGCTTTAGCCAACTTAACCATGAATTGCTAACGCATTTAGGCAAATCCAACAGCGCGATGGTTAGCACACCCCCCTGCAAGAATCAGCTCAATTCATACTCAAGAAAACGCTAGAACAAACAACTACTGACTCTAACGCTCTCAGAATAAACTCTCAATATTTTGCCTTGTTTGCTTGACCACGTTTGCCGCCGCAGCCTTAGATGCTGCTTTGTTGGCAGCCGCAGGATCAGGGGTCAGCGCTTTAGGCTTCACGTTTTGATCAAAAAACTCCCAAGCACCTTCCTTGCTACCTTCTTTTGCTATGCCGCCCGTTTTAGAGTTCACATACGTTTTAACCACTGTTTGTGGAATCTCTAACTCTTGTTCTGGCTGTCCTTGCAAAGCATCATGCATGAAACTCATCCACATGGGCAACGCCGCCTCCCCACCTGTTTCACCATTGCCCAGTGGCGTTGGATTGTCATAGCCAATCCAAGCAGATGCGGAGACAGTATGACTATAACCATTAAACCAAGCATCTTTTTGATCATTGGTCGTTCCGGTTTTACCCGCCAAATCTTTTCTTCCCAGGGATTTAGCACGGGTTGCCGTTCCGCCTTGCACAACCTCACGCAACATAGAATTCATTAAGTAATTCACTGCGGGAGAAATAACACGCTGTGCCACTTCCGGCTTATGCTGATAGACCACCTTACCTTCTTGATCTTCAATACGCTCTACCAAATAAGGCGTCACTAAGGAGCCACCATTAGCAAACACAGCATACATTCTTGCCATTTGCAGGGGCGCAGCTTCACCACTTCCCAGAGCCATTGAGTAGGACTTAGGGATTTGATCAGCTTCAAAGCCAAAGCGCATGGCTGTCTCGGCGGCTTTTTTAATACCGACTTCCATCAGTAATTTAATAGAAACAATATTGCGCGAATATTTTAAGGCATTACGTAACGTTGTCGGTCCATGAAATTTATTGCCAAAATTTTCAGGACGCCACCCCCCTTTGATCGTAGGATCGTTAATCACGATTGGAGCATCATTAATCACACTGGCAGGGGTAAAGCCATTCTCTAAAGCCGTGGTATAAATAATTGGCTTAAACCCTGAACCTGGCTGCCGCTTGGATTGCGTAGCACGATTATACTTATTGCGATAGAAGTCAAACCCCCCTTCCAATGCCATAATCGCCCCCGTTTGCGGATTAATAGCAGCAAATGCCCCTTCTACCCGAGGCACCTGTGTAATTGCCCACTCACCTTTGGCTGTTTGCCTGACCCGGATAATATCATTTACGTTAAATACTTTTTTGATCGCCGCTGCTGATGGCGCCTCACTGCGTATCGCCCATTTTAAATGTGACCAATGTATCACAAGCTCTCGCTGATCCTGAGTGATAAACCGGACTTCCGAATCACTAATAGCGGTCACTTGTACCGGATAGGTGTCCCCAATAACCTCATTTTCTGCTAATACAGGGTTATAATCACGTTGCTTCGTGGGCTTACGGTAACCATGCCGTTGGTCATACTGATGTAAGGTGGAACGTAGCGCTTGAGTTGCGCTGGTCTGTATTGGCGCAGTGATCGTGGTATAGACACTATAGCCATTACCGTACGCCGCTTCTTCGCCATATTGATCAATCACAAATTGCCGCGCCATCTCCGCAATATAAGGAGCATCCAATTCAATACGCTGATCCGGTGCAATAGTCGTTTTAGTACTGACGGGAATGGCTAAGGCGGTATTTAACTGATCAATCGAGATAAAATTTAACTCATACATCCGGCGTAACACATAATTACGTCGCTGCATGGCCTTATCAGGATCGGTCACAGGATTATAAACCGAGGGTGCTTTTGGCAAACCTGCAATTAACGCAAGCTCAGCAAGATTTAATTCATTCAGCGGTTTGCCAAAATAGGTTTCAGCAGCAGCAATCACCCCATAGGAACGCTGCCCCAGGTATATTTTATTGAGATACAACTCCAAAATTTGCTGCTTATTGAAGGTTTTTTCAATTTTAAGCGCCAGAATAATTTCCTTGAGTTTACGCACATACGTTTTTTCTGAACTCAGTAAAAAATTGCGCGTGACCTGCATGGTGATAGTACTGCCACCTTGCCTTTTTTTTCCGGTTAACAACAACTGCACGCCCGCGCGCAATAAACCATGATAGTCGACGCCCGGATGCTCATAAAAACGATCATCTTCCGCCGCTAAAAACGCGTTTATTAACTGCTTAGGCACATCTTTAAATTCAATGGGGGTGCGTTTTTGCTCGCCGAAGTGGGCGATTAATTGGCGGTCTTGACTATAGACAGTCAATGGCACTTTATACTGTACATTTTGTAAGCTATGTATATCGGGCAGATCTTGCAAGATCGGCGTTATCACGAAATAAGCCGCCAGAATCCCCCCAGCAACCAGCACAAAGAACAATAATACGAAGCCTTTTAAAATTTTACGCCGCAATGATGATTTAGCCACAAAAATCCTTAATTGATAGTATTGCTCATCGGTGGCTACTGTTTTTGGGATACCGATGGGACTTAATAAAGCGGCTTACAGGGGGACACGACCGCTATAAATCAAATATTGAAAACCTTATTTATACGACAACGGGTTTTTAAAACTTGGCATTATAAATGATAGTCACTGGAAAATTGTGCATTTTTGTTCAGCCACTTAAGCATAAGTCCCAGTACAAACGGTTATTAAGTCTCAAGAATTTTATAAAGAAGTATTGGTTATTAATTGATATTAGTGTAAATTTTGATACAAAGATACAATAGCAAAATAGCTCAGACTGAAACCTAGTGATTTTAACTTTATAGCTATCGGGAGCCGAAAATACGCGAACCTCTCACTTCAGAGATTAAACATATGATTTAAAATAAGTTTTATATTTTCAAAGTACTTAACTTAGAAACAATCAAATTTATATATAATCCTATTGATTTATAAGTTATTATTTTCTATAAAGCTAAATTTATATGTTAGATACAAAAATCTAGATCCCTTTAACGTGGGTATAAAAATAACAAAACACAGCTATACTTCAGCAAGACTTGACCTGTAAACACCTTTGCACTTTCCAAACATAGTGACTAGCGCTATGCTTTGAGTTTCTTAGTGGTAAAGATGCGCAGTAGAATAGAAGCTTAACAACTCGAGCCACAATGATTAATCGCTCACGAGTCAATTCAAGCAAGTAGTTTTTTATAGAATGCCCTTACTCTTACACTCAGAGGTCATGAATGATTTGGTTTAATCGAAAACCGACATCGGTTTTAGGAATAGACATTAGTACTGCCGCTGTCAAATTGCTGGAGCTAAGCAAAGAAGGATCGCGCTATAAAGTGGAGAGCTATGCCGTGGCTCCGCTGCCGCAAGATGCTGTGGTAGATAAAAATATCATTCACATTGAAGTCATTGCCGAAGCTTTAAAACGTGCTGTCAAGCAATCGGATACCAAATTAAAAAATGCCTGCGTCGCCGTGGCCGGTTCTTCGGTAATGTCAAAAATCATCACCATGCCTGCCTCACTCACTGATGATGACATGGCTGAACAAATTTTAGTCGAAGCCGATCAATATGTTCCCTACTCCTTAGACGAAGTCAACTAGGATTTTGAGGTACAAGGTCCAAATCCAAATAACGCAGAATTGGTAGACGTTTTACTTGCCGCATCGCGACGTGAAAATGTCGATGATCGTGTTGAAGCGCTCACAATGGCAGGTTTAAAAGCGAAAGTGGTGGATGTAGAAGCCTTTGCGATGGAAAACGCTTTCAGCCTACTGACGGCCCAATTACCTAAAGAACTTATCAACGAAACCGTGGCCATCGCGGATATTGGCGCGACCATGGCGACCTTAAATGTGCTCTACAAATCACGTACCGTTTATACTCGTGAGCAAAACTTTGGCGGAAAACAATTAACGGAAGAAATTCAAAGACGCTATGGGCTCTCGCATGAAGAAGCAGGTATGGCTAAACGCCATGGTGGCTTACCCGATAACTACGAATCCGATGTATTATTGCCTTTTAAAAAATCGATGGTGCAACAAATTGCACGCTCGCTGCAGTTTTTCGTCTCTTCGAGTGCGAATCGCGGTGTGAGTTGCGTCATCCTGGCGGGGGGCTGCGCGTCCATTCCAGGGATAGAAAAATTAGTCGAGCAAGAGTTAGCGATTCCGACCTTTGTGGCCAATCCGTTTATCGACATGGCATTATCGAACCGCATAAAACCACAAGTTTTAAGTAATGACGCCCCCGCACTCATGGTCGCATGCGGCTTAGCATTAAGGAGTTTTACCTAGTGGTCAGAATAAATTTATTACCATGGCGGGAAGAACGTAGGCAACAACGGCAAAAAGATTTTATCAGTGCGATTGGCTTGAGCATTGCGCTGGTCTTGGCTATTTTTGCTGCAGTACATATGCATATTGAAGGTTTCAAAGATTTTCAAAACATTCGCAATCAAACCCTCTTAAGTGAAATCGCTGTCCTGGATAACAAAATCACTGAAATCAAAGAAATTGAGGGTAAAAAAAATAAACTTTTAGTCAAAATTGATTTAATTCAAGGCCTACAAGAAAGCCGTCCCCAAATTGTGCACTTGTTTGATGAAATTGCAAAACGTACTCCCGACGGTGTTTATTTAACCGCGCTCCGACAAGCAGGAAAATCCTTAACCCTGCAAGGCAAGGCGCAATCGAATGCTCGGGTATCGGCATTTATGCGGGAAGTCGAAAATTCTGATTGGTTAGCGTCCCCCAAACTGGAAATAATTCGAGGAATGGACAAGAATGATAGCGCACAGAAAGCTGATTCCGGCAGTCAATTCAGTGATTTTACGCTAACCGCTGAACAAAGCTTGCCGCAAACTGCAAAAGAGCCAAAGGAGAAAAAGGCACAATGAATTTATCCGAAGTCAATTGGGATGTAAATGCCTCTGGAAGCTGGCCTTTACCAATCAAAGCGGGAGCAGTGGCTCTGATTTGCTGCTTAGTGGCTGGCGCGTTGATTTATTACGATACGCTGCCGCAGCTTGACGAATTAAATGCCTTAGAGAAAAAGGAAAGCGATCTCAAAGTTGAATTTGAATTTAAACAAAAGAAAGCCATCAATCTGCAAGATTACATCGATCAACTCGCAGAGATTGAAGTCTCTCTAGGCGAAATGATCAAACAAATGCCCACCAAGGCTGAAGTTGCGAATCTGTTAATTGATATTTCACAAACCGGACTAGCCAATGGTTTAGAATTTAAACTGTTCCAACCTGGTCAAGAAGAGCACAAAGAATTTTATACCGAACTCCCCATATCCATTCAAGTTATTGGTCATTACGCACAATTAGGCTCTTTTGTCAGTGGATTAGCCTCGCTGCCGCGTGTGGTCACGGTGCATGATGTCGACATTAAACCACTGGAAGGTGGTAAATTGCTAATGATGGCGGTTATTAAAACCTATAATGAACATTCAACCGATGAAACAGCCGCAACCAAAATCAGAAAGGTGGGTAAATAATGTTTGGGTTCAAGTTTAGACCACGCTTGTCTCGGCAAATTTGCAATGCACTCGCCGGATTTGCCTGTCTGAGTTTACTCGGGTGCAGTGATAATGACATGTCTGATCTTACCAAATACATCAACGAAGTTAAAATCCGCCCCAAATCTGCCATTGAGCCACTCCCTGAAATTAAAGTGGTAGAACCCTTTCTCTTTGACACGAATGGTCTGCGCGACCCCTTTGTTGCCATAAACAAAAGTGATCAGGACGTTATTACTGACATTGCTAATGGCACGGGCATTCGCCCAGACCCGTTGCATCAAAAAGAAGAATTAGAAAACTATCCTTTAGATGCCTTAAGAATGGTTGGAACCGTCAACGTGAATTCGGTGTTATGGGGTTTAATCACGGTTAAAGATGACAGTAATAATGATAAAGGCTCCAACCTGACCAATATTCATAAGGTACAAGTAGGTAATTATTTGGGTATGCATTTTGGAAAAATTACCCGAATAAGTAGCGACAAAATTGAGCTGACAGAAATTGTCGAAGATAAGCCAGGCATTTCATGGCGCGAACAAGAGCAAACATTACCCCTGGTTTTAGCGGAATAAAGGTTATAGGATTATGAGTCATAAACAAGGTAGCCATTTACACAATAATCACCACGCTAGCCCCTATGGGCAGTGGATGTTCTGGATTTTCGTATTGCTATTGCAGCTTAATTGCTCGTGGGCAAACGCAACAACCTTACAATCCGTAGAGGCCGTCTCTTTAACTGGCAATAAACTGCAAATTCAGCTCAATATGGATAACGAAGTTCAAACACCCCAGGTGTTTCAAACTGACAATCCATCCAGAATAGCCTTGGATTTTTCCGGGATAAAAAATGGTTTAAACACCAAAACCGTTAATATCAATCAAGGTGTCGTATCGAATGTTTACTTTATGGAAGCTGAGGGCCGTTTGCGCGTCATCGTTAATTTACTTGCAAGTGTACCTTACGACGTCAGCCTCAAAGGCAATCAAGTTTTACTCACCTTAACTGCGAAGGCAGACCACGCCAGCATTCCCCACGCCAATCCAGCATTAAACAATGCGCCAAGTATCCCCCGCTATTTACCCCCACAAGGTATTTCGAATATCGATTTTAGACGCGGAGATAAAGGCGAAGGGCGAGTGATTGTTGCTTTAGCGAGTCCAAACACGCTGATTAATTCCAAAGAAATTGCTGGCAAAATTGAAGTTGAGTTCATCAACACCACTTTACCACCCGCCTTAAATAAAAATTTAGATGTCTCGGATTTTGCTACCCCGGTAAAAAACGTGATGCTGCAAATGCGAGGCGGCAATACCGTCATTACCATTACCCCCGTCAACGGAAACTACGATTATTCCTCCTTTCAAGGCAACGGTGAATTTACATTAGAGTTTCGTCCCTTAACCCAAGAAGAGAAAGTTGCACAAGAAAAAGAAAAATTTCCCTATGTCGGGGAAAAATTATCCTTGAATTTTCAAGATATTGAGATTCGAGCGGTATTACAAATTCTGGCAGACTTTACCAAATTAAATGTGGTCGCGGCCGATAATGTACAAGGTAGAGTCACGCTACAAATGAATGACGTTCCATGGGATCAAGCTCTGGATTTGATATTAAAATCTAAAGGTTTATCCAAACGCATGAATGGCTCGGTCATTTTGGTGGCGCCTACATCGGACATTAATAGAATAGAAGCCGACGAATTAGAAGCCAAAAAAGTTGTTGAGCAATTAGAGCCCTTAAAAACCGAATACATTCAAATAAACTATGCCAAAGCCGAAAACTTTCGTTTACTCGTGACGGGTTTATCTACCGGAGGTGTCGACGGGTGCGCCATTTCTAAAGCTCAAACCAGCTTATTGAGCAGCAGTGGTGGAGGTGGCGGAGGCTCCGTTGGGGGAGGCGCAGGCGGAGCAAATTCTGGGGGCGCAGCCGGAAATTTAAATGGCTCTAACTCAGGCAACGGTCAACAGGATGTCTACCGCTTGTTATCGACCCGTGGCACTGCAGTCGTAGATGGTCGCACCAACATGCTGATCATCAAAGATACTGCGGAAAAAATCACCGAAATCCGCAAACTGATTGAATTATTAGATAAACCCGTTAGACAGGTGATGATCGAATCTCGCATAGTGCTCGCCTCAAACAATCTCGCCAAAGAATTGGGCGTACGATTTGGCGCCTCCAAAGCAGCCGATGTCGGAGGCGGCAAAACATTTGCACTAGGAGGCAATGGCACATCGGGCAATGTCGATGGCAGCTTGAATGTTAAAGATGCGCTGGTGGACCTTGGAGCCACGGGCGCAGCTGTGGCGTCTGGCTTTCCCCCGGCCGCCCTCGGCATGACCTTGGCGCGCGGCGCGGATTATGTTCTGAATCTAGAGTTATCTGCCTTACAAAATGCCGGAGATGCGGAAATCCTGTCTAACCCTAGAGTCATGACCTCAGACAGATGTAAAGCAGTCATTACCCAAGGACAACAAATCCCTTACCAAACCTTTACGGTAATCAATGGCGTAACCACCCCGTCGGTGACGTTTAAAGAGGCCATTTTACAACTTGAAGTCATTCCACAAATCACGCCCAGCGGCAGTGTGATTATGAACTTAAGTATCAAAAAAGACGAGGCGCGCGATGCAAGCGCCAACCCGCGCATCAACAATCGGGAAATCAACACCACGGTTACGGTAAGTGATGGTGAAACTATCGTCTTAGGCGGTGTCTTTGAAAACGATCGCAATAAGAGCGCTGATAGCATCCCATTTTTATCCGACTTACCAGGCATCGGACCTCTTTTTTCCCATAAAGTTGATACCGATCAAAAGCGGGAATTACTTATTTTTGTCACTCCTAAAATAGCTGTTGAAGGTTTAATGCCGCAATAGCAGCTCTAAACAAGAACCTACACTCCAAGGCTAAAACCTCGCCTTGGATGTGGGCGCACTTTTTATGCACAGAAGGTTAGATTCAATTGCACATGTTATGCATGATGTGAAAAATGTTAAAATGCTAGTCATAACTACTTAAAGGTTTAGTTACGCGCTTATGCACAAAATTATCTCAGGGTATACTGTTAAAAATGGTACACCGAAAACACCCTGCCGATTATTTCTTGAGAACTTACACATGCTCGTTAAAAAATGTTTTAAACCATATGAAACAATCTGAAAATATTTATCTTATTGGGCTCATGGGTGCAGGTAAAACTACGATTGGTAGGCAACTGGCACGCACCCTGCAATTACCCTTTTATGACAGCGATAAAGCCATAGAGGAAGCAACTGGCGTCGACATTCCGACTATTTTTGAATTTGAAGGAGAAGAAGGCTTTCGCAATCGGGAACAAAAAATGATCCAACAGCTAACTGAATTGCGTGGCATTGTGCTTGCAACTGGTGGCGGTGCCATTTTGCGCGAGGAGAACCGTAGACTATTGCAAACGCATGGTTTTGTGGTCTATTTATCTTGTTCAATTGATAAAATTGTTGAACGCACAAAACGTGATAATCACCGCCCGCTTTTACAAACAGAAGATCCGCGCGCACGTGCCGAACAGCTATTTGCAGAACGTGAACACTTATATCAAGACTGTGCGGATTTTGAGGTCAATACGGGTGACCTCCAAAGTAAGACCGTGGTTAAAAATATCCTCAAGGCCTACGAAGCTGTTAATAATTAAATCCAATGAATAAAACACTACAGGTAGAACTCGCGGAACGAAGCTATCCCATTATCATAGGCCCAGGGCTGTATAATAACGCTGCCCTTTTAGCGCAACACATCAAATCAAAACAAGTTTTGATCGTCACTAATACCACCATCGCTCCGCTATATTTAGAGCCATTGATGGCTTCGTTAGAGGGTTATCAAGTGTGTCAATGCGTCTTACCCGATGGAGAGCAATACAAAACCTTAGAGGTATTAAATACTATTTTTGATTGTTTGCTCGAGCATCGTTTTAGTCGTAATGCCACGCTGATTGCTTTAGGTGGCGGCGTGATTGGAGATATGGGGGGATTTGCCGCCGCGTGTTATCAACGGGGGATCGCATTTATCCAAATCCCAACCACCTTACTTGCGCAAGTAGACTCCTCCGTCGGCGGAAAAACAGGAGTAAATCATATCAAAGGCAAAAATATGATTGGTGCCTTTTATCAACCGCAATGCGTACTCGCTGACACCTCGGTGCTGCAGACCTTAGATGCTCGCCAATTTTCAGCAGGTCTTGCAGAAGTCATTAAATACGGTCTTATACGCGACCTAGAGTTTTTTATTTGGTTAGAAGCCAATATCGAGCGATTGCTTGCCCGCGACACTGAGGCCTTAAGCTATGCCATCGAGCGATCATGTCTCAATAAAGCGCAGGTTGTTAACGAAGACGAATTTGAAACAGGTGCGCGCGCCACTCTTAATCTCGGACATACCTTTGGGCATGCCATTGAGACGGGCACAGGCTACGGCACGTATTTACATGGCGAAGCCGTGGCGATTGGAACCTGTCAGGCAGCTGATTTATCGCACCGCCTTGGTTGGTTGACTCAAGCAGACGTGCAACGCATACAAGAGATATTTGTGCGCGCACAATTACCCATTACGCCACCTGCAGCGTTAGATGCAAACAGCATTATCGCGCTTATGTCGGTCGATAAAAAAAATATAGACGGTAAAATTCGCGTTATCTTGCTAGAGAGAATCGGAAAAGCCGCATTACCGCTGACAGTCGATAGTGCTTTAATCGAAAAGACACTGACGAGCTATGGTCGCAGCTAATCTCTCTACCCGAACCAAACAGTATTTTCGAGGCGTGCAATGTTGACTCCCCTGATTACCCAAGAGCGTACGCAAAAATTAGACTTACTTGCCCATCTAATTCGCAACCTCAGGCAGTCTTTGGTCATCTTTGGCCCATCGGGTATAGGCAAATCAACTTTTCTACAGCTTTTAAAAGAAAATGCTGATGAATTTGGTCCGCTATTACTCATCAAAGCGACTGAGCGTTTAAGTTTTGAACAAATCCAGCAAGATTTATTTAAGGAATTGGCACAACATGTCTCTGGCGGGCGCGTTGAAAGTGTAGAACAACTCCTCCCCATTTTTGGCAAGCACAACCAATCCGTGGTGTTACTTATTGATGATGCGGGTCAACTCGTCTCTGGGTTAATCGCTACGCTAGTGCAATATGCGACCAGATTTACTAATCTGCGCATCGTGTTTGCATTAACACAAGAAGACCTAGGCCGCAAACATAAAACCGATCCTGAGATTGATGATTGTCACTATGTCGAAATTCCTCCGCTGTCCTTAAGCCAGTGTGGCGAGTATCTGCAGCATCTACAAACACATTCTGACAACCCGACTTCGAACAGCACACTCACTGCAGCGATGGTAGAACAAATATATAAAAAATCTAAAGGTGTCCCGGGTAAAGTTGTTGAAGTCATGCCCGGTTTAACCGTAGCACGCGTTGCCGCCGCCAGTTGGATATATATAGTTGTCTCCGCGCTGGTGGTATCCGTGGTGGTCGGTTATCTCTTGTGGCGTAATATCGCAACCGTAGTCACTTCTGACGTTCCCTTGCAAACCAACGCCGCCGTGACCCAAACCCTGGAAATTCCTGGACAAACAAAGCCCATTCCATCAGCCACCCCAAACGCAAACAATACCAATGGGGCCAGTTCTGGCGCGGCCAGTAATCAAACACCGCATCTTACTCGACCAGAGATAATTAACAGTAAACCTGATTATTACAGCGGCTTTGCTCGCGTGCGCGAAGCGGATGCTTTAGATGAATTTAAAGATAATGGGCGGAATGACGAACAATCC
>SXGT01010377.1_pt1 | contig 22346 bp, 16 predicted proteins | sample 3176221 | NCBI WGS metagenome assembly SXGT01 (sample SAMN11356862, study PRJNA531348) | freshwater metagenome | isolation source: freshwater sample F1-120 | place: China: Fuxian Lake, Yuxi | collected 2017-12-25
ATACGCGCTGCTTTACTTTGCCGCCGACCCACTGGTTGTCGACGAGGAGAAGGTAGGTCCGAGAGCCGTTGGTCTGCGTGCGAACGAACACGATGATGGTCCTGTGTCACTATCATCGGCGATCATAAACCCATATTCAACCGTAAATATCGATCAGCAGGAAAATATGTGTGCCACTAGGATTTCTCGTTCGAGCGATCCGCCGCTAGTGAAATCAATAACTTAGAGGGTGCTTCGCGGTGCAAAGTGTCGAAGATGAGTTTGGGCGCGACGGGCGGAAACTGTACCTTGATGGCTCGGCTGCCAGTCGCCTCATGAGGCAACTCGCGGCAGGCGTTTCCGCGTGCGTTACCGTCACACACGTGGATGGCCTCGTGCTCGCGCGGTCAGCCTTCCATCACTCGATGAACTACCGTTCGGTGGTGGCGTTCGGGACGGCGCGTCCGATTGACGATGCGGACCGGAAGACCGCCGCGCTGAGGGTGATCTCGGAACACCTCATCGCGGGGCGGTGGGCCGAGGTGCGCGGGCCCAACGAAAAGGAGCTGAGGGCTACTGTGGTGCTTGAGTTCCTGATCGAAGAGGCGTCAGCCAAGACCCGAAGTGGGCCACCAATCGATGACGTCGAGGACTACTCCTGGCCAGTGTGGGCTGGCGTCGTGCCGCTGGATGTGGCCTGGCGCAATCCGGTGACCGAAACGCCTAACATGGCTGAGCCCACATACGTCCGGCGGCCACCGGTTACTCTAGCTTGACTCGGACTGCGTAAGGTGCAGAGGATGACACGGCGTGTCCGGCAGAAGACGACCCGGCGGTGTGGACGGTGCCATTCGCGCTCATCGGCAGGCCCGTTGAACAGTACCGAAGTCGGCACCGGCCGAACCTCCGTGTCCCTTGGCTACTTTGCGCTGGTAGACCGGAATCTGCCGACGCTCCGCCATCGCCTTCACGGCATCGCGGAACTTCCCGGTCACTTGGCCCAATACCGCGGGCGCGGGAATCGGCTTGCCTAACTGCTCGCGCATGAAGGTGGCCAAGCCGCCCGAGGCAGCCAACGGTCCGATGTCCTCATTCCAGAGATCTGCTCATGTGTGCTTACTTCGCGTTGGAGCTCGCCGATCTGGCGCAAGAGCAGGCCAAGCTCATAGAGGCGCTGGGGGCGAAGCGGGATGAACGCTGAACCGCGCAGAGTTTTACGAAGGGAACAGCCGGTGCAACTCGGCCTGCTGATCCGGCGTGAGGAACCTGGTGGGCAGCGACCGGCCGCCCGCGAGGCTGATGCAACAGCGGCGGCAAGATCCCTGTTGCCCGGAGCGAAATAGGGAATCAACGGCAGCCGCCCGACACGCATCACATAGTACGCGGTGATCGCGGGCAGCACATTCTCAGGATCCACGTCTGCCAGACAACTGACCGCAACTGACCAAGTGGAGTGCAGGTGCACCACCGCGGTTTCCTTAACACGCGAATCATAGTAGGCCCGGTGGAGGAAAGGTTCCTTCGATGGCGGCTTGCCTGATAACAGGTTTCCGTCGGAGTCGAGGCATGAGATGGACTCGGGGTCCAACCGCCCCAGGCAGGAGTTGGTCGGCGTGATCAGCATTCCGTCCGGCAGCCGGATACTGATGTTTCCCGAACTCCCCGGCGTAAGCCCGCGATCACCCTACCGGGACCGTACTTAGAGCATTTTCATATAAATTGAGGCTGCTCCGAAGTTCATCGACTATTGCCGGCAATCAGACTGCGAACCTACTTTATATGAAAATACTCTAGACTAGCCTCAAGGCTGGGGTGCGATGAAAATGGGCAGGAAGTTGCTGACCAGGTCCTTGCTGACGACAATCGACTCCGGACCGGTGGGGGCCGAGGCCGGCAATGTGACTTCGATCTGCCATACGCCGACCGCGCCCGAGAGGAGGGCACTGGAGCGGGGCGCAATAAGTCTGCCGTCCGAGAGATAGACCCCGGGGAAGGGATCCGTAACCGGCGGCGGAGCCGGAGCGGGCTCGCCGTCCGCGACAGCGGGCGTGACGGCGCCTTGGCCGGTCGCCAGGATCCGGATGGTCTCGCCGCGCCGGGCTGGGGCAGCATCGGAGTTCACGCGGCCGTCGGAATTGAGTACGATAAAAACCCCAGGCGCTGATGGCAGCACCGTGACCATCGCACGTCCGCGGCTGGCGCCGCTCACAAAAACTTCAGCCAGATATTGAGTGCCGCTATTCAGCCCGCTGGATACCTGCAAGTTGACCTGTGTGGGCGAGACGAAGTACAGCGGCGCAGGCTTTCCGTCCACCATCACCTGCACTCCGCAGAGGCGGGTGGGGAGCGGGATAACTTCCGCGCGACAGGTCTCAGCGGCGGTGAACTCGCCATAGACGGAAGCGATAGAGCCTGGCGCGACGGGAATACCCCGTGCACTGGACGCGGCGTTGACGGTCACCGCGTTGGCGAGCGGTTCCATGATCCAGACCTCGGTTGCGGCAGGGAGGGTAGCTCGACTGAGCGCAAAGGAGGAGGGCTTGAACACTATCTGGTCAAAGGCTGGAACGATATCGCGAAGAGTGAGGTTGCGAGTCAGGCCGCCGAGGGGACCGAAGAAATGGCCGAGGATCGCCACACGCGGGCGAAGTTGGCGGATGAGCGCGCCGACGCCTTGAGGGGCGATGCCGACGTGGTTGGAGGAGAAGAACCCGACGTCGAGATCGCGGAGATCGGCAAGTTGCGCCTCCGTGAATTGAGCCTGGCCGAAGTCGCCGAACTGGGCAAAACGGAGGCCGGACTGGGTCCACCGGATGATAGTGTTGGACGTGGCGCCGTTGTTATCGTGGAAGCCAGGAATGAGAACAAAGTTCAAACCGGCCGCCGCCCTTTCCGTTCGTTCGCGGATGGGGCGCCCATCCACGAGCGTGAAGGGTCCACGTACCGTGTCCGTACCGGTGTGGTCGCCGTGGGTGTGGGAGACGGTAACGGCGTCTGCCTGCAAGGTGGGCGCCAGGAAGCCTTGGCCGGCGCCGGGCGGGTCGCTGACCACAGTGGGACCGCCCGGGGACTGAACAATATAGCCGGACTGGCCGATCCAGGAAACCCTTACCTCCTGAGCGGCGCAGATCAGCGTGAAGGACACGAGCAAAAGGGGACGAAACATGGAGTTCCAGAACCCCGAAATTGTCCTCAAGTTGCGCGGCATGCTTGCGTTCACCATCCCGGATCGCGCAATTCTTGAACTTCTTTCGACGCGCGAAATCGTATCGTCCTTTGTTTGGCCCAAGAAAGGCGCAACGGACCCTATTCTGAAAGGTCAACGTCAAGCAACCGGTAAGCCACTTGTGCGGCAGAGGGAAGTACGAGCGCCCAATCGAGCGAAAAGCGATCCGTCGATTGATTTCCGCGCCAAAAGCCCCAGCAGTCGAAACCGCGGCAATCGGGAGGCGGGCACCGAGTGCTCCTATTGAGCGAATAGGGTCCGGCTTGCGGACACTCCACTATGACCAGAAACACCTCGACGCCGGTCCCGCCAGTCGACGTGTTAATGGGGAGTGATGGGTCGTGCCGGACCTGGCATTTTTCTTCAGCCTGGCCCTTGTTCATCTCTGAGGCGAAGCCAAGCGTGTGATACCGCCGTTCGCCTCGTTCGTCGCGTCACACAAGCTGGGTCGTGGTTACAGGCGGCTGTGGGGCATCGTTGGAGATCAGAGCTGATGACCGGGAAACCAGATTTCTGTGCATTCGTGCCTACTTCGCGTTGGGACTCGACGATCTGGCGCAAGAGCAGGCCAAGCTCATTGAGGCGCTGGAGGCGAAGCGGGTTGAACGCTGAACCGCGCAGAGTTTTACAAAGGGAACAGCCGGTGCAACTCGGCCTGCTGATCCCGCGTGAGGAACCTGGTGGGCAGCGACCGCAGAATCATGTGCAACTTCGCGGTCTCCTCCAGTTCTTCGGCCGCGTAGACAGCCGTGTCGAGGTCGGCGCCGCCAATCACTGGACCGTGGCTGGCGAGCAACACACCCTTGGCCGCCCGCGAGGCTGACGCAACAGCGGCGGCAAGATTTCTGTCGCCCGGAGCGAAATAGGGAATCAACGGCAGCCGCCCAACGCGCATCACATAGTACGCGGTGATCGCGGGCAGCACATTCTCAGGATCCACGTCTGCCAGACAACTGACCGCAACTGACCAAGTGGAGTGCAGGTGCACCACCGCGGTTTCCTTAACCCGCGAATCATAGTAGGCCCGGTGGAGGAAAAGTTCTTTCGATGGCGGCTTGCCTGATAACAAGTTTCCGGCGGAGTCGAGGCGTGAGATGGACTCGGGGTCCAACCGCCCCAGACAGGAGTTGGTCGGCGTGATCAGCATTCCGTCCGGCAGCCGGATACTGATGTTTCCCGAACTCCCCGGCGTAAGCCCGCGATCGTAGAGCGACTTGCCGTGCAACGCCATTTGCTCGCGCAGTTCCCGTTCTGATTGCATCTATCCTCCCAGTTTTCGAACTGCAGACGTGAAGAAATCCTCACCGCCAAAGTTACCCGACTTGAGCGCCAGCGACAGAACCGGCGCGCGTACCGTGTAGACACAAGGAACACCCGGGGCGATCTCCTCGCCGATGCGGATGGCGTCGATCCCCAGTGCGTTAATCACCGCTCCGGAGGTTTCACCCCCCGCGACAATGAACCGGTTCACACCGCTGGCCGCGAGTTGTTTCGCAAGGGCTGCGAATAGCGACTCGGTCAACTGGGCCGCCCTTGCCTCCCCCAGGCGAGCGACCGCGGTTGCAACGCTTCCGGCGTCTGATCCTGAAGCGATGAGCGCCACACCGGCCCGGCTTTCCCGGCACCAGGAGACCGCTTGCGCAACCACCTCCTGAAAGCCAGCTTCGCTCGCGCCCGCCGCCGTCACATCCAATCGCATTACCGAAAGCCCCGCCGCCGCGTACACTTCAATCTGGCGCCGAGTGGCCACCGAACAGCTTCCGGCCAGGATCGCGACCGGTCCATGGGGACGACTCGCCGGTTGCGGCGACGCGGACGAATTACCTGGCCGGCTGACCCTTGCGCTTTCCGACCAGAAGCCTGCGATAGCAGATCCACCCGTCAGGAAAACAGAATCGCGCGCGAGGTGCGCAATCTGCCTGAGGTCGGCATTGCACACCGCATCGACAATCCAATGCCTGGCGGCGTCTGGCTTTTCAGAACGGCTGGTATCGGCGTTTGCGCGAATCTCATCGAGCCCGAGAAGATCAACGCGGGCGGTACTCTGCGCCTGCAGCACCCGCACCAGGTTGCTGTCCGTCATCGGGTTCAAAGGATGATCTTTCATCCCGCTTTCGTGGAGAGGAACGCGGTTGACGAATAGATGCCCGCAGTACACCGTGCGGCCGTTCTCCGGGAATGACGGCACGTACAAGACCCGGCGGACCTCCAGGGCATCGGCCAGCGCCTCCGCCACCGGCCCGATATTGCCAGCCGGGGTGGAGTCGAAAGTGGAGCAGTATTTGAAGAAATATCGTTCGACGCCGATCGATTGCAGAAAATGAAGTGCCCGTAGCGACAGCGTGACGGCCTTGGCCGCGGGAATCGACCGTGACTTGAGCGATACGACCACGGCATCGGCGCCTCCGAGGTCCACGGTCGATTCGGGGCCGAAAACCTGAACCACGCGCAGGCCCGCGCGGACCAACATCGAAGAGAGATCGGTGGCGCCGGTATAGTCGTCGGCAATGCAGCCAAGTTTCATGCCGGCTCCTCGATCGCGATGGCGCGCACCGGGCAGCCATCCCCGCCGGTGATGTTCAACGGCAGCGCGAAAAACTCCACTTCCGGCTGCGTGAGGCGATCCAGATTGGCCAAGCCCTCCACAATGACGACGCCTCCACGAAACAGCGCCTGATGGACCTCGGTCAATTCCGCCAGATTGTTGACGTCGGCTACCGAGGGCGGCTCCACCCCGATCAAGGCTACCTGATGGTCCACCAGCCAGCGCGCGAGTTCGATGGAGATGCGGGGCAACTCGTTGCGGTACTCAGGCGTTCCGGCGCGTTTTGACCAATCGGTCCGGATCAGCAGACGATCTCCCGGATTCACTTTGCCGAGACTCGATTCGACATCCTGCGCGGTGAGCAATTGCCGCGGCTGAGCCGGGGCCAGATTCACAATGCGGGCGGGACCGCAGCAGGCGGCGAGATCCTGTTGATCCAAAGTCGCACCCTCCGGCAGGAAGTGGCGAGGCGCGTCCATGTGGGTCCCGGCGTGAGAATAGAGTGTGAGCGTCGTCGCGTTCCACCCTTCTCGTTCGATCGTCTTCGCCTGACTCACGCTCACGCCCGGCAGCGAGTTCGAAACCGGCAGGCTCAGATCGATCACCCTCCGATTCTTAACTAGCGCTACCGGCCGGTTGCGGCGGGCGGAATCGTAAAGAGCTTCCACCACCCGCAGCGACTTTTCGTACTCAGCCGGGGCGGTCTCACAGGCTGCTCTGCCCTCCAGAACTTCCAGAAAATGTTGCTGGCAGGCGTAGACACAGTCTCCGCCGAAGCCTTGGCGGGGCCGCGTGTATTCGTGAACGGAGGCCGGTTGACCCAGCTTCTTGATCCGGATAGATCCGTCGAAGTCCAGCCAGAGGCTGCCGCCGTCACCTTCCACCAGCATCTCGCCGAACGTGTACCGGAAGTCATCACTGAGCGACTCGTTGTAGCGGTTGGCATCCCACACCGCTTCGGCGCCGCTCTGGAAGCGAAACGAAAGCCGGCCGGCATCCTCACCCGCGATGACAGGATTGAGGCGCCGCAGGCTCGCCGAGCACTCTACGATCTCTCCGGCGAGATAACGAAAGGTGTCCACAAAGTGAATGCCGGTTTCGTGTACCAGCAGGCGCGGCATCGTGCGGAAGTAGGGCTGCCGGCTCAGATACGCGTCGCCGCCCCAGCCGTCGCCCATGCGCGAACGCATGGTGATCGAATGCAGCTTGCCGCCGATGGCGCCGTCCTCCAACAGCCGCTTGATCTCGCGATACCAGGGTTGAAAGCGGAAATTCTCGTGCACCATGAAGGGGGCGGACGACGCGGCACCGGCGTCCAATACTCTCTTCGCCGTCGTGAAGTCGGCCGCGAGCGGCTTCTGGCAGATCACTGCGAGTCCTCGCCGCACGGCGCGTTCAACGAGTTCGAGGCGTCCGGTGGGCGGCGTAGCGATGTCGACGAAGTCGAGATCATCCCGTTCGATCGCCACACGCGGATCGGTGGCTACCTCGGCGATGCCGTACTTGACTGCCGCTCGACGCGCTTTGGTTTCGTCCAGGTCGCAAACGCAGACGATCTGTACGCCCGGTAACCTACGCCAGGCATCTAAATGAAAATCGCTGAAGTATCCCGTGCCGATGACCACGCCTCGACGTATCATCATGATTCAAGCTCCAATGCCACCGTTGGTTCAATCGATAGCCAACTGACGATAGCGGCCAGATTGAGCGCCGCCGCAATGTAGAAGAAAGGCATAGACGACCCGGTCCACGCCAACAGATACGGGAATGCCAGCGACGTGACGAACGAACCAATATTGCCCGCCATGTTCATCGCGCTCGAGACCGTGCCGGCATGCCGGCCGCCAATGTCCACGCAGGTACTCCACGACGGCGAGAGCGTCATGTCAGAACCGAGGAGGCAAAGGCTGAACCACACCGAGGAGCCCATCGCGGTGGTGGCGTGCGCACAGCCAACGATCCCCACCGTCGCCAAGAGAAACCCGGTCATCGCCGGGCGGCGGCGTGACCGCTGCCAGTCGCCATCCGCATAAAGACGGTCCACCCACCAGCCGGAGATCCAGTTGCCAAGAGCCCCTGCGATCATGGGCGCCGCGGCAAAAGCGCTCGCCTCCAACCCTGTCAATCCGTAGCGCTGTTTTACTTGGGGGAAGAACCAGGTGAGGCCGAAAAAGAACATGAAGTTAGAGGCGAAGTACTGTCCGCACAACGCCCAGACCGTTCTGGATTTAAGCACCGCCCGCCCCAGGGAGATGGGAGCTTGCGCCGGAGGCCGCGGTTTCTGGCGCGTCGCCAGAATCAATTCTTTCTCCGCCGTCGTCAGCCATGGCGCGTCGGCAGGCTCAGCGCGAAAGTAGAAAAACCAGAGCACCGCCCAGCCAATGCCAATCCCCATCAGGACGAGAAACGAGAGCCGCCACCCGAGTCCGGCAATCAACCAAGATACCAGGGGCAGCGCCGCGGCGGCGCCGATGCGCGAGCCGGAGAAGTTCACGCCTTGCACCAGTCCGCGCTCCCGCATCGGAATCCAGGAGTAAATAGCGCGTGCCATGGCGGGGAACGCGCCCGCCTCACCTGCGCCGAAGAGAAACCGGACCACCAGCATCGAAGCCAGCGAGCCCGCGGTGGCGGTCAATCCCGTGAACAGGGACCACATCGCCACGATCAGCGAAAGCACACGGCGCGGCCCCATCCGGTCCGCCAGTATCCCACTTGGCGCCTGTAGCAGCGCGTATCCGAGGGCGAAGGCACTGAACACCCAACCCATCTCGGTCTCTGAAAATCCAAGGTCCCGGGAAACCGGTTCTTTCGCCGCCGAGATGCAAACCCGGTCCACATAAAGCAGCACCGACAAGAAAAAGGTTCCGAGAACGATAAACCAACGTCGCCGCTGAAGGATCATATATTGAATGTCTGCTGCTGTACCACGCGGCACTGCTCACAAAATATGGCCAAAATTGCCAGGATGTGAATTCGACGATCTACAATACACGTTGCCCTGACGGAAGAAACAGTATATGATACCTCAATACCGAAAGAAACCTATGCTGCGCAATCTACCGATTTTGCTCCTCGCTCTTTGGACCGCCTCCTCCGAGTTGTCTGCCCAATCAGTCTCGGGAAGAATTTCCGGAACTGTCGTTGATGCCCAAGATGCCGCCATAGTCGGGGCTGACGTCGTATTGGTCAACGAGGGGACCGGCGAACGTCAAACGCGGTCGTCCAACGAAGCCGGCGTATTCTCATTCCAGAGCTTGCCGCCGGGATCATATACGATTCGCGCGAGTCAGACCGGGTTCGTGCCGAAAGAGCGCAAGGGTCTGGCCCTTTCGGCAGACGGCAGCATTTCGCTTGGATCCATCGCGCTTGCCATCGTGGCGGTCACGGATTCAGTGCAGGTGGAAACGTCAGGGACCATGGTGGAACTGGATCGGTCTGGTCAAAGCCAGGTTGTCACCAATGCACAGATGAAGACGCTAATGGCGGCCAGTCGCGACGTGATGTCGGTGATGAAAGTGCTGCCGGGCGTATCGCAGCAGAGCTTCGGCCAAAATCAATCGATTGGCGGCTCGATCTCAGGATCGGAGCTTAACAATTTCTCGGGACGCGTGCCAAATGGAACTCGGTCAAGCTGGATGGCCAACCCGGGCAGAACCTCGATCAGATGAATCGCTTCAGTGTCCCGATCGCCTGGGATGCCGTCGAAGAGGTGACAGTTCAGCCGAATTCCTACCTGGCCGAACACGGGCGATCCTCGGGTGTACACATCAACGTAATCTCCAAGTCGGGGACGAACGAATTCCATGGCTCCGGGTACCTCTTCAGGAGACACGAGCAATTCAACGCATCGAACTTCTTCAATAACCGCGATGGCTTGCCGCGTCCCATCGGGCGGTATACGTCGTATGGCGCTTCGGTCGGCGGCCCCATCAAGAGGGACAAGATCTTCTTCTTTTTCAGCCAGGAATTCTGGCGCGTCACGCAAGCGGCCCCGATTCAGCGCACAACCCTTCCCACGGATCTGGAAAAGCGCGGGGACTTCTCGCAGAGCGTGGAGCAGAACGGCCGGCCGATCGTCGTTAACGATCCGACCACGCGGCAGCCGCTGCCCGGCAATATCATTCCCACTAGCCGAACGGACAAGCATGGACTTGCCATGCTCTCGGTGATGCCCGCCCCAAATTCGCCAGCCACTTTTCTGGCTCAGGGTTTCAACAACATCATGCAGCAGCGCATCGAGATCCCCAAGAAGCAGATGCAGTTCAAAATCGACTGGCTCCCGACGTCCAGGGACCGTATCAGCGTGCGGCCCCGTTGGTTTGATCAGGACCTGCGCGGGCAGACCGGCGTCTGCTGCTCGGCAAATGCAAACTTCGCGGTCCAACCCCACCACTACAAATTTCTGAATCGCGCGCAGGCTGTCACCTGGACCCGCACCGTCACGGCCAACCTCGTGAATGAACTGAGCGGGGGCTGGTTCACCAGTCAGGAGAAAGGCAATCTGACCGACCGCTTCGATCTTTCGAAGTACAGGCGCGAGAACAATGGGTTGGCCGACCTTCCGCAGTTGTTTCCCGATGCGAACGCGGCGAAACTGATTCCCGGTATGCAGTATGTCGGGGTTCCCAACGCTCCATCGCTCACCTACGACGACCGCACGCCCATCGCCGCCCGTGATGACCGGCTGAACCTTCAGAACCAGTTGAACTGGCTGAAGGGAACACACAACGTTAAGGCCGGCATCTTCTTTGAATCACAGTATGCCAGCGAGGGCCCGCGCATCGGCAGTTCCGCCGATCTTGGCGGGCGGTTCCTCTTCAACCGCGACGCCAACAATCCGCTCGACACCAATCACCCGTTCGCCAACGCCGCCCATGGCGTGTTTCGCGAGTACAGGCAAGCCAGCCGGTATTCGAATGGCGCGGCTCGTATGTACATGTTCGAGTGGTTCGTGCAGGATTCGTGGAAAGCGACCCGGCATCTGAGCCTGGATTTCGGCCTGCGCTTATCGCGATTCACCGATTACCGCTTGCGCAATCCCGACGGCGCCGCCCTGGACTTAGGCCGATACAGTCTGGCGAACGCGGCCAGACTCTACGAACCAGCGCTGAGCGGAAACGTTCGAGTCGCCCGGAATCCGATCACCGGCGCCACGCTCCCTGCTGTGTTCATAGGAGCGTTCGTGCCCAATGCCGGCAATCCGCTGAATGGCATTGTGGCTGGCGGCGCACCAGAACTCAAAAATGGTTTTCGAGGCAATCCGCCCCTCCAGGCGCAACCGCGTTTCGGCTTCGCTTACGATTTCGCCGGGAAGGGCAATACGGTCGTCCGCGGCGGCATCGGTGTGTATAAGCAGGCGATCTTTTCCTCGGGAGAAGGCATCATTAGCTCGAGCGTCGTCACCGCGCCGCCCATTGTGAATGTGCCGAACCTGTTCTTTGGGACGATTCCCAGTTTGCGGACGGTGGGTGGCGCCTCATTCCCCACCAACGAAGTTTTTGCGTTCGATCCCAAATGGGATAAGATTCCCACGGTCTACAAATGGTCGTTCGGCATCCAGCAGAAGATCCCGGGCGGCATGCTGCTGGACACGGCGTATGTAGGCAATACGGGGCGGCACCTGCGGCACAGCCGCCAGTTGAACACTCTGGCCCCTGGCACGCGCTTCTTGCCGGCCTCGCTCGATACCACCACCAACCGGCCGCTGCCGGACAACGCTCTTTCACCAATTGGTTCAACACTGCTGCGTTCGGCGCGCCGGGACGCCTTGAGTTCGGCAACGCGCCGCGAGACGTCTTCCGTGGCCCGGGCATCCTTAACTTCGATGCCACTTTCGGCAAGGATTTCAAAATCACCGAGCGCTTCAGTCTCCAGTTCCGCAGCGAGTTCTACAACCTGTTCAATCACACTCAATATGACGGCGTGGACTCCACTGCCAGATTCGATCCGCAAGGGCGGCAGATCAACGCGCGCTTCGGCCAGATCATCAGCGCCCGGGCCGCGCGAGAGATTCAGTTTAGCCTGCGTCTGCAATTCTAGATAGTAATGAGCGCAGCCAGACCAGTCCGGCAGATGCCGCAAGTCTCCATGGCCGAGACGATCGCCAATACGATCGAGGGCGAGATCATTTCCGGGAAGCGTACGCCTGGAGAACGCCTGGTGGAACGTGAGATCGCCACGCATTTCCGGGTCAGTTCAATTCCGGTTCGCGAAGCGCTCCAGATTCTAGAGACGCGCGGCCTGGTGCTCAAACGAATCAACCGCGGCTGTTCGGTGATCGAGTTGGCGCCGGAAGAGATGGCTCAGATGTGCGAATTGCGCGACTGGCTGGAACCAAAAGTCATGGAGTGGGCGGCTTGCCGGAGAACCGAGGAAGGTCTCCAGTTGCTCTGCGCGTGCTTGCAGCGCCTGCGCGAAGCCGCTGATTCCGGCAACTACGCCCGCTTCTTTGCCGATGATCTGGAGTTCCACCGGTGCATGTGGGACTTGGCCGGAAATCCGCCCGCTGCCCGTGCGCTGATGACCGTGGTTGGCTGTCTGTTCGCCTGCGGTCTCCGCAACGCCTCCGTGGACCTCCGTCAACAGTATCTGAAACACGAACGCCTGTACAGGTCGATTGCAGAAAGCCGGCCGGCCGATGCCGCGCTGATACTGTCCGATATCTCGGCCGGATTCCGCAGCCAACTCTACAGAGCCTCCCAGGAACAATAATGAAAGCCTCGCTACTTCTTCCCGCCCTCATTGCCGTCACAGCTTTCTCCGCCGCCTTGCCGCCCAAGGTGGAAGGCGAACGAAAACTCTGGCACAAAGTAACGCTGACCTGGACCGGACCTCAGGCTTCTGAGGCCGGCAACGATAACCCATTCACCGACTACCGGCTGGATGTTACGTTTACGCATAAATCAGGCAGCCCTGCTTATCGCGTCCCAGGCTACTTCGCAGCCGATGGCAATGCGGCCGCAAGCTCCGCCACGGCGGGTAACCAGTGGCGAGTGCACTTTGCTCCGGACAAGACTGGGGAGTGGACCTACAGAGCCTCGATGGTAAAGGGATCTGGTGTGGCGGTGAAGGGCGACCCGAAAGGCACCCCGGTCGCCGAAGTCGATGGCGGCACCGCGACCTTGAAGATCGCCGCTTCCAACAAGAAGGGCGTGGACTTCCGCGCCAAAGGCCGGCTCGCCTACGTTGGCGAGCATTATTTGCGCTTCGCCGGCAACAACGAATATTTCTTGAAAGCGGGCGCCGACTCTCCAGAAACGCTGCTGGCCTACGAAGACTTCGATGGCACAATCACGCGCAAAGTTCCGCTCAAGAGATACACTCCGCATCTTGGCGATTGGAGACCCGGCGATCCGACATGGAAGGACGGCAAAGGCAAGGGGCTGATTGGCGCCTTGAACTATCTTTCGGCCAAGGGGCTGAATGCGATCTCGTTCCTGACCTATGCCGCCGGCGGGGATGGTGACAACGTCTGGCCGCACGCTGCACCGCCGCAGGACTCTCCGGACGCCAAGCTCCGCATGGATGTCTCGAAACTCGACCAATGGCAGATTGTTTTCGATCACGCCCAAGCCAAGGGGTTGTACCTGAACTTTAAGTTGCAGGAGCAGGAGAACGACGACGACCGTATCGGCCCCGAGCCCATAAACGGGAAAGGCGCCGCGGCCATGGATGGCGGGCGGCTTGGCCCGGAGCGAAGGCTCTACCTGCGGGAACTGATCGCTCGCTTTGGCTATCACCTGGCGCTCAATTGGAACCTCGGCGAAGAGAACACGCAGTCGCCGGAGGAGCAGCGCGACATGGCGAGGTTCATCCGCGATACCGATCCGTATAAGCATCACATCGTGGTTCACACGTTTCCGCCGTGGCAGGATCGAGTCTATACCAAGCTCGTCGGTGAACAGTCGGTCCTGTCTGGCGCTTCGCTCCAGATGCAGTGGAACCAAGTGCATCGCAGAACACTTCAGTGGCGCGGCGAGTCCGCTAAGACAGGACGAAAGTGGGTGGTTGCCAACGACGAACAAGGCTCGGCCGCGCACGGCGTGCCACCCGACGACGGGTATCAGGGTTTCGCCGGGAAGGATCAGCAAGGCAAGCCCATTCACAACATGCACGACATTCGCAAAAAGACGCTGTGGGGAAATCTTATGGCTGGCGGAGCCGGCGTGGAATACTACTTCGGCTACCAATTGGCAGAGAACGACTTGCTGGCGGAGGATTTCCGCAGCCGGGACAAGAGTTGGGACTACTGCCGTATTTCGTTGGGCTTCTTTCGCGATCACCGGATTCCGTTCTGGCAAATGGAAGGATCCGCGTCCGACGACGGCCGCTACCTGTTTTCCCAAAAGGGCGAGGTTTACCTCCTGTACCTTCCGGACGGCGGTGCCACATCGGTCGACCTGACCGATGCCAAGGGGACCTTCAGCGTTCGGTGGTTCAATCCTCGTGTGGGCGGGCCGCTTCAAAAAGGTTCGGTTGCCTCGGTGCGCGGCGGTACGAACAAGGCGGACGTGGGCACGCCTCCGGGCAGCCCTACCGACGACTGGCTCGCGATGGTCCGACGGAACTAGCGTGATGGCCAAAACCGATTTCACAATTGCAGTGCTGCCGGGCGACGGCATTGGTCCTGAGGTTATGACTCAAGCGTTACTCGTGCTGCGCGCGGCGGAAGAGTGCCTGGGTGGATTTCGCCTGCAGGTGGAAACATTCTCGGTGGGCGCCGGCGAATATCTTCGTTCCGGGAATCCACTGCCGGAGGCGACGCTCCACCGCGCGAAAGAGCACGACGCGATTCTCCTCGGAGCGATGGGACTGCCGAATGTCCGATGGCCCGACGGCACCGAAATGACGCCGCAGGTCGATATTCGCGAGAAGCTCGACTTGTATCAGGGAGTAAGACCGATCGAACTGCTCGACGGTGCGCTGACTCCCTTGAAAGGCTTCGCCGCCGGCAGTATCGATATGCTTATTCTGCGGGAAAACGTGGAGGGTCTCTTCTGGACGCGCGCAAAGCCGCATGCGCGAACACCGGAGTTTTGCGAAGACGTCCTTCACATTTCGCGCGCTGGTTCCGAACGCCTTTTTCGTGCTGCGTTCCGTCTAGCCGAAGGCCGGCGCAAGAAGGTGACGCTGGTCGACAAAGCGAACGTGCTGCAGTCGATGGCATACTTTCGCGAGATCTTTGACAGTGTGGCCCGGGAGTTTCCGAATGTCGAATCCGAACGTGTTTACGTGGATGCCATGGCGCTGTATATGATCACGAGACCGGATGCGTACGACGTGGTAGTGACCGAAAACATGTTCGGCGAAATTCTCTCAGACCTCGCTGCCGGCATCATCGGCGGCATGGGATATGCGCCGTCAGCGGATATCGGAGACCGTTACGCTGTATTCCAGCCTTCCCATGGCACGGCTCCTGACATAGCGGGTAAGGGCTTGGCCAACCCCATCGCAATGATTCTGTCGGCGGTGCTCATGCTTGAATGGTTCGCTACCGAGGCCACGCTACGCGCCGCCCAGGCCATTCGGAGCGCCGTGACACGAGCGGTGGCCGGAGGATTGGCGGGCACGGAGGCGACCGGAGATTCCGTGGTGCGGCACCTGGGCTCGCGATAGTCCTTTCAGTCGCCAGCATTCGTTTGTTGGCACCGGCATCAGCGAGGCTGGCCGCAAGACCATGATCAGTGCTCGCCGCAAGCAGCCGGGCGTGTTCTGGGCCGTGCGCGGCGCCAACGCCGTCTTGGCCCTGCGCTGCTGCCAGCTCAAACGCCGCTTTGGAGACTACCGCGAAGCCCGCCGGGCTTGAGTCTCACTTTGGTCTCGAACAACCCGGTGCGGGCAAACAGCGTGGAGAGACTACGGCGAGGTGGATCTGGTTGTCAGAATCGGCCTCCTGTCGTGGCGTACAATCCACACGGGACTCTGACCCAGGAAACCGACCGTCTAGCCTCACTGTTGAGCGAACACCCGAGACAAGACCAGGGTCAAATCCACAATCCCCGCCCGCTATACTCGTACATTGTGTTCCATCTACTCGAAAAAACAATTCAGGAAGCGTTTCACGCGCAGATTCTCGCTCAATTCGGTATCGATCTGGACGTGGCGACCGAACAACCTCGCCAGAGTTCGCTCGGAGAGCTTGCGGTACCCGCCGCGTTTCAGCTCGCACGCCAACTGAAGCAGGCGCCCAAAAAGATCGCCGCAGAGCTCGTCGATGGCATTGGACCGATCGACGGCGTGGCCGCCATGGAAGTGGCGGGCAACGGCTACATCAACGTGCGGTTTGACCGGGAGGCCTACGCCGAAGGTCTGCTTCGACCGGTGCCGCGGAGCGACAGCTCAGTCAACGAGCGAATTATCATCGAACACACCAACATCAATCCTAACAAGGCCGCGCACATCGGTCATTTGCGTAATGCCGTGCTGGGTGATACGTTCGTGCGGATGCTCCGGGCCGCTGGAAACCGCGTTGAGGTGCAGAACTATATCGACAACACGGGCGTGCAGGTTGCGGACGTTGTCGTGGGCTTCCATTTCATCGAGCGCAAAACACCGGACGATGTGCGCCGCCTGATTGACGACCCGGCGGTTCGTTTCGATTATCTTTGTTGGGACCTCTACGCGCGTACCTCCGCGGACTACAGCGCTTCCCCGGACGCTTCCGGCTGGCGCGCCGAAACGCTCCACGCCGTGGAATCGGGCTCCGGGACGCTGGCGGAACTTGCGCATCTTGTTGCCGATGCGATCGTCACGCTTCACTTGAAGACGATGCTGAGGCTCGGCGTCGAGTACGACTTGCTGCCTCGTGAAAGCGAAATCCTGCACCTGAAGTTTTGGGCCGCCGCGTTCGAACTTCTCAAAGAACGAAGGGCGATCTTTCTCGAAACTGAGGGTAAGAACAAAGGTTGCTGGGTGATGCCGCCCGAAGCTTTCGCGGGTGATTCAGGCACCGAAGACAGTAAGGTGATTGTGCGTTCAAACGGAACGGTCACGTACGTTGGGAAGGATATCGCTTATCAGTTGTGGAAGTTCGGTCTGCTCGGCAAGGATTTCTATTACCGTCCGATGATGCGTTATCCCGATGGACACGAACTCTGGGTCACGACGGATGAACCGCAGCCGGCCAACGGTCCGGTTCCCACGTTCGGGCGTGGAACCCGCGTGTTCAATGTTATCGATGTCCGTCAGTCTTACTTGCAGGATGTCGTGGTCGCGGGGCTGAAGGCGCTCGGGGCCGTGGAACAAGCGGCGCGCTCCATCCATTTTTCCTATGAGATGGTCGCGCTTTCACCGCGCTGCTGTATTGAGCTTGGGATTGAGCTCTCCGCCGAAGACCGCCAGCGGCCCTACGTGGAAGTTTCAGGCCGTAAGGGACTGGGCGTGAAAGCGGATGATCTGATCGACCGCCTTGTCGACAAGGCTCTCGAAGAAGTCGCGGTGCGGCACGAGGACCAGCCAGCCGCGGAACAGCGCAGGATCGCCTCGGAAATCGCCATTGGAGCGTTGCGGTATTTTCTGCTAAAGTTCACCCGCAATTCCGTGATCGCTTTCGATTTCCAGGAAGCGCTGAGTTTCGAAGGGGAGACCGGACCCTACGTGCAATACGCCGCAGTGCGGGCTCGAAACATATTGCGAAAACTGGAGGAGCGGGGCGAAACTCTACCCTCCTTCGCGACGGAACTTAGCGGGGAGGCGCTCCGAGGCGCGGTCGAATCCGAAGATTTCTGGCAAATGCTGCTTGCCGCGTCCAAGGCGGACGTCGCGCTCGATCGCGCCATCGTCTCCGGGGAACCTGCTCACCTGGCGCGCTTCGCCTTCCAACTCGCACAGTCATTCAACAATTTTTATCATCACTATCATATACTTACCGAAGAGAACCGCGAGAGGAGGACATTCCTGTTGTGGATGACGGAGTTCTTCCGGACACAACTCATGCGCACGCTAGGGATTCTCGGGATTCAGACTCCGGAGTACATGTGACGCGCTTAACTCGAACGAGTACACCCATGAAACGGCTGCTTTCCGCACTCCTCATCTCCGGTGGCGCCGCCTTCGCCGCTCCGGGGGACATCGAGTTCAACCGGGACGTCCGCCCGATCCTGTCGGACAAATGTTTCCATTGCCACGGCCCTGATGCGGCAGCCAAGAAAATTCCGCTGCGCCTGGATTCGGAGTCTGCGGCTAAAGCCGATCTGGGCGGCCGCCGCGCGATCGCAGCCGGCCACCCGGAGACAAGCGGACTGATACGCCGTATCAGAGCGTCCGGTAAGCCGATCCAGATGCCGCCGGCGTATTCCGGATTGAAGCTCACCGCCGCTGAAATCGAGACGTTGCGCGCATGGATCGCGCAAGGCGCGAAGTGGCAGCAGCACTGGTCGTTCATCGCGCCCGTCCGTCCTGAGCTTCCGGCCGTGAGCCCCGCGGATTGGCCGAAGAACCCGATTGACCGCTTTGTTCTTCATCGCCTCGAAGCCGAAGGCCTCTCGCCATCGCCTGAGGCTGGACGCGAAACGCTGCTTCGGCGGGCGTCGCTCGACATCACGGGGCTTCCGCCGACGCCTTCTGAAACCGCCGCGTTTCTGGCCGACAGGGCGGTTGATTCATACGAACGGGCGGTGGATCGGCTGCTTTCCTCGTCCCGGTACGGAGAGCGTATGGCCGCCCGCTGGCTCGACGCGGCCCGCTACGCGGATTCAAACGGCTATCAGTTCGATGGCGAACGCGAAATGTGGCGTTGGCGCGACTGGGTGATCGACGCGTTCAACCGCAACCAGCCGTTCGATCAATTTACGCTCGAGCAGATCGCGGGCGACATGCTGCCCAACGCGGCCCTGCCGCAGAAAATCGCCACCGGCTTCAACCGCAACCACCGCGCCAACACGGAGGACGGGATCATTCCGGAAGAGTATGCGGTCGAGTACGTCGTGGACCGCATCGAGACCACGTCCGCGGTCTTTCTGGGGCTGACGCTTGGCTGCGCGCGCTGCCACAACCACAAGTACGATCCGTTCACGCAGAAGGAGTTCTACCAGATTTTTGCGTACTTCAATAATGTCCCGGAACTCGGCCGGGCCATGAAGTACGGCAACTCACCGCCGCTGCTACCGGCGCCGACGGCGGACCAGCAGCGCGCTCTCGACGCCGTCAATGCGCGGATCGCCAGCCGCGAGGCGTTTCTGAAGGCGCGAGAGGCCGGGATCCGCGATGCGTTTCGCGAGGCTCCGGGTTACTGGAGTCCACCCTCGGCGCTTGATTCCTCCTTCACGTTCGATGAGGAGCTTGCCACTGGGCGCTTCGGAAACGCCGCCGCATTCGACGGTAATCGCTCGATTGATGCCCCCGATAAGGGCGCATTCGACATCGACGATCGCTTTACGCTCTCCGCCTGGGTGTACGCGGATGGCGCGGCGAACGGGGCCGTGCTGACCCGTATGATCGACCGCGCGCGCGGCAAGGGTTACGGCATCTACCTCAAAGAAGGCGCGATGCACGTCCATCTGACCAGCAATTACGATGACGATGCTGTTCGCCTCGACACGGAACGCAAACTTGAGCCCGGGCGCTGGCACCACTTGGCCGCAACCTACGACGGATCGCGCGTCGCCGCCGGTGTAGGCGTCTTCATCGATGGAGCGCCCGCGAAGGTCAAAGTGGCAATCGATACGCTTTACCGGCCTTTCCGCAACGCGGGCGCGCGCTACAAAGAGCCACTTCGCATTGGGGCCGGCGGCGGTCCCGAGAACCGCTTCCGCGGCCGCATCGACGAAGTTCGCGTCTATTCGCGTATCCTCACTGCTGAGGAAATTGGCGCTCTGGCGGATCTGCCGCAATACCGCGCCTTCGCTGCCCGCTCGCGGTTTCTGGAAACGTCCGCGCCGGCCGACATCCGCGAGGCATGGCAGCAACTCGCCGCGCTCCGTCTTGAACGCGAGAAGCTCGAACGTACTTTCCCGACCGTAATGGTGATGGCGGAACGCCCGTCGCCGAAGGAGACTTTCCTGCTGGTCCGGGGAGCGTACAACGCTCCCGGAGAAAAAGTGCAACCCGGGGTTCCCGCCATTCTCCCGGCACTTCCCGAAGGCGCGCCAAACAACCGTCTGGGCTTCGCCAGGTGGTTGATCGATGCACGCAATCCGCTGCTTGCACGTGTCACCGTCAATCGCTTTTGGCAGATGTACTTCGGTACCGGGATCGTAAAAACGACGGAGGACTTCGGACAGCAGGGCGAATGGCCCACGCACCCTGCGTTACTCGACTGGCTGGCGACGGAGTTCATGCGTACGGGCTGGGACATCAAGGCGATGCAGAAGTTGATCTTGACCAGCGCGGCGTACCGGCAGTCGTCGAAGACGACTCCGGAGCTTCAGCGGAAAGATCCCGATAACAGGCTGTTCGCGCGTGGGCCACGATCGCGACTGCCCGCGGAGATGATCCGCGATCAGGCTCTCCATACGGCTGGGCTGCTTGTCGAAAAAGTGGGTGGGCGCTCGGTCATGCCGTATCAGCCCGCGGGCTTGTGGAAGGATCTTGCCATGCAGGACATGGAGTACGCGCAAAGCCGCGGCGAGGATCTCCATCGCCGGAGCCTGTACACGTTTTGGAAACGCACTATCGCGCCGCCCATGATGATGAACTTCGACGCCGCGAACCGGGAAGCCTGCGTCGTGCGCGAAACCCGCACCAACACGCCGCTCCAGGCGCTCAATCTGATGAACGACGTGACGTTCCTCGAATCGGCGCGCTTCATCGCGCAGAAGATGATGAAGGAGGCCGATCCGATCCCATATGGTTTCCGGCTGGTGACTGGGCGCACTCCTTCCGTGCGGGAGTTGGAGGTGCTGCGCAACAGCTATCGCTACCATCTCGACTATTTCGCGAACGAGGCAAACGCGCGGGCGTTTCTCGAGCAAGGCGAAACCGCCGGAGACGCGAACCTCGACCGCCGCCAACTTGCGGCCTACACCTCCGTGGCCAGCCTGCTCCTCAATCTGGATGAAACGGTGACAAAGGAATGAACGCGCTGCGATCGCTCGACATCACCCGCCGCCAACTTTTCTCGCGCGCTTCGAAGGGAATCGGCGTAGCGGCACTCGTGCATCTGCTCGAAAAGGACGGCGAGGCAGCCGGCGCGATTTCTGGAATTCCCCATTTCGCACCCAAGGCCAAGCGCGTCATCTACCTGTTCCAGCACGGCGCGCCCTCGCAACTCGATCTTTACGACTACAAGCCCGCTCTTGCCAAGCTCAGAGGCACGGAACTCCCGGATTCTATCCGTAAAGGGCAGCGCCTCACAGGCATGACGGCCTATCAGGCGAAATTCCCAACCGCGCCCACTGTGTTCAAGTTCGCGCAGCACGGAAAGTCCGGTACGTGGCTCAGCGAACTGCTGCCGCACACGGGAAAGGTCGCCGACGACATCTGCGTGATCCGCTCGGTCCACACGGAAGCTATTAATCACGACCCCGCCCTCACGTTTTTCCAGACGGGCTTTCAGCTTGCGGGACGGCCAAGTATTGGCGCGTGGCTTTCCTATGGACTCGGCAGTGAAAACCAGAACCTGCCGGCGTTTGTGGTGATGGTTTCGCAGGGGCTCGGCAACTCGCAGGCACTCGCGGACCGGCAGTGGGGAAGCGGTTTTCTGCCGACGCAGTACCAGGGTGTGAAGTTCCGCGCGGCGGCCGACCCGGTGCTCTATCTTTCCAATCCCGAAGGCTACGGGGGCGACGCGCGCCGGCGCTTCCTTGACGATCTTTCGAGTCTCAACAAGCTCAAACTCGACGATTACCAGGACCCGGAGATCGCCACGCGCATCGCGCAGTACGAGATGGCGTACAAGATGCAATCGTCCGTGCCGGAGCTGACCGATCTCTCGAAAGAGCCCGAGTCCACCTTCGACCTCTATGGGCCCGATTCGCGAAAGCCCGGGACCTACGCCGCGAACTGCGTGCTGGCGCGCCGCCTTGCTGAGCGCGGTGTGCGCTTTATTCAACTCTTCCACCGCGGCTGGGACCAGCACGGCAATCTGCCGCGGGACATCGCGAAGCAGTGCGGGCAGACCGACCAACCCTCGGCGGCCCTCATTCAGGATTTGAAGCAGCGGGGCATGCTGGATGAAACCCTGATCGTGTGGACGGGCGAATTCGGCCGCACGGTATATTCGCAGGGCACGCTCACGGAAACCGATTACGGTCGCGATCATCACCCGCGCTGTTTTTCCGTCTGGATGGCTGGCGGAGGCATCAAAGGCGGCACGGTCTACGGCGAAACGGATGAGTTCAGCTATAACATCGCCGAAAGCCCCGTGGAAGTGCATGACCTGCATGCGACGATGTTGCATTGCCTGGGCGTTGACCACACGAAACTGACGTACAAATTTCAGGGAAGGCATTACAGGCTGACCGACGTGCACGGCAGCGTAGTGCGGCCTGTTCTGGCTTGACAAGCTGCCATTGCGGACTACTACCTAGTTGCATAAGTCAGAGTACTTGGCTTTGGGGCCGGAAGGGAACACGACTGCCTTCTTCCATTCAAACGGCGCTGCCTTTTCGTTGTAGACTTCAACAAAGTCGTCGATCGCTTGCCGCACTTGCCGCGGCG
>SXGT01033336.1_pt1 | contig 22336 bp, 17 predicted proteins | sample 3176221 | NCBI WGS metagenome assembly SXGT01 (sample SAMN11356862, study PRJNA531348) | freshwater metagenome | isolation source: freshwater sample F1-120 | place: China: Fuxian Lake, Yuxi | collected 2017-12-25
GACGGAGCGCGGTCAGTCGCCGAGGGGCACGCGCAGGGTGGCGCGCAGGCCGCCGCCCTCCGCGGGCTCGAAGCGCATCGTGCCGCCCATGGCCTGCGCACGACGCTCGAGGTTCGAGAGGCCGTTGCCGCGCGGGCGCGCCGGGTCGATGCCGCGGCCGTCGTCCTGCACCTCGAGCGTCAGCGCGTCGGGCTCGGCGGCGAGTCGCACCGAGACGTTGCGCGCGCCCGAGTGGCGGATCGCGTTGCTCAGGAGCTCGCGGTGGCAGGCGATCAGGTTGCGGTAGGTGGCGTAGGAGAGCTGGCGCGCGTCGATGCCCGTCGCTTGCCAGCGCGACTCGAGCCCAGCGCCGTCGAGTCGCTGGCCGCTCTCGTGGCGCAGGGCCGCGGCCACGGCCTCGAGCACGCGCCGCTCGCCCACGAGGCCCGACGCGATCGTGCGCACGTCGGCGAGCGCCTCGCGCACGCTCTCGCGCGTCGCCTCGAGGCTCTCGCGGTGCAGCCCCGAGAGCAGGCGCGCGCCGACGTCGTCGTGCAGGTCCGCGGAGATGCGGCGGCGTTCCTCGGCGGCGCCGCGGTCGTAGGCATTGCGGCTCTCCTCGATCCACTGCGCGAGTGCGCACAGCTGCCGAGCGAGCGCGAGGTGCGTCGGCCCGAACAGGCCACGGCCGCCCCACGGGTTGCGCACGACGAGCGCGGGAGCTCCGGCGCGCGCGGGCAGGGCGAGCGCGAGGCCGTCGTCGCGCAGCGCCGGCTCGGCCACGTCGCCTTCGGCCGCGGCGAGCTCGAGCGGGTCGAACAGGCGTGCGAGCAGCGCTTTCCAGCGGCTCTCGCGCTCGGCGGCGCTCGCGGCGAACGCGACGTCGACGACGGAGCGGAAGAGCTCGTTCTCGTCGACTCGGCGGCGCGCGACGAAGCGGCGCCAGAGCCAGTCGCGCAGCGGCATCCACAGCAGGCCGAGCGCGAGCACGGCGAGGCCGAGCGACGGGCCCGGGGAGAGCTGCAGGGCGAAGACGAGCAGGGCGTCGAGGCCGAGCAGCGCGAGCAGGGCTCCCACGTAGAACAGGAGCCGGAAGGCCCACTCGTCGAGCTCGAACAGGCGGTAGCGCGCCACGCCGAGCGCCACGCCGACGTGGATCAGCAGGAACAGCAGGAATGCGGCGCCCTGCGAGACGGGCGGCAGGTCGCCGATCAGGATCGGCGCGATCACGAGCGCGACGAAGCCGCCAGCGCCGAGCGCCACGGAGAGCCCGAGCCAGCGCAGGGCGGCACGGCCACGCGGGTCACGGCGCGTGGCGAAGGCCTGCACGCCGATGGCGGCGAGGATGCCGAGCATCTCGAGCAGCGTGGGGAGCTGGTTGCCCGTCGCGGGATCCGGCACGAGCCGCGCGACGTCGGCGAGCAGCCACAGCGCGACCACGGTGAACAGCAGCGCCAGCCAGCGCGCTCGCACGAGCGGCCGCGGATAGACGAGGAACAGCGCGATCATGGCCGCGCCAAAGGTCAGCGCGCCGGTGTGGTTGAGCGCGGAGAGCGCGCGGTGCGTCGCGGCCGGCAGTGCGAGCTCGCGCGTGCTGTAGACCGCGGCCGCTTGCGCGAAGACGAGGATCGACGTGCCGACGAGCGCGAGCCAGCGCGCCGAGGCCTCGCCGCGCCGCAGGGCCCACACCCACGCGCTGACGAGGAAAGCCGCCGCGCCGATCCCGAGCTGCATCCAGAATGCGCCGGGCAGGTCCACGAGCGCGCGCTCGCGGGGCGCGATCGTCACGCTGCGCGCCGCTCCCAAGGGCTCGGTGAACTCGACCTCGACTGCGGGCTCCGCCAGCAGCTCCGACAGCGCCTGCTGGCGCTCGAAGAAGCGCTCGATCTCCGCGTAGCTCGGCAGGAAGTCCGATTCCTCGATCAGGTCGACCGGCTCGAGCTCACAGCGGCGTCCATCCGCCACCGCCAGCGCGCGCACCGCGCTCCCGACCGGAACCTCGCTCGCGGCACCCTGCGCGTCGCCCCCGAGCACCACCACCCGCTGCTCCGCCTCGCCCTCGACCCCGAGCGCGAGCCCCAGCGACCGCTGCCCCAACGCCAGCCCCAGCGCCGCCGCCGAGACGGCCGCCCCCAGCGCGAGCGCCGCGACGAAACGCCGAAACGGAGTGGCGAGCAGCATCGAAGGGGAAGGCTGGCCGACGCGCCGGCGCGGTCAGCGGGTGCGGGCGATGAGGCCGAGGTGGGAGAGTTCGTCGAGGAGCAGGTCGGCGCGGGCGGCGACGGGGCTCTCGGCGGGCAGGCGCAGGAGCTGGTAGCCGAGCTCGCGGTAGGTGGCGATGAGGGAGGCTTCGATCTCGCGGGCGCGCTGGAGGTCGGAGGTGCGGCCGGTGTCGACGCGCGGCTTGAAGGGCAGGCAGATCTCGCACAGCACGATCACGTCGTAGCGCGAGCTCTGGACGGCGGCCTTCACGAAGGGCGTCGGGGGCGCGCCGACGAGGCGCATGTAGGCGAGGCCGTCGACGAGGCCGCGGTCGCAGAAGACGGCGGCGGCGCTCTCCTGTCGGGCGGCGTATTCGAGCTGCAGCTGGCGCTGGGCGATGCGCTCCTGAAACTGCGGCACGTGGGTCAGGCGCCAGACGCGGGCCTCGTCGCGGCCGAGCTCGGCCACGAGCTCCTCGATGACGCGGATGGCGGCCTCGGGAACCGTGCTGAACCCGCGCGCGGCGAGCTCCGCGAGCAGGGTGGACTTGCCGCTGTGCGGCCCGCCGGTCAGCGCGATCTTCACGGGACAGGAACCTCCCGAAGTCGGGGAGGACCGTCGTAATGGTAGCGGCCCGGGGCCAGGCGTGGGGCGCCGAGGGGCCCTCCTCGAGCCATCTGAGGGCCATCCGTCCGGGTCGGTGCCGACGGGCCCCGGGGCGCCGATCGGCCGGGCGGGCCGGGGCGGTCGCGTTGACTTCCCGGGCCCTGCCCGTACCATGTTCGGCCCTTTCGTCGTCCTCACACGCCCCCTTCGTTTCCATCGCGAGAGCCCCATGTCCCGGCCCGACACCGTGATCATCTTGGCAGCAGGCCAGGGGACTCGGATGAAGACTGGGTGGGCCAAGGTCATGGCGCCGCTCTGCGGTCGACCGATGATCGCGTGGGTGGTCGAGCTCGCGCTCGCGCTCGACCCCAAGCGCGTGCTGGTTGTGGTGGGCTACAAGGCCGACGAGGTCACGGCTGCACTGGCGGGACTCGATCCGCAGCAGCGCATTCGCACCGTGGTGCAGGCCGAGCAGAAGGGCACTGGCCATGCGGTGCAGTGCTGCCTGCCGGAGCTGGGCGCGGATCCGGGCCGGGTCGTGCTGCTCTACGGTGACATGCCGCTGCTGGCGGCGGAGAGCCTCGAGCTCCTGTGCAACGAGCAGGCGGCGACCAAGGACGGCATGGCGCTGCTCACGGCGCAGCCGGCGAATCCGCGTGGTTTCGGACGCATCGTGCGCGGCGCGGATGACTCCGTGGCGCGCATCGTCGAGGAGAAGGACGCGACCACCGACGAGCGCACCCTGCGCGAGGTCAATCTCGGGGTGTACTGCTTCGATGGCCGATTCCTCGTGGAGAGCCTGCCGAAGCTCTCCGACCGCAACGCTCAGCGCGAGTACTACGTCACGGACGTGGTCGGCATGTTCTCCGAGGCCGGGCGGCGCGTGCTGCCGGTCGAGATCACCGACGAGCGCGAGGCGATCGGCGTCAACACGCTGGTGCATCTCGCCGAGGCGCGCGCGGCCCTGCAGCGGCGCATCGTCGAGGCGCACATGCTCGCCGGCGTGTTCGTCGAAGATCCGGCGACGACCTACATCGCCCACGGCGTCACGATCGGTGCTGGGACGCACATCGCGCCCTGCAGCGTGATCGAGAAGGGCTGCTCGATCGGTGCCGGCTGCCACATCGGGCCCTTCGCGCACATCGGCGAGGACACGACCCTCGACGACGGAGCGGAGATCGGCAACTTCACCGAGACCAAGCGCTCGCGCTTGGGCAAGAAGTCCAAAGCCAAGCACCTCGCCTACATCGGCGACGCGGTGATAGGTGAGCGGGTCAACGTCGGCGCGGGCACGGTGTTCGCGAACTACGACGGCGCGAAGAAGCACAAGACGACCGTGGCGGACCGTAGTTTCCTCGGGTGCGGCACGGTGCTCGTGGCGCCGTGCTCGACGGGCGAGGGCGCGACGACCGGTGCCAACGCGGTGGTGACGCATGGCTCGCACGTCGGAGCGGGCGAGCTGTGGGTAGGCGTGCCGGCCAAGGCCAAGGCGCGCCGCAAGAATGGGAGCGCCTGAGGAGCACGCCATGGGCTACACGACCGATCGTCTCGTGCTGATGTCCGGCACCGCGCACAAGGAGCTCGCCGAGTCGATCAGCGCCGAGCTCGGGATTCCCGTGGCGAACGCGCACATCGGGCGCTTCCCCGACGGCGAGATCGACATCAAGGTCTACGACGACATCCGCGGCGGCGATGTGTTCGTCATCCAGCCGACCTGTCCGCCGGTCAACGAGAACTGGATCGAGCTCCTGCTCATCATCGACACCCTGCGCCGCGCGAGCGCCGGGCGCGTGACGGTGGTGATGCCGTACTACGGCTACGCCCGCAAGGACCGCAAGGACGAGGGCCGCGTCCCGATCAGCGCCAAGGTCGTCGCCAACACGCTCGCCAGCGTGGGGGCCGACCGCATGCTGACGATGGACATGCACGCGGCCCAGATTCAGGGCTTCTTCGATATCCCCGTCGACCACCTCTACGCCAAGCCGGTGCTGATGGCGGCGGTCAAGCGCCTTGGCATCGAGAACCCGGTGATCGTCACGCCCGACGTGGGCGGGGTGAAGATGGCGCGCGCTTGGGCCAAGGCCATCGGCGCGGACCTCGCCATCGTCGACAAGCGCCGCATCTCGGGCTCCGAGATCGCGGTCGAGCACGTGATCGGTAACGTCGAGGGGCGCAACGTGATCATCGTCGACGACATGATCTCGACCGGCGGCTCGATCTCGGAGGCGGCCGCCATTACCCGCCGCCACGGGGCCAAGAAGATCGTCCTCGCCGCCTCCCACGCCGTGTTCTGTGGACCGGCCGTCCAGCGCCTCGACGCCTGCCCGGCCGACAAGATATTGGTCACGGACACCATCCCGCGCCGGGGGGACAGCCCCAAGGCGCTCGAAGTCGTCAGCGTCGCGGGCCTCCTTGCCCGCGCCATCCGCAACATTCACCGCAGCGAATCTGTAAGCTCGCTCTTCGAGGAAATCCAATGAAGCAGACCAAGAACGCCCCGACCGCCGTCCTCCAGTCCGAGCCGCGCAAGAAGCTCGGTTCGCGCACCGCCACCGCGCTCCGCTCCATGGGCCGCATCCCCGCGTCGCTCGAGCTGACGAAGGAGGCGCCGCACGTCGACTTCTCCATCGACACCGACGAATTCATGACGGCCCGCCGCCGCCACCAGCACGTGTTCGAGCTGGATTTCGCTGGCAAGAAGGAAGCCGCGATTGTGCGCCACCTCGACTGGGACACCTTCGGTGAATCGATCATCCACGTCGAGTTCCGTCGCGTCGACCTGACGAAGAAGACCGAGGTCGAGGTCGACCTGCACTTCGTCGGCCACCCCAAGGGTGTGCTCAACCAGATCATGGCGCAAATCAAGGTCATGGCGCTCCCGACCGAGATCCCCGACGAGCTCGAAGTCTCGGTGGCCGATCTCGAACCGGGCACGAGCGTGACGGCGGCCCAGATCAAGCTGCCCGCCAACGTCGACCTCGTGACCAACCCCGCCGCGACCGTGGCGCGCATCAGCGAGATCAAGGTCGAGGCCGTTGCTGCCCCGGCCGCCGCCGAGGGTGCCACCGCTGGCGCCGAAGGTGCGACCGCTGGCGCTGCCCCGGCCGCGGGTGCCAAGGGTGCTGCCCCGGCCGCTGGTGCCGCCCCGGCCGCCAAGGCTGGCGACGCCAAGAAGCCGGCCAAGTAAGGCCCCTCGCGTGGCGCAGGGGACCGTGCGGTCCGCTGCGCCCCTGTTCCGGATGCCGTCCGTGGGGTTCCCGCGGGCGGCATCGTCCGTTGTGGGGCGGCTCGCGCGGGACCGGCTCCTCCCGCTCGGGCCCGGCGCTTGCGCGTCGCGCGGCGCTCCCTACAATCTTGCCCCCGCTCCTCGCACGGCACCCGCCGGACGAGGGGAGGGCTGGAGCACCTCGTGACCCGTCTCGTCGTCGGCCTCGGCAACCCCGGACCGCAGTACGAGTGGACGCCGCACAACGTCGGCTTCCACGCACTCGACGAGCTGGCGCGGCGCTCCAAGCTGATCTTTGAAGCTCCCGCGGTGCTCGAAGTCACCATGGCCGGCATCCCTTGCCTGCTCGCCCGCGACACCCGTCGCGACGCGCTGCTCGTCAAGCCGATGACGTTCATGAACCTCTCCGGCACCGCAGTCGCCCCGCTCGCCCGCACATTCGGCGTGCCGCCCGAGCAGGTTCTCGCGGTCTTCGATGACCTCGACCTGCCCGTCGGCGCGCTGCGCATCCGCCCTCACGGCGGAAGCGGCGGACACAACGGGGTGCGTTCCATGGTGCAGATGCTCGGCAGCGACCACTTTCCGCGGCTACGGATCGGGGTCGGCAGGCCGAGGACCGACGCGGCGCGTCATGTCCTCACGCAGCTCACCGGCGACGCGCGCATTCACGCCGAGATCACGGTCGCTCACGCGGCCGACTTCCTCGAGGCGTGGGTCGGCGAGCCGGAGAGCCTCGAGAGGCTCATGACGCGGTTCCACAGCCGCTGGAAAGACCTTGGGTCAGAAGGCGGCTAGGAACCGTCGGCCCGCTCAACCAACTGAAAGCGAGACCAAGTTTTGACGACGACGTACGAAGGCATGTTCCTCCTGGACAATCAGGTGGTGCGAGCGGACTGGCGCCAGGCGAAGGCCATGGTGACGGATCTGCTCGCGAAGAATGGCGCCAAGGTGCTCTGCGCCCGGCGCTGGGACGAGCGCAAGCTCGCCTATCCGATCCGTGGCCGCACCCGCGGCACGTACCTGCTGGCCTACTTCGAGATCGCTGGCACGAGCCTCAACGGCATGCGACGCGACTTCGAGCTCGACGAGCGCGTCCTGCGCTACCTGATGCTCAAGGTCGACGCGATCCCGGCCGGCGAGATGGAGAAGGCCGCGGAAGAAGGCGCTGACGGTTACGTCGTGCCGCCGCCGCCGACCGAAGAAGCGACCTCGCCCGAGCGCGCCGTGTTCGGCGATCTCGCGGACCGTCCGATCCAAGAAAACCTGCGCCGCAATGCGCCCGCCGAAGCCCCCGAAGTTGGCGACGGTGCCGAAGTCCCCGAAGCCGCTGCCGCGGAGGAGAGCTGAACCATGGCCGAGAGCCGCAAGCCCAGCCCGCCGATCGCAAGCCGTCACTGCGACGACCCGAAGATCGAATACAAGGAGGTCGCGTACCTCCAGAAGTTCCTCACGCCTCAGGCGCAGATCCTCTCCCGCAAGCGCTCTGGCTTCTGCACGCAGTGCCAGCGCGAGTTGAAGGCGGCGATCAAGCGTGCCCGTCACATGGGCCTCATGGCCTTCGTCCAGTAAGGAGCTCCTCCCATGGCGAACATTGAAGTCTTGCTGCGCGAGCACGTGCAGCACCTCGGCAAGTGCGGCGACGTCGTCCGCGTGCGCCCGGGCTATGCCCGCAACTTCCTCTTCCCCAATCGCTTCGCCACCGAAGCCACGGAAGAGAACAAGAAACTCATGGCCCGCAAGCGTGCGCGCCTCGACATCGAGGACCGCAAGCGCGACGAGGAGATCGACGCGCGTGTGGCCAAGCTCACGGGCGTGGTCGTCTCGACCAGCGCCAAGGCCGACGACCAGGGCCACCTGTTCGGCTCGGTCAGCGCGGCGGCGATCTCGGAGCTGCTCGTGGCTGCTGGCCACGGCGTGCCGGAGAAGGACGTGCGCCTCGAGGCCCCGATCAAGATGGTCGGCGCCCACGCGGTCAAGGTCCACATCCACGGCGAGCGCTTCGCCGAGGTCACGGTCAACGTCAACGCCGAGGCCTGAGAGCCCCGCGCGTTTGCGCTTTCACAAGGAGGCCCGGTCCGCAACGCGCGGGCCGGGCCCCCCGCGCATCCTGCGTGGCTACCGTGGGCTCGCGGGGTCGAGTATCCTCCGCGGCCCAGTGGCAGTCGCGTGGGCGATGGTCCGGAGAGGGAGCGAAGAGGATGGAGCAGGACAAGATTCCCGGCCGGATACCGCCGCACAACGAGGCGGCCGAGCGAGCCATTCTCGGCGCGATGATGCTCGTGCCCGATCGCATCCCCGAGGTCGGCGAGACGCTCAAGCCCGAGGACTTCTTCGTCCGGCGCCACCAACTGCTGTACGCGGCGCTGCTCGACATGAGCGCCAAGAACATCAAGGTCGACCTGATCACGATCGGGGAGAGCTTGCTGTCGGCAGGGCTCCTGCACGCGCTCGGCGGCAACGAGGCCCTGCTGGAGTTGCAGCAGTCGGTGACGAGCGCGGCCCACATCTCGCACCACGCTCGCATCGTCGCGGAGACGAGCGTGCTGCGCAGGCTGATCGACGGCGCGACCGAGATCCTCTCTGACGCCTACGAGACGCGTCCCGATGGCGAGTCGGTCGCGTCGCTGCTCGATCGCAGCGAGTCGCGCATCTTCCACCTCGCGACCCGCGCCCAGAACCAGGGCCCCGAGCCGGTCGAGCCCGTGTTGCACGAGGCTATGCGCCAGATCGAGAATCGGACCTCGCATCGACTCACGGGTCTGCCGACGGGCTTCCACGAACTCGACGACCTGCTCGGCGGGCTCAACGCCGGCGACCTCGTGATCGTCGCGGCACGCCCCGCCATGGGCAAGACGGCCTTCGCGCTCAACGTGATCGAGTCGGTGTGCATGTCGCGCCCCGACTGCCTCGAGGGACGCCCTCCGGTGGCCATGTTCTGCAGCCTCGAGATGGGCAAGCACCAGATCATGCAGCGCATGATCTGCGCGCGCGGCCGCATCGACAACTCGCGCCTGCGCACCGGGCGCCTGCCCGACGAGGACTACCAGCGCATGAGCGAGGCGGTGGGGGAACTCGCGCAGATGAAGCTCTTCATCGACGACAGCCCCAGTCTCTCGGTGATGGCCCTGCGCGGGCGCGCGCGGCGCCTGAAGGCCAAGCACAACCTCGATCTGATCGTGCTCGACTACCTGCAGCTCATGACCTCGGGCCAGAAGAGCAATGAGAGCCGACAGCTCGAGATCAGCGAGATCTCGCGTTCGCTCAAGTCACTCGCGCGCGAGCTCGGCGTGCCCGTGGTCGCGCTGGCTCAGCTCTCGCGCGCCGTCGAAGGCAAGGACCGCACCCCGCGCGGTTGGCCGATGCTCTCCGACTTGCGCGAGTCGGGCTCGAGCGAGCAGGACGCCGACGGGGTGATGAGGCTGTACCGGCGCTGGTACTACGAGACCAACAAGAACGCGACCGAGGAGCAGATGTCGCAGGCCGAGCTCGACGCGATCCGTCACGACGCGACGGTGATCGTGGCCAAGCACAGAAATGGAGCCACGGGCGACGTGGGCCTGCGCTTCTTCGGCCACCTGCTGCGGTTCGACAACCCGGCACCTTCGGCGGCCGAGCCGATCTTCGCCTGACGCGACGAAGCGCCGCCGTGCCCGTCCGCCCCTTTTTCGCAGCTCCGCTCGCGCTCATGGGCGCGCTCTTTCCCGCCCATGCGCAGGAGGGGGCGCCTGTGGCGGAACTGCCGCTGGTGCAGGGCCTCGTCGTGGAGGGCGAGCGACGCTACACCGACGCGCAGATCGTCGGAGTGCTTGGCCAGAAGGTCGGCTCGCCGTTCGATCCGGCGGCCCTCGACCAAGGCATTCGCCGGCTCGGCACGGCCTTTCAGGTGCGCGCCCTCGTCGCGCGGCGCGATGTCCCCGGCGGGGTCGAGTTGCTCGTCAGTGTCGAGGAACTACCCGTCGACCGCGAGCCGCGCTTCGTCGGGAACGAGGCGATCAAGGAGTCGAAGCTGCGGACTTGGGCGCTGCTCGAGGAAAAGAGCGAGCTCTACCTGCACCAGGCCGGTCGCGTGCGTCAGCGCATCCTCGAGAACTACCGGCGCGAAGGCTTCTACTTCGCGGAAGTCAGCGTGCTGACGCGTGAGGGCGAGGGGGTCGTTCCCGACGTGATCTTCGAGATCCGCGAGGGACGCAAGGTGCGCGTGAGCGACGTCGTCATCGAGGGCAATCGTTCGCTCCCCGACACGAGCCTCCTGTTGCTGTTCAAGGATGGCCTCACGTCGCTGTCGAGCGCCAAGCTCGACGGCCCGAGCCTGCTCAACTGGCTGGGCGAGGTGTTCGACGAGGAGATCCTGCAGGCCGACCTGCTCGCGAGGCGCAACGTCTACCGCGACCTCGGCTGGTACGACGCGGTAATCGAACTCGAGCGCCTCGAGTTCAACGAGGACCGCTCGCGCGTGACGGTGCACGTGCGCATCGACGAGGGCGAGCGCTACTCCGTATCTTCGGTGTCGATCGAGGCCTTCGAGTGGGCTGATTCCAGCGCGCGGCTGAACGACGAGCTCGTTCCGGCGCAGCTGCTGTACCCGCAGGAAGAGTTGCTGGCGCTGTGCTCGCTCACGCCGGGCAAGTACTTCGAACGCACGCTCAGGGAGAAGGACCAGTCCGCGCTGCGCGCGCGCTACGGACGGGACGGTCGCATCTCGCATCCCACGCTGCCGCGCGGGATCTCTTGGAGCTTCGAGCAGCCCGAACTCGTATTCGACGTGGAGAATCACACGGTGGCGGTGACCTATCGCCTCGTGCAGGGCCGTGAGGTGACCATCCGCGAGATCCTGATCAACGGCAACACCCACACGCGCGACCGGGTCGTGCGGCGCGAGATCTCGATCTTCCCCGGCCAGCGCGCCGATCTGAAAGAGATCGAGCGCTCCCTCGGTCTCATCACGGCCACGAACTTCTTCTCCGATTCCTACAATCGGATGCAGCACCGCGAACCGACCTATCGGTTCATCGCGACGCCCGACAATCCGGGGCAGGTCGACCTCGAATACGTGCTCGAGGAGGGGCGCGTGATCGACGTCAACGTCGCCGGTGGCATCGGCAGCGACAACGGGGCGTTTGCGCAGGTCGCGCTCACGATGCGCAACTTCGACGCTTCGGACGCGCCAGACTCATGGTTCGGCTCGTTCGGCGAGGTGTGGCGCAAGGAGGCACTGCACGGCTCCGGACAGTTGCTGGAGCTCTTCGCTACGCCCGGCACGCTCGTGTCGGAGTACCGGGTGCGCTTCATGGAGCCGGACCTGTTCGGCTGGCACCTGCGGCCGATCATGCTCGACTTCGACTTCTCCAAGCGGCTGCGCCTCTACCGCACACACGACGAGCAGCGCTCCCAGCTGCGCCTGCGCCTTGGCCGTCGCCTCAACTTCGAGACGCGCGCGTGGGCGGGACTCGTGCTGCAGGATGTCGAGGTGAGCGATCTCGATCCGGATGGCGTGCCGCTCGAGCTCTACGACCAGTACGACCGTGGCTTGACCCGACTCGCCGGCGTCAGCTTCGACCTGTCCTCGAGGCGCCTCGATAACCAGCTCATCCCGCACGACGGCTACACGCTCGCGCTGGGCTCCGTCGTGTACTCGCGCCAGCTCGGCAGCGAGTTCGACATCACGACGGCCGAGCTGCGTGGCGACTGGTACACGCCGACTTGGACCACGGACGACGGTACCCAGCCCGTGCTGCACCTCGAGTTCAACATCGCGGCCCAGCAGCCCTACGACGAGACGCCGCGCGTGCCGTACTCCGAGCGCTATTTCCTCGGCGGCACCAATTCGATGCGCGGTTTCCAGTTCCGCGGCGTCGGTCCGATCGACCCCCTCTCGCGCGAGCCGCGCGGCGGCGAGACGCAGATGTTCGGCACCTTTGAGTGGTTCTACCCGCTGCACGCCACCACGCAGCCCGGCACGTACCGCACGCTCGAGGTGCTGCGTGGAGGCCTGTTCTTCGACTACGGCCTGATCGATCCGGAGTCGTGGAGCCTCGACTTCGACGAGCTGCGCACTTCGGCCGGCTTCACGCTGGGCCTGACGTACCCGATTCCGATCACGCTGAACTTCGGCTACCCGCTCCGCCAGTTCGACGGCGACGACCGCCAGACGTTCTCGTTCACCATGGGCACGCGTTGAGCCCGTGCCAGCGCGCCCTGTTTGACAGGGCGTAGTCGTGCCGGTACACCCTTGCGCGTTCGGAAGCCTCGATTCGAGGCCTTCCGCGGGCCGTTTCGCACCGTAGAACGCCTGAGGGGTCCCGCCTGGGGCCCGGATCGACGATGTCCCACCGTACCCTGAGAGATTTGGCCGCCCTGTGCGGCGCGTCGCTGGAAGGCGACCCCGAGCTGCGCGTTTGCGGCCCGGCGGCGCTGGCCGACGCCGGCCCCGACGAGATCAGCTTCTTTGGCCACGCGCGCTATGCGCGAGAGCTCGCGGCGACGCGCGCGAGGGCGCTGGTCGTGCCGCGGGGCCTCGCCGTCCCGCGCGAGGGGATCGCGCTCTTGCGCTGCGAGGACGCCAACCGCGCCTTCGAGCTGCTGCTCACGGTGTTTGACCGTCTTCCGCTGCGCCCTGCGAAGGGCCTTCACCCCTCGGCCACGATCGCATCGGATGCCGAGCTCGGCCCCGATGTCTCGATCGGCGCGGGTTGCGTGATCGGGCCGGGCTGCGTGATCGGTGCGCGCGTGGCGCTGCATCCCAACGTGGTGCTCTCGCGCAACGTGCGCATCGGAGCGGACAGCGAGCTGCGCTCGGGCGTCGTCGCCTACGACGGGATCTCGATCGGGGCGCGTTGCCTCGTGCACGCCGGTGTTGTGATCGGCTCGGATGGCTTCGGTTTCGATCCGGTGCTCGGCCCGCGCGGCATCGAGGGCTGGAACAAGGTGCCGCACGCCGGCACGGTCGTCATCGAGGACGACGTGGAGATCGGCGCGAACTGTGCGATCGACCGCGGTCGGTTCAGCGTGACGCGCATCGGGCGCGGGGCCAAGCTCGACAACCTCGTGCACGTGGGGCACAACGTCCATGTGGGAGAGGCTGCGCTGCTCATCGCGCAAGTCGGAGTCGCCGGCTCGACCTCCATCGGACGCGGCGCGATCCTCGCGGGACAGGCGGGCATCTCGACGCACCTCAAGATCGGCGATGGTGCGCGCATCGGGCCGGCGAGCGCGGTGTTCGAGGACGTGCCTGCGGGCGCGGACTACATGGGCTGGTGGGCGCGCCCCAAGGGCGAGTTCATGCGCACGATGGCGCTCGAGCGCAAGCTCACGGAGATGCATGATCGACTGAAGAAGCTGGAGCGCGAGCTCGAGAAGCGAGGTGAGTCATGAGTCGTTTGCAACGGACCTTGCGCGCTCCGGTGGAGTTCTCGGGCGTCGGCCTGCACTCGGGCCGGGCGGTGCGCGCGCGCGTGCTGCCGGCTCCCCAGAGCACCGGCATCGAGTTCGTGCGCACGGACGTGCCGGACGCGCAGCCGATCCCGGCGCTGGTGCAGTACCGCGTGCAGGCCGACCTGCGCACGCGCCTCAAGCGCGGCAACGCGGAGGTCGAGACCGTCGAGCACCTGCTCGCGGCTTGCTCGGGGCTCGGTATCGACAATCTGCGCATCGAGATGGACGGCGCCGAGATGCCGGGAATGGACGGCAGCGCTCGCCCCTTCCTCGAGCTGTTCCAGCAGGTCGGGACCGTCGAGCAGCGCGCGGAGGCGCGTACGTTCCGGCTCGACGAGCCCATCTATGTGCGCGAGAAGAACGCCACCCTCGTCGCGCTCCCGTCCGACCAGCCGGGCCTGACGCTGCAGTACATCGCCTCGTTCGACGATCCCGACGTTCAGGGTGGCTCGCTGCAGTTCGACGTCACGCCGGAGAGCTTCGCCACGGACATCGCCTCGGCGCGCACGTTCTGCCTCGCCTCCGAGGTGGAGAAGCTGAAGGCTGCCGGATTCGGCAAGGGCGCGACGCGCGAGAACACCGTGGTGCTCGGCGATCCGCAGACGCAGCTGCGCATGCTAGGCGAGCCTGTGCGCCACAAGATGCTCGACTTGATCGGAGATCTCGCGCTGCTCGGGGCGGATCTGCATGCCCACGTGATCGCCACGCGCTCCGGGCACGCGACCAACGCCGAGCTCGTGCGACGCCTCGTCGACCTGATGCAGGAGAAGGAGACCGGCGGGCTGATCCAGCGCGAGAGCGGGCTGGACATCCGCGAGGTCATGAAGCTCCTGCCGCACCGCTACCCGTTCCTGATGATCGATCGCGTGATCGAGATCGACGGCTACCAGCGTGCGGTGGGCATCAAGAACGTCTCGATCAACGAGCCGTTCTTCCAGGGCCACTTCCCCGATCACCCGGTGATGCCGGGCGTGCTGCAGCTCGAGTCGATGGCGCAGCTTGCCGGTGTGCTCCTGCTGCGAAAGCTCGAGTTCACGGGCAAGCTCGCGGTCCTGTGGTCGATCGACAAGGTCAAGCTGCGCGGCGCCGTGGTGCCCGGCGACCAACTGCGCATCGAGGTCGAGACCCTGCGCATGAAGGGCGAGATGGGACAGGTCAAGGGCACCGGCAGCGTCGCCGGTCGCGTGGTCTGCGAAGCGCACCTGATGTTCACGATGCTGGAGAGCTGAGCATGGCCACGCAGATCCACCCGACCGCCGTCGTCAGCCCGGGTGCGGAGCTCGGCCTCGACGTCGTCATCGGACCGTACTCGATCATCGGACCGGGCGCCCGCATCGGCGACCGCACGCGCATCGGGCCGCACGTCGTGATCGACGGAGTGACGCGCCTCGGCACGGACAACCTGATCGTCGGGCAGGCCAATCTTGGCGGCCCGCCGCAGGACCTGTCGCATCGTGGCGAGCCCACACGGCTCGAGATCGGCGACGGCAACACCGTGCGCGAGTTCGTGACGATCAACTGCGGCACCGTCAAGGGCGGCGGGCTCACGCGCATCGGCTCGGGCTGCCTGCTGATGGCGTGCTGCCACGTCGCGCACGACTGCGAGGTGGGGGACCGCGTGATCCTCGCCAACGGCGTGCTGCTCGCCGGGCACGTGCGTGTCGGCGACGGCGCGAACGTCGGCGGCGCCGCGGCGGCGAACCAGTTCGTGTCGATCGGTCGCTACGCCTACATCGGTGGCATGACGCGCGTGCCGCAGGACGTGCCGCCGTTCATGCTGCTCGAGGGGCATCAGGCGCGCGTGCGGCAAGTGAACGTCGTGGGGCTCGCGCGCGCGGGCTTCAGCGAGACGCAGATCGAGTCCATCCAAGCCGCGTTCCGCCTGATCTACCGCTCGGGCCAGCCGCAGCGGCAGAGCGTCGAGGCGCTGCGCGCGGCCGCGGGCAGCTCGCCCGAAGTGCTCGAGCTCTGCACGGCGCTCGAGGAACAGGCCCGCGGACTCAAGGGGCGCTATCGCGAGAGCCTGCGCGAGCAGTTCAGTCAGCTCGGTCGCGAGCGTATCTTCGGTGACGCCCATGCCGCCCGCTGAGCGCCTGCGCGTCGCGGTCTTGGGGGTCGGCCATCTCGGCACGTTCCACGCGCGCATTCTCGCGCAGCGTACGGACGTCGAGCTCGCGGCCGTGATCGACGCGAGTGCCGAGCGTGCGCAGATGATCGGTGCGGAACTCGGGGTCGAGTCGCGCACGCTCGCGGGGCGCGGCCCGGCCGACGTGCTCGCGGCCTTGCCGCAGGGAACGCGCGCGGTCGTGATAGCGGTCCCGACCGTAGCGCACGCGCAGGTGGCCGTGCCGCTCCTCGAGCGTGGCGTCGCGTGCCTCGTCGAGAAGCCGCTCGCGCACGACCTCGACTCGGCGCGCGCGATCCTCGCCGCGGCGGAGCGCGGTCGTGCGACGCTGACCGTGGGGCACGTCGAGCGCTTCCAGCCCGGGATGCGCAAGGTACGCGAGCTCGGCATCGTGCCGCGCTTCATCGAATGCCAGAGGCTCGCGCCCTTCAGCTTCCGCTCGACCGACATCGGGGTCGTCCACGACCTGATGATCCACGACCTCGACCTCGTGCGATACCTCGTGGGCTCCCCGGTCGCGAGCGTCGACTGCGCCGGCGGGGCGATCCTCACCGACCACGAGGACATGGCGAGCGTGCGCGTGGTGTTCGAGAACGGCGCGCGCGCCAACATCACGGCCAGTCGGGCCTCGCTGCAGCCGGTGCGCCGCCTGCGCCTGTTCTCGTCCTCCGCCTACGTCAGCCTCGACCTTCACAAGAACTACGGACTCGTCGTCAAGAAGGGACCGCGCTGGGTCGAAGGGCGCAGTGCGCTTTCGAACCTGACCCCGGAGGAGATCGCGGCCCGCACGGACCTCGTGTCGAGCGGCATGCTCGAGATGATGGAACTTGACCTCTCGGGGCACGATCGCCCGCTGCAGGCCGAGCTCGACAGCTTCCTGTCGGCGGTGCGCAGCGGCACGGCGCCCGAGGTGAGTGGCGAGGACGGCTACCGGGCGCTCGAGCTTGCCGAGCGCATCGCGGCGGAAATCCGGGCTCAGGCTTGGTAGAACGCTCGCTCCTATGAGCGAGACCCACGACGCCTCGACCGCCCGTTTCGCGCCTTTCCCGAGCGACTACTCCAGCGCGCCGTCCGCGGCCGAGGAGAGCGTGCTCGAGCTGTGGCGGGGCGAGGGCACCTTCGCCGCCGTGCAGGCCGCGCGCGCGCAGGGCGAGGGGTTCGTTTTCTGGGAAGGCCCTCCGACCGCGAACGGCAAGCCCGGCATCCACCACGTGCTCGCTCGCACGCTCAAGGACAGCGTGTGCCGCTGGCAGTCGATGCTCGGCAAGCGCATCGAGCGCAAGGCGGGCTGGGACACGCACGGACTGCCGGTCGAGCTCGAGGTCGAGAAGCGGCTCGCGATCAGCGGCAAGCCGCAAATCGAGCAGTACGGCGTCGGCGCGTTCAACGTGAAGTGCCGCGAGTCCGTCTGGACTTACAAGCAGGACTGGGAGCGCCTGAGCGAGCGCATCGGCTACTGGCTCGACTACAGCCAGCCGTACGTCACCTACGACGAGACCTTCGTCGACTCGATCTGGCACATTCTCGCGCGCATGCACGCGCGCGGGCTCGTGTACCGCGGCAAGAAGGTGCTGCCGTTCTGCGGCCGCTGCGGCACGGGCCTCTCGTCGCACGAGCTCGGCCAGCCGGGAGTCTACAAAGACATCCCCGACCCGAGCGTGTACGTGCGCTTCGTGCTCGCCAGCGAGCAGGGGCTTGAGCGCGAGAGCCTGCTCGCCTGGACCACGACGCCGTGGACGCTGCCGTCGAACATCGCGCTCGCCGTGCATCCTGAACGCGAGTACGTGCGTGCCCGCGTCGCGCTGCCCGTGCCAAAGGGGGTCGAAAAGGGCTCGGCAGGCCACGAGATCCTGTGGGTCGTCGCGGAGCGCGCGAAGGGCGTGCTCGGCGAGTTCACCGAACTCGGTCGCAAGCTCGGCCGCGAGCTAGCGGGTACGCAGTATCGACCCGTGTTCGACGTGACCGTGCCCGAGGTCGACCCTGGCGCATGGACTCCCGATCGCGCGGGCTCGTACCGCGTGTACACCGCCGAGTACGTGACGGTCGAGGACGGCACGGGCATCGTGCATCAGGCGCCGAGCTACGGCGCCGACGACTGGGAAGTTGCGCGCAAGCATCGGCTCGTCGTGAAGCAGGCCGTGGGTTCCGAAGGGCGCCTTGTGTGCGACATCGCGGGCGTGCCGGAGGCCGCCAAGTTCGGCCCCGCTGCGAAGGGTGTGTTCTTCAAGGACGCCGACAAGGCGCTCGTGAAGGACCTGAAGAACCGCGGGCTCATGTACCGCGACGCCGAGGAGACGCACAGCTATCCGCATTGCTGGCGCTGCAACACGGCACTGTTCTATTTCGCGGCGCCGGCCTGGTTCCTGCGCACCACGGCGCTCAAGCAGCGCATGATCGAGCACAACCGCCGCATTCGCTGGATTCCCGGCGAGGTCGGGAGCGCGCGCTTTGGCGAGTGGCTCGAGAACAACATCGACTGGAACATCTCGCGCGACCGCTACTGGGGCACGCCGCTGCCGTTCTGGGTCTGTTCCGACTGCGATCACGAGGTCTCCGTCGGCGGGCGCGAGGAACTGCGCCAACGCGCAGGCAAGCTGCCCGACGGATTCGACCTGCACAAGCCGACGGTCGATGCGGTGACGCTGCCTTGCGAGCGCTGCGGCGGCACGATGAAGCGCACGAACGCGGTGCTCGACTGCTGGTTCGACTCCGGTGCGATGCCGTACGCCCAGCACGGCTGGCCGCACGTGCCCGGCAGCGAGCAGAAGCTTCGCGACCAGTTCCCCGCGAGCTTCATCTGCGAGGGCCTCGACCAGACGCGCGGCTGGTTCTATACGCTGCACGCGATCGGCGCGTTCATGACGCAGGAGTTCCCGGAACTCGGCGACACGCCCGCGTATCGCACCTGCCTCGTCATCGGCCTCATCCTCGACAAGGATGGAGTCAAGATGTCGAAGCGCCTCGGGAACATCGTCAACCCGTGGGACGCGATCGCGAAGCACGGCGTTGACGCTGTGCGCTGGTACCTCGTCGCTAGCGCCGCGCCATCGCTTCCCAAGCGCTTCGACCCCGAGGCGCTGGCCGAGGTGCAGCGCGGCTTCTTCGGTACGCTCGCCAACTCCTACCGCTTCTTCCAAGAGTATGCGCGCATCGATCGCTTCGACCCGGCGGACGCGCGCATTCCTGCGCCGCACGCGCGTCCCGAGATCGATCGCTGGCTTGTCTCGCGCACGCAGTCGCTCGTAGCGGATGTGCGCCGTCGCTTCACCGACTTCGACCTCGCCGGTGGTGCGCGCGCGATCGAGACCTTCGTCGTCGACGAGCTCTCCAACTGGTACATCCGCCGCAACCGCCGGCGCTTCTGGAAGGGGGAGACCGGGGCCGACAAGCTGGCGGCCTTCGCCACGCTTCATGAGGCCCTCCGCTCCGTGGCGCTGCTGATCGCTCCTCTGGCTCCGTTCACCGCGGAGCTGCTGTGGCGTCGGCTCGAACCCCGGCGCGGCTCGGTGCACGCCCAGCTTGCCCCGACCGCGGACGAGCGCGCGCTCGCGCCGGCTCTGGAGCAGGGCATGGAGGTCGTGCAGCGACTGGTCGTCATGGGGCGGGCGCTGCGCGAGAAGGCGGGCCAGAAGGTGCGCCAGCCCCTGCGCGCGCTGCATGTTCGCTCGAGCGACACCGCGGCACTCGAGCTCCTGCGCTCGCGTTTCGCGAGCGAACTCGTGCTCGACGAGCTCAACGTCAAGGGCTGGGGCTCGCTCGACGCGGACGATGGCCAGTTGTGCAGGCTCTCGGCGAAAGCCAACTTCCGCACCCTCGGCAAGCGTCTCGGCGGGCGCAGGAAGGCCGTGGCGACGAAGATCGAGGCCCTCGAAGCCTCGAGCCTTGCGGTCCTGCGCGGTGGGGGCACGGTGGCGCTCGAGCTCGACGGCGAGCGCATCGAGGTGACTCCCGAGGACGTGCTCGTCTCCGTGCAGAGCACGGCGACCTTCGATGTCGAGACCGACGGGCGCTTCGTCGCGTGGCTCGACCTCGAGCTCGACGCCGCCCTGATCGCCGAAGGTCTGGCCCGCGAGGCGGTGAACCGGGTCAACACGCTGCGCAAGGAGTCCGGCCTGGCGGTGGAAGACCGGATCGTCCTCGAGTTCGCGCCCGAAGGTGCGGAGCTCGCGGCAGCCCTGCGTGAGCACGAGGCGTTCCTCGCAGGAGAGACTCTGGCCACGCGCGTGGTGCACCTCCCGGCGGGCTCGCTGGCCGACAGCCCTTCGTGGGACCTCGGCCACGGTCAGCTCCTGCGCGCCCGCATCGCGCGCGCTTGATCGCCGTTGCTGCCGCAGGCAAGCGGTGCTAGAAGGTTCTTGGGGATAACCCTGGCGAGCTCGTGACCCGGACACACCCCCGGACCGAACTCGCATCTAACGGGTCCCAACGCGATCGCCCGGCATTGTCCGGGCATGTGGGACCCCCCTGAACCTGCGCAAGGTTCCGGATATCAGAGCCGGCACGGCATCGCCGGGGCTCCCCGATCCTCCTCCTGCCGGGGGAGCTACCCGCGCGAGGGGCGCGGGGGCACCCTAGGCCCCTCTTGCCCCCGCTCCCGGCCGCGTTGCGCGCGGCGCTCTCCCATGTCCCACCGCTCTGCGCCCTGTGCGCCCGTGGTCTTGGCTTCGCTCCTGCTGCTCGGTTCCTGTGGGTCAGAGGCCGCGGCAGGGGACGGGGGAGGCGAGGACGGCGGTTTCCTGCGTTTTGAGGCTTCGGACGGCACCGCAGGCGAGGCGGTCCCGCCGGACCGCAACGGCGCAGCGCCGGCGGAGCCCGCAGCGGGCGCGGAGGCGGCCCCGCAGCTCAACGCCGAGGCCGCTGGAGGTGGCATGACGCCCGCGACGGCCTCCGAGGAGGCCGCGCTCGAACTGCGTGCGAGCGAGCAGCTCGCGTCTCAGGCCTACGCCGAGGCGTCCGCGACGCTCTCGCGCCTGATGCTCGGACACGTTGCGGCCGGGCGGGACGACCGAGATGCGCTCGCCCGCTGGGCGGCGCTGCTCACCGCCGCCCAATCCGAACACCGATGGAACCCCAAGGGTGGCTGGCCCGCCGCGGACGTCGGCGTGCAGTCGGGCGACAGCCTGATCGCGATCCGCAAGCGCACGCTTGAGGGTCGCCCGGGGCTGCTGCTTTGCACGGGCGAGATCGTGCGCGCCAACCGGCTTTCAAGCTCCACCGCGATCCGGCCCGGGGCGCTCCTGCGTGTTCCGACCCAGACGCCCTCGATGCGCGTCGACTTGAGCGCGATGTGGGCCTTCTACTGCTTCGGCGAGGAAGTCGCGGCCGCGTGGCAAGTGGGTGTCGGGCGCGAGGGCAACGAGACGCGACCCGGCTCCTACACCATCGGAAACAAGCAGGAAAACCCCATGTGGAGCCCGGCGGGCCGCGAACCCGTTCCGTTCGGCGATCCGCAGAACCCACTCGGTACACGCTGGCTGGCGTGGAACCTCGAAGGCCGCGGAACGTCGCTTGGATTCCACGGCACCAACGACCCCACCAGCGTGGGCCAGCGCATCAGCGACGGGTGCATTCGCATGCGCAACGAGGATGTGGAACAGCTGTTCGAGATCCTGCCCGTCGGCGCCGAAGTGCGCGTCGAGCCGTAGGCCGAACCACGTCGCCGAGCTCGATCGGCGCAAGTGGGCAGCGACAGACACGGGCATGGGCCCAGTTGCCGCTCCGCAATCCGCGCCGGAAAAACCGTGAAAACCACCGCGCGCGCCAGCGTGGAGTGGTCTGACGTGCGGCCGCGCACGTGGCGCGCTGCGGGACCCGAGCCCGCGCGGATGCGGCACCCACCACCTCGCCGGTGCCGGTCGGCGGCCCCGGCGCGGACCTTGCGGTCGCTGTGCTTTTGGTCCGTGGGCGATCGCCGTCGGCAGTGCCACCGATGGGTTCACCGAGCGTCGGATGATCGACGCGGGACACGGCCGCAACGCCCTTGCGCCTCTCGCCATGGCCAGCGAGAACGGGCGAAAAGCGCGGCAAAACAGCCCAACACGCACCCGAAGCCAGTACGGGCCTCCGTCCCGGAGAGGCCCTGCCCGTGGGCTGCCCGACGAATACCGGCCAGCGCGTCCGGGCGAACGAAGCAAGCCACGGCCTCATGTCACGTACCCAAAGCAGCCGAAACACACTCCCCAGCCTGTCCCGGCGCGGCCAGCCATCGAAAAACGGGGCTCATAAACCCTTGTCGGGCAGGCGCTTACAGCCGACGCACGGGGCAGGAAGGCGAAAAAACGCCAGAACGTTGACATCAGACTTTCCGCGCCTATTCTCTCCCTCCCGCAACGACGACCGCAAGCGCGTTCGACGGAGCGGAAACGGGGGCCTCGAGCCCCTGACGGCGGGTCCCTCCGGGGAACCGACGGCTCTTTGAAAACAAGGGTGACCCTTGAAACTCGTGCGAGCATGAGCCTCGACGGTGCCGGCTACGTGCCTGGCGCCTCGGGCTCCTGATTCCAAATAAGCCATATCAAAAACTTCAAGTGAAGGGTTTGATCCTGGCTCAGAGCGAACGTTAGCGGTGTGGATTAGGCATGCAAGTCGCGCGCGAAAGTCCGCAAGGATGAGTAAAGCGGCGAAAGGGTGAGTAACACGTAATTAACCAACCCCCGAGATCGGAATAACCACTGGAAACGGTGGCTAATGCTGGATGACCCTGCGAGGAGGCATCTTCTTGCAGGTAAATGGTGGCGCAAGCTGCTGTTCGGGGACGGAATTGCGGC
>SXGT01651019.1_pt1 | contig 22336 bp, 17 predicted proteins | sample 3176221 | NCBI WGS metagenome assembly SXGT01 (sample SAMN11356862, study PRJNA531348) | freshwater metagenome | isolation source: freshwater sample F1-120 | place: China: Fuxian Lake, Yuxi | collected 2017-12-25
CATCGCGGAAACAACGCACGACTTGATAATAGCGATCCATACCCGCCACCATCAGCATTTGTTTGTACAATTGCGGCGATTGCGGCAACGCGAAAAACGCATTTTCGTGGGTGCGGCTCGGTACGATGTAATCGCGCGCGCCTTCGGGCGTGGCTTTAGTCAAATACGGCGTTTCGATCTCGAAAAACTCGTGGTCGTCGAGAAAGTTTCTTAACACCCGCGTCACATCGCGGCGCACTTTCATTTTTTCCTGCATCACGGTGCGGCGTAAATCGATATAACGATAGCGTAAGCGCAGTTCTTCGTTGACTTCGATTTCGCTTTCGACCGGGAACGGCGGCGTTTCCGATTCATTCAGCACGACGATGTCTTTAGCCAGAACTTCAATCGCGCCGGAGTGCATATTGGCGTTAACCGTACCTTCGGGGCGATTGCGAACCAGCCCGGTAATTTGTAATACATATTCACTGCGGACGCTTTCAGCAGTGGCGAAAGTGTCGGCTACATCGGGATCGACGACGACTTGGACTAATCCCGCGCGATCCCTCAGATCGATAAAAATAACGCCGCCGTGGTCTCTGCGTCTATGCACCCAACCGCAGATTGAAACCGTTTCGCCTAGCTGATGTGTGTTTAATTCTCCGCACTTGTGAGTACGCATAAATTTTCCCTGTTGATTGAGTTAAGGTAAAAAGGTGGGAGGCGCAAGCGTGCTGTTCGCCTTGCGCCTGTGTTATTAACTTTTGCAGCCGCCCGCAGGACAGCCGCCGGAAGCTGACGGTGATGGGCAGCTTGCCTCGCCCGCTACATTTTTCTTGGCTCCGCTTTTAAAATCGGTTTCGTACCAGCCGCTGCCTTTTAATCTGAATCCCGCCGCAGAAATCTTTTTCATTAATTCCGGCTTGCTACAGGCAGGACAGGTAATTAAGGGCTCAGCGCTGAGTTTTTGTAAAGCTTCATGCTCATGGCCGCATGATTGACATTGGTACTCGTATATTGGCATTTACCGCTCCGATAACAAAAAAATAATAACCACGATAAGTGCTGCGTTTAATTTTTCAAGGCACTTACTATAAAATAACCGCCTATTTTACAGAATTTACCTTCGATAATGAAAACATTAACCATCACAAGACCGGATGACCTGCATTTACATGTCAGAAACGGCGCGGTTTTAACAACCGTTATGGCGCATACCGCCCGGCAATTTGCCCGCGCCGTTATTATGCCCAATCTCAAACCGCCGGTGACGACGGTGGCCCAGGCCTTGGCTTATCGGGATGAAATTCTGCAAGCGGTTCCCGCCGGTCTTGAATTTACGCCGCTGATGACGCTTTACCTGACCGCATCGACAACTCTTGCTGAAATCCAAAAAGCCGCCGAATGCGAATATGTTCATGCTTTTAAGCTTTATCCGGCCGGTGCGACCACCAATTCCGATTCCGGCGTGGCCGACATCAAGGCGGTTTATCCGTTATTGGAGGCGATGCAACAACATGATTTACCGTTGTTGATTCATGGCGAAGTCACCGATGACGCTTGCGATATTTTCGACCGGGAACGGGTATTTATCGATACTTCGTTGACTGACATCAGCCGCAACTTCCCCGATTTGCGCATCGTGGTTGAACATCTGACCACGACTGAGGCGGTGCAGTTTGTACAAGATGCCGGCGATAACATTGCGGCAACCATCACCCCGCAGCATTTATTGTTTAACCGCAACGCAATTCTGGCTGGCGGCATCAGGCCGCATCATTACTGTCTGCCGATTATTAAGCGCGAATCTCATCGTTTGGCCTTAGTTAAAGCCGCCACCAGCGGCAATCCGAAATTCTTTTTAGGCACAGACAGCGCCCCGCATCCGACTTCGTTAAAAGAAACCGCCTGCGGTTGCGCCGGTTGCTACAGCGCTCATGCGGCTTTGGAACTTTATGCGGAAGCCTTCGAACGGGCCGATGCCTTGGATAAACTGGAAGCTTTCGCCAGTTTCTACGGCGCCGATTTTTACCGATTGCCTAGAAATTCCGGTACCGTTACGCTGCAAAAAAACGCTTGGAAAGTGCCGGCTGCTTATGGAGAAGGCAGCGTATCCATCACACCGCTGAAGGCAAATGAAGAATTAGGCTGGAAATCGCTCTAAGCCGATAACTTGTTTACAAAGGTAGCGACATATCCTTATATCCCAGTGCTATAGGCAGATCTCATTTTTTAAAAAGCCCTCGCCTCTTTAAGATTATAATAAGCCGCGCTTGTTATAGAGTCCGCAACTAATAGAGTGACATTTGCTCCTTCTCCCTCAGGGACAAATCCGCCGGGAGCGGATTTGCACTCGCCCGTAGGGTGCTGGACAGGATAGTCCAGCATGATTAGGTTGGGATGAGGGGATATAAATAAGTATTTTTCCTTATTTTAAATCCCCCTCACCCAACCCTCTCCCGCTGGACGACTTGCAAGGATGCAGGAGGTAGGGCAATGCAGGAGCAATTGCCGAGAGGGCTTTGCGTCGCTTTATCAACTGAGGTATCTATAAATACCGAATTTAACAAGTGCGGCTACAGCGCGGTAAGTCATCGTTGCAAACTAACGATGCACCGCGCTTTTTTATGGAGTTTATTATGATAACTTGTGATGCTAAAGAAGCGGCAAAGACAATGGCTACCCCAAAAACCACAAACCCAACATCCGCTTTTACATTAAAAAATCGCTACACCTTCTACCTGTTTTTAGCCATGCTGACGGGCTGCTCTGAACCGACTGTGCAAAAGCTTGAAGGCCCTGCTCAAGGCACGACTTACCATATCAGTTACTGGTCGGAAGCGCCGGTGGATGCTAAGGCCATTAAAGCCGATGTCGAAAACGAATTCGCCGTCATCGATAAACTGCTGTCCAATTACCGGCCCGATTCGATCATCGAAACCTTCAACAGCGTCGAGAACACGGACAGCCGGGAAGTCGGCGGCGAAATCGTATCCTTGGTTAAAATCGCCCAAGTCGTACATCAGGCCAGCCAAGGTTGCTACGATTTGACCATTAAGCCGTTGTTCGATTTATGGGGCTTTCGTGGCGATGCGCTGACCATTCCCAGCGATTCGGCCATTGTTACCACGCTAAAACAAATCGGCATGGAAAAATTGGAAATCGTCGATGACTCGCATCTGCGTAAAAAACAGGCCGATCTGAAAGTCGACTTATCGTCCATCGCCCAGGGCTATAGTGTGGAACGGATCAGCAAGGTTTTGGCGCAACAAGGCATCAGCAATTATCTGGTCGAAATCGGCGGCGAACTGAAAACCAACGGTTATAAACCGGGGCTTCAACCTTGGCGTATTGCGGTAGAAAGACCGCTGCCGGAAGAACGCACCCTGCATAAAATCGTCACCATGCCTAAAGATGCACCGATTGCGGTAATGACGTCCGGCACTTACCGGCATTATTTCGATGATCACGGGCAACGTTACAGCCACATCCTCGACGCCCGCAACGGCAGGCCGGTAAACCATAACCTGGTTTCAGTCACCGTCCTGCTCGGCGATCCGTCGGTTGCCGATGCCTGGTCTACCGCGCTGTTGTGTCTGGGTCAAAAAGACGGCATGGCGGCTGCGAATACCGCAAAAATCCCCGCCCTGTTCATCGAACTGCAAGACAACGAACTGATCGAATCCCGAAGTGACGCGCTGAACACTTCGAACACTCTCACTCTTCATTAATATGTCATTTAAAACCCGCAGTCACACTATTTTTTCCCGTTGGGGAGACTGGACCTTAAGTAAACCGTTTGTGGTGTTAGCAATCATGGTTGCGCTCGGTATTCTGGGCTTGCAATACACCGCCAAGCATTTGAGCATTAACACCGATACCGCTGAACTGATTGCGCCCGATGCGCCTTTTCAGCAAAACCGGCGCAATTTTGAGAAAGCTTTTTCTCAGGACATGCACACCCTGTTGCTGGTGGTTGAATCGGATACGCCTGAACTGACCCAATCGGCCACTAAACGATTATGGCGTTTGCTCAGCGCCAACAAAGAGCAGATCAATTCGGCCTATATCCCCAACGACAACGCCTTTTTCCGGCAGAACGGCTTGCTTTATCTCGATACCGACGCATTGCAGAGCTTATCCAACAACTTGTCGCAGGCCCAGCCGTTTATCGGCAGAATCGCCCAGGACCCGAACCTGACCGGCTAGTTCTCGATTTTTGAAGATGCGCTGACTTCCACCGACAAGACTCAGGTTGTGCCTATCGACCTGACTTCGCTGGTGGACAAGGTCGCATCGGCTTTGCATAAAACACTGAATAGCGACAATGCTTTGCTGTCGTGGGAATCTTTGATTAGCGACAAGAAAACCCATTCCGACAACGGCTTTATTGTCGTTGCGCCGAAATTCGATTTCTCCCAAATCCGGCCCGCCGAAGCCGCCATTGAGTCTATCCGTAAAGCCGTCGAGCAAATTCAAGACCCTAATTTGCCTGCGGTTAAAGTGTGGGTGACCGGCGAAGTCGGCCTTGAAGATGACGAATTGTCAGGCATGAGCACCGGCACTTTTACCGCTAGTATTTTTTCGATTGTGCTGGTGCTGTTTATTTTATTGATTGCCTACCGCTCCGTTTTACTGACGGTGGCCACGCTGATTACGCTGGCTTTGGGCATGCTTTTTTGCGGAGCATTCGCGGCTCTTTCGGTCAAGGAATTAAACCTGATTTCCGTGGCTTTCGCGGTCTCCAATATCGGCTTGGGCGTCGAATACGCGATCCATTTTTGTTTACGCTACCGGGACAATCTAAGCCATCATATTCATAAAGAGCTGGCCTTGCGCAGCACTTTAATGCACACCGCCCCCTCGCTGTTATTATGCGCGGGCACGACCTCCATCGGGCTGTATGCATTTATCCCGACCGATTACAAAGGCGTTTCCGAACTCGGTTTGTTGGCAGGCACCAGTCTGTTTATCTGTTTATTGATTACGCTGATTGCATTGCCGGCCTTATTAAGGATTATTCCGGCTCCGTCAAAATTTCCCGAGGAAAAAGACAGACACAAGGGATTTTTAAAGCTATCGGAAAAACTGGCGGCTTGTCCGTTGCATTATGCCAAACCGATTGCGATAGCCACCTTTGTGCTTGCCGCGGTCTCCGTCGCGCTGACGTTCAAGGTAAAAACCGATTTTAATCCGATTAACCTTCGCGACCCCAATACCGAATCGGTTATCGCGTTTAAAAACTTGATGAAAGACAAGGAAACCACGCCGTTAACCTTGACCGTTCTAGCCAAGGACGAAAATAGCGCCAAAGCCTTGGAGCAAAAGTTGTCGACATTAGCTTCGGTTGATAAAACCGTCAGTCTTTTTGACTTTCTGCCCACCGATCAGGACGACAAACTTGCTTTAATCGAGGAAATGGGCCTGATGCTGGGCGCACAGACGCAAAGTTTTCCCCCGCTAAAAGCCGATGCCGATCCGGTTCCGGCTATTAACCGCTTGATAAAAGCCATCGACGCGATACTGCCGCAAAAAACCGATGCTCATGAAATCGCTGCATTAACCTCTTTTAAAAAAGAATTACAGGATATTTTGATCGAGCTCGATACTCGGCAACAACCGAGCCGGAGCCAGTTCATCGAAAAAATCCAAACCACGCTGCTCGGTACCTTGCCGATTGTGATGAACGAATTAGCCACCGGCTTCAATGCCAAAGAAGTCACTTTGGCCGATTTGCCTGACGACGTTAAGGACAAATGGCTGAGCAAAACCGGGTTGTACCGCATCCAGATCTTTCCTAAAAAAGACCTGAACGATTTAACCAGTTTGGAGGAATTTATTACCGAAGTGCAGTCCGTTGCGCCCGAAACGACCGATTTACCGGTCATGTATTGGGAATCGATGAAAGAAGTTATTTCGGCTTTTCAAGAAGCCATTATGATTGCCTTGATCACTATCGCATTGCTGTTGTTTGCTATCCGGCGCAGTATCGCCGATACCGTGCTGGTTATGACACCGTTGATACTGGCCGGCTTGTTTACCATGGCGAGTACGGTTATTACCCATACGCCGATTAATTTCGCCAATATTATCGCTCTGCCGCTGTTGTTGGGATTGGGTGTCGATAACGGCATCCACATGGTTGAAAAGCTGCACCATTCGCTTTCCGAAGAGCAGAATATCTATCAATCCAGCACCGCCAGAGCCATGTTTTATGGTGCGCTGACCACGGCTTCGAGCTTTGCCGGCTTGGCGTTTTCGCCGCATGAAGGCATCGCCAGCATGGGTTTGATTATCACCATGGGCATTTTTTGGATTATGGTATGTACCTTTATTATTCTTCCGGCGCTCAGTAAATTGGTGTTGAAAGAGGCGAGATAAGAGAGGCTGATTTACAAACAGCCGAGCTGGGCAGATCTCGCGGCGTTGTTGAACTACTGCGGATTTTACAATAATGGCTAGTGATGACTTAGACGATGTCTGATAAATAGCAGAACCCTGTCTATTCGGTTCCGCTATTGCCGGGAAGGCATGAAGCAGGGGAAGTCCGCAACACCTTTGTTACGGTTTCCCCATACCGAGCTTAATTACTTTTTTGAGATACGCCAATGAGACAAGTCCGCTGAACTTTCATAACACACCGACAGACTTTGATCGCCAAACCCCCCTTTACTTTCGGCTAATATCTCGGCATACCGGCGATATTCCTTAGCATCGTCGAAATGCTGACCGCGAAGAATTTCGGTTTCTACTTTAAGCTTGAAGCCGGCGTGATATTTAAAATGAGCAAACCAGGCACGCTCTGCAGCAACCTTGACGCCGGCCGCCCCGTGTATCCCTTGCGACAGACGCATCCAGGGTTTGTACCGCAATAACCCGTATTTTTGCGCAGTAAATGTATTGGGCTCTGAAGACGAGATAATGCGATGACGCAAACTGCTTAACAAACTGGAAGTGTTCGAAAAATGTCCGCAGCTCAAGCGCCATTCGATAAAAGGTGAAGTATCAAACCATTTTGCCACGGCAAAAGGAGACGCTACAGTCAAGTCCGCATCATCCAGATCGGCGAACGGATACATGTCTATCATATCGGTACGGATACAATCGACGCCCTCTTCCCGTTCAATGCTTTCGATAAATTCGGCTAGCGCTACAGTCTCGCAATTAGGGTAGACCAGTAGCTCGTCGGCATCGGCGAGCAGCACCCATTTGTTTAAGCAGAAATTACTTAACAAGGCCTGTTGCCAAGCCACGCCATAGTGGGATCTTTGATATTCGGTTTCGGCGGAAAAAAGCCCGACATCGGGCTGTTCAAGCAAATATTCGCGAGTGCCGTCATCGGAAAGGTTATCAACCATTAAAAAACACTGCACGCCCAACTGCCGGTAATGCGCCAAAAAGTGAGGCAGCATAATCATCTCGTTGCGTACCACGGACACGACAGTTACAGGGCTGTTCAGCAACTCATTTAGCCGCTCCGGAGTACTCAATAATTCAAGCTGATTATCCTGAATTAATGGCGAGGTACAGGTCGGCCAAATTTTCTTCGGCCAAAGTTCTGCAACTGAACGTCGTTTATGCACAATCTCCGTATCATGTTCCGTATCAAGATGAGTCATGACTGTGGGCGTATTGGGAGAGGGAAAAAAGATGTTGTCCCACATGCCTACCGGTACGGCTCCGGCAAAGGTACGGCGGCGTTGATAAGACTCGTAATCCTCATTATTTGGGGCTATGCCGCTGATGGCTAGCAAGTCACCTACCAACTTGTCTTCCATTAACGACACAGCAATAAGGTGTTGGCCTGCCTCCGTTTGTAAGGCTTGGCGAAGTTTCAGCATCGCAAAACGGGAAAGCACATAGCCGCCACCGCCATCGGCATAAATCGCAGGCTCAGGAGATTTATCGAGCACTTTTTGCGCATGGAGGGTTTGTGACTTGGATTGATGCCAAGCGCGATCCATGCTGCCGGCCACACGCTTAATGACGCGACCGTAATAAGGATGCTTGCGGTAAGTCAGAGTATCGAAGAAACGGGAGACATCCAGATAGCAATCATCGTCAATCTTGTACACATAGTGGAATGCGGTATTTTCCAGCACCCAATCGAAGAGTTTTAGCGTTTTCTTCGGCAGATCTTCGTATTTATCCGATATATTAAGCGCCAGTATATCGCCATCAATACTATCGTCACCATCGCCTACCAAAATCAAGTAAGGGATATTACGTGCTATAAGATCTTGTACCCAGGTGTTTCTAATCGCGGCAATGCGGGTATCAAGGTATTTGCGGCAAGAATAGATAACCACCAGAGTGTCGTTTGGAAAAACGCTCCCGCCAGTCGTCAACGCCTGTTGTTTAGGAGTTTCGAATAAGAAATCGAAAGTATCGTCGAATTTCTGTTCAATCAGTTGCTGCATGTCCGCGACAAGGGCGCGAATCATTGCATTGTCCGTATGCCGAGTCAATCTGGCAAGCGCGGCTTGAAGCGGTGCGGGCAGATGCAAATCCTGCTTTGTTTCAGCAATGACTCTACGCATGCTTCTCGCAATAGCATAAAGCTCGCTGTCTTTGGCAAAACCGGCTTGGTAGCCAAGCTCGTAGGCCAATACCTGCATATCCAGCGATAAAAATTGAGAGTGCCAATTATTCAAAATGGCGGCATAACGGCGTATCTCTTTCAGTTGATCCGCCAACACTTGATGATCATTATCGACACTGGTTTTCAGCACTCGCAGGATAAGCCGGCCCGCTTCGCTTTGTGCTTGATAGTAAATGCTTCTGGAGCGAGGCATAAGTCCGCGTAGTATTTGTAATAAACGACTGCTGCTCTCAGGAAAGTGCGCTTGCAAATTAGTGGCGTTCTCTACAGGAAAGGCGGCAAGCCGCAAGCCCTCAGGCGCATCATTGAATACCATGGTGATAAGAAGCCGCCCTGCGGAGGTAAAGTTATTGCTAAGTTGCGGCAGGGTATTCATCAGCACTTCGCGCAAAAAAATGCTTGTTTCCGGATTGCCTTGGGCGCGGAAGTAAGTCAAAGGTGGCAACAAAAGCTCCAGTTGTTCGTACAAAGCTTGAGGACTTTCCAAGACGTCGCGGAGAATTTGCCAGTGCGCGTAGGCACAGTCGAGCTCCTCCTCATGAAAGTCAGGGTACGCATCGGCCAAGGTTTGCCAGAATTCGGGTACCAAACCATAATTACGAATTAATGCTTTAATAATATCTTTTCGACAATAGTCTGTGTGACAGTCGAATACCTCAAGCAGCGCTACGACTGCCTGAATAAGATCCCGGTCATGAAGCCGCGAAGACCTCTCCCCTCGAAACGCATCAAGCACACCGATGCAAGCATAAATGAATTTTTCAACCTGAACGACTTCCACTTGGCCTGCGAGAATTAATCGATTGAGTTCTTTAACGGAAAAATGAATGCACTCGAAATTGATCCAGCCGGTATTTAGGTGCTGACTTAATCTCCACAGCACGTCGACAGACTGTGAAACCATCCGGTCAGCTATCAGTGCAGCGAGTGTTATCGTCAATTCCGGAGCATTATAAAGATGGTCGTATCGATGCCAGTGAGTCAAATCGACTAATTCGCGTAACCGAAAGAAAACATCATGCCTACAAAGCATAGGAACTACCGAGCAAAGATAAAGCTCCTTAACATCGCCACTTAAATCAAGCTCATGCATAACCTCCGCCACAGTAGCAAAGACTGCGTTTGACGAGTCCGCCGTGCTCAAGCGCTCGTTGAGTAATCGCAATGCCTTCCAATGCAACAATTGCGCAAAAGAGTCAGCCGGTTGCAGTGCAACGGTTTTTTCTTCGCCTAAAGAAACAAAATTCGCCAAGTTCATTTTCGCGGCAAATTTCTGCATGACGCGCAGTGTACCGGGCGTAAGCAGCGTGGACAAATTGCCGTATCTAAGATGTTCCAGCGCGAGAAGAACGAGATATTGTTCTTCACTATTTTCAAATAGTTCGACGGTATCGTTATTATCTACTTGCTTTTTTCTATCCAGCAACTCAGCTTTTCTTCTATCATGTGCTGTCTCGACTACGTTTTCAATCCATTCGGCAACACTCTTACGTGTGAAAGTCACATTAGCTAAAGGTAAACCGTCTGCCAGAAATTGAACATGGGGATTTTCATCTGCCGGAATTTCTTCCCAAAGATATCCGGGAATAATAAGCTGAAAGCCTAAATCAACGGCTTCGACACCCAGTGCGGCGGCCGCATCCTTACGGTTTCTTCTTATAACTTCACATTCGATGATACGACCGTTGGCCTTGACCGCGATATTTTGAGCCGAGCGCTTACCCACTACCAGCCAACCATGCAAACAAGGCCCGTCTACTTTATCAAAATGATACCTGACTTCAGCAGGGCTGATTTTCTGCGAATCACCGCCCGATCCATCCAAACACTGCTCGCGTAGAACAATCTCGCCCGACTCGGTGCCTACCGACCAATAAAGCGTCAGCTTAGCTCCGGGAAGATTAACGAAAGGCGGAATGCCAATCAACTGAAAACCTAAGCCAGCTGCGGGCTCGTTAATACCAAGCGCTTGAGCGACATCCGGTCTGGCTCCTTTGGACAATGTAGCGTTTATGCTTTCTCCATTTATCCGCAACTCGATTTTATCAAGCGCCCCAATCACCCAACCGGAGGTGCGAATATCGTTTTCGTCACAGATGGCTTGGTCGACTTTTAAGCCAAAAAACACCCTTCCTTCTGTGTTGCGTAACCAAATCGGCGCTTCCAGGCCGAGGGCGGGAGCTTTTTGTTCTTCTGCTTTGACGGGTTCGGGGGAAGCTTTTTTATTAACTGGACTTTTTCTTTTGACGGCGGGTTTAGCGGGTGTTTTAGCGGTGTTCTCAGTATTTTTCATAGAATTTTTTAATAATCAATAACTCAAGGCGTTGACGGTCAAGCTGATACGCCGGTGCTAGGAACTCAAGGTCTCCCAATTCCAAACATGCTTAACGATAGTATCTAAGTCTGCGTAGAGAGGTTGCCAACCTAACTCTTGCTGTATTTTACCGGCATCCGCCACTAAGCGGGCTGGATCGCCTTCTCGGCGCCGCCCTTCCTGAACAGGGATAGCGCGTCCGGTAATACGGCGAGCCGTCTCGATCACTTCGTTAACCGAGTAGCCGTTTCCGTTACCTAGGTTGTAGGCCCTGGTTTCACCTCCCGATTGCAGATGTTGCAAGGCCAGCCAGTGGGCTTCAGCCAAATCGAGAATATGAATATAGTCCCGGATACAGGTGCCGTCAGGGGTGTCATAATCGCGTCCGAACACGGTGATATGCGGGCGGTGACCGGCGGCGGCCTGTAGCACTAAAGGGATCAGGTGGGTTTCGGGATCGTGGCGTTCGCCCAGCAGACCGTCGGGATGAGCACCGGCAGCATTGAAGTAACGTAAGCAGACGGATTTAAGATTATAGGCGCGATCATAATCGGCCAACACCTGTTCGACCATACGTTTGCTCCAACCATAAGGATTAATCGGAGATTGCGGATGAGTTTCGCCAATAGGAACATATTCCGGTTCGCCAAAAATGGCGGCAGTCGATGAAAAAATAAATTTATCGACACCATGAGCGCGCATGGCGTTGAGTAGGTTAAGGGTGTTAACGACATTGTTTTGGTAATATTTTGCCGGATCCAGCACCGATTCGCCCACCTGAATAAAAGAAGCGAAGTGCATGACCGCATCAAACTTATGTTCACCGAATACTTTATCGAGTATCAGCCGGTCGGCTATATCGCCGAGTACGAATTGTCCATGCAATACAGCATCACGGTGACCGCTGGAGAGATTATCGAGGGTAACGACGTCAACGCCTTTTTGGCCTAAAAGCCAAACCATGTGGGAGCCGATGTAACCGGCGCCACCGACGACAAGGATGCATTTCGGTGATTTCATAAAGTTTAGGTTTTCCGAATGTTGTGTCAGCAAGATTGGGGTCAAGAAATGGTTCATCCGTGTTTGGCTTTTCATAATACATTGGGTGAGTACGGCTTTGCAAGCAGCCTTGATTTTTCGCCAACCGTTTTGTTGAGCTAACCTTTGCAAAAAAATCACCCCAAAATAGAACCCAAAAGCCACTGTTCAACACCGATAAGTGATGAAAAACTTGCTTTAATCATAACTATCCGCGCGCTCTGCGTTTTATAGATTTGGTACGGCTTACTTTGAAGAACATCCTGCCGCTTTTAGTTATCCGAAGTTGACAAAAAACTTTTGCACCGTCGATTGCTCATTAACTGTCGATTACTCATTAATAGAATAAGAGTAAGTTTACCCTTGGTTTTATATGCCGGTGTTTATTGTAAAAATAATATCTGTTAATATTCAAAACCGAACTGGTTTAAGTTTGGTTGCTTGGTTAAGCCAAGCGTTAAGTTCCGTAGAACCACCTCAATGCGGAATCTAACTAAACAATAAGTGAGGTGACTTTATGGAAATCTACTATGAACAATCTTACAGCGCTTTCATTGAGCATTGCCGGTCTGGCTGGATTAGCAACATTTTTGGCAGTCGGACCTCTTAGCGGTCTTTTTCTTATCTGGGCCGCAACTATCGCATGGGCCGCTTACTTTTTCTTGGGCGCCAATCAGGACGCCTTAAAAAACACCATCGTCTGCGGCATTTTCGGCGTTTTTATGGCTTGGTTAGCCGCCATTGAATTGACTAATATCCCATCCACAGCAATTCTGGGTTTCCCCTTCTGGGCCGCCATTACTGTCACTTGCTCCGTGTTGGCTATGTGCCTTGCCGCTAATATTCCGGCACTGGGAGCCATACCTGCGAGCGTTTTAGGGTATTCCTCTACATTCGCTTATTTGCTGCAAACGCCCGCTAAATTAACTAAAGAAATACTGTTGAGCGCTTCTTTGGATAATCCCCTGATTTTGATCTCCATTTCTATCGTAGTCGGTACCTTTTTCGGTCAATGGTCAGGCCAGCTGAGCGCCAAACTGACTAAATAATTTACCTCAACGGCAAGTCGGCAATGATGTTTCAACTGCCTGTTGTTTCAATAAGATAGCGATAAAGTGGTTATCCTTAATTTTTCGGACTCATAACATAGAAAGCGTCCTCTTTTAAGATAGCCACTGTCATTAGCTTATAGGTGAATAAGCCATGCTCATTCACCGAATCGTCAAACCTGCTCATTTCACCCTATCTGCCCATCAACAATGCGGATTTTCCGCCGCGCCCTGTCGCCCAAGCTTTGATCATGGGTGATAATTATCAAAGTTACGCCCTGCCGGTTCAGCCCTTCCAGCAATTCGATAATTTCTTTACCGGATTTGCTGTCCAGATTGCCGGTCGGTTCGTCGGCCAATAAAATCTCCGGACGCATGATCATCGCCCTGGCAATAGCAACGCGCTGTAGCTGACCGCCGGAAAGCTGGTCCGGCCTATGATCGGCCCGATCTTGCAGACTGACCGAGGCCAGCGCGGCCTGCACCCGCTGTTTGCGTTCCTTAACCGCTACGCCTGCCAGAATCATCGGCATCTCAATGTTTTCAGCCGCCGACAAGCGCGGAATTAAATGAAAAAACTGGAACACAAAACCGATATTTTCCCGGCGAACTTTGGCGAGTTCATCATCGTCAAGCTGGGTAACCGGCTGACCGTTTAACAGATACCGGCCCGAACTCGGCTGATCCAGTAAGGCGATGACATTTAACAGAGTCGATTTACCGGAACCCGACGGCCCCATGACCGACACATATTCGCCTTTTTCAATAGTCATGTTGATGTCATTCAAAGCATGAACGATTTGCTCGCCGACTTGAAAATAGCGATGGATATGTTCCAGCCTTATCATTTTTGTACGCGGGCATAAGCGCCGGCAACCACGCCTTCCCGGCCTACCGACAACACGACTTTATCGCCGACATTCAAGCCCGACAGCACTTCGACGGTATTCCAATTGACCAGACCCGGTTTAAAACTGCGCTCTTCCAGCAAACCGTCCGCCCGCATCAGTAAGACCCGGTTATTTTCCAATACCGCCTCGGCAGGCACTCTAAGCGCCTGAGCTTTGCCGGCCAACAAGATTTCAATATCGGCGCTGTAACCGGGCAACAAACCTTTAAGGTCTTTCGGGTCGGTTAATTTAACTTCAACTTCGACGGTGCGGGCCTGCTTTTCTTTTTCCAGTACATAAGGCGCGATGCGGCTTACCGTACCGGAGCAGCGTTTTTCAGGAAATGCATCCAGCGATACACAGGCGCTCATGCCGGTTTTAATCTGCGGCGCATCGACTTCATCAATCGGCGCGGATACATACAAACAACTGACATCCAACAAGTCGATGGCGGGTAAAGTCGGAATGCCGGGCGGCGACGGCGTGATGAACTCGCCCAGTTCGGCATTGATTTCAGCCACCGTGCCATCGAAAGGGGCGACAATCAAAGTGCGCTCAACAGCGGCTTGAACCGCGTCACGATTGGCTTGACTAACCGCAATAACCTCGGCGGCGGCAGTGCAGGAGGCGCGCTGGGCTCGGGCGCCGGTCGCTTTAATGTCGACTTGCTCTTCGGAAACAAGATGATCGAATTTTTGCAAGCGCAGCAAGCGCCCGGCCTCGCGCTCAGCTCCGGCGCCAAGTTGGCAGGCTTGCTCGGCCGATGCACGGTTAGCCCTGATTTGAGCATCCTGCAAGGCGACCTGCGCTTTCAGATCCTTATTCCATATCTCCAGCAGCAACTGATTTTGTTTAACGACATCGCCTTCCTTGACATGCAAAGTAGCCACTTGCCCGCCTGTCGCCGGGGCAAGATAAGCGCGTCGGCAGGCTTTAACCGTGCCGACGCGGGTATTGGATACCGTCGCCCTCACCTCGCCTTGTTCAAGGCTGACTATTTCAACATCGACGAATTTCGGCTGTTGAGTAAAAAAATAAGCCGCAACGATCAGCGCAAGGCCGATCACGGTAATGAGTGTTTTTTTGCCGGGTAAAGTCATATTAAATTAAGTGGCCGAAAATTGTTGATGTTGACGCGTTGTTAAGATAACTCACAATAAATCATTCCGCCCGCAACGCTTCCAGAGGCTCCAACCGGGCGGCTTTGATCGCCGGAGCGACTCCGGCCGCTACGCCGATCAACAATGAGACCATAAAAGCCGCAGCGATATAGGCCCAAGCCAATTCTACCGGTAAGGCGGGCAACGCCGCATCCAATATCCAAACGAGTGTTACGCCCAATAACACGCCGCAAAGTCCGCCTGCGCCGCTTAGCGCCAAGGCCTCGCATAGAAACAATTGGAAAATGCTTTTGCGTTTCGCGCCTATCGCGCGTAGCAAGCCGATTTCTGAAACACGTTCGGAAACGGCAATGGTCATGATGGTTAATATGCCGACCGAGCCGACCAACAAGGAAATACTGCCCAATGCCGCTATCGCCAAGGTTAAAATATTCAAAATGGAATCCATGCTTTTCAGCATCTGGTTTTGGGTGATAATCGTAAAATCTTCCCTGCCGTGCCGGGCCATCAACTTGCGCTTGATGGCATTTTGTAGATTTTCAATCGAAGTATTGTTTTTATAAAGCAGATCTATTTCCATCAGGCTTTCCCGGTTAAACAATTCCAATGCTTTCACGGCCGGAATGTAAATCGTGTCGTCCATGTCGAAACCGACCATCTGGCCTTTTTTTTCCATGACCCCGATAACCCGAAAACGGTCACTGCCGATTCTGACCCGCTGTCCCAATGGGCTGGCAGCGCCAAACAATTCGCTGGCCAATTTATGGCCTAATACCGCAAAGGCGCGCGGATTGCTTTGTTCGCCTTCCGGTAAAAAACGCCCGCTGATAACTTTGATTCTCCAAATCGTCGGCACAGCGGAACCGACACCCAGCACATTGCTGCGCCGCTGCTTTGCCTCGGCTTCAACACGCGCATTGCCTTGCACCAACGGCGATACGGCAACAATATTTTCCAGCTTGCTTAAACTGAGCGCATCGGCGATAACCAACGGCCGGACCGTACTTATCGTTGCGCCCGACAAGCCGAAAGTGGTGGTTTTACCGGGATGAATGCCGACCAGATTGGTGCCGAATTGGGTAAATTCGGCCAGCACAAAGGTATGAATACCGCGGCCTATGGAGGTTAACACGACGACTGCGGCGATGCCGATAATCAGCCCCAACGCGGTCAGCGACGAACGCAGTTTGTGACTAATAAGCGTCCGGTAGGATAATAAAATAAGATCGGAATAGCGCATATTTTAACGTTTCGCCAATGCTTTCACGGGATCGAGAGCGGCCGCTTTTCGAGCCGGTAACACGCCGGACAGTAGGCCGGTAAACAACGACACGGTCAGCGCGGCAAGCAATGCCCAAGCCGGCAATTGCAACGGAAAATCAGGGTACAAAGCTTGCAAAACCCCAAGCGTTATATAACCCAGCATCACCCCCAACACGGCTCCGGCCACCGACAACATGGCCGCTTCGGTTAAAAACAACCACAACAGCTGCCGTTTGGTCGCGCCCAATGCTTTCAGCAAGCCGACCTCGGCGCTGCGTTGAGTCACGCTGACCAGCATCACATTCATCACCAACACGCCTGCCACCGCCAAACTGATTCCGGCAATACCGGCTACGGCCAGGGTCAACGCGGTCAATATTTTATCGAAGGTGCTGACTACGCTGTCTTGGGTAATCAAGGTCACATCGTCTTCGCCTTCATGGCGCGCTTTGATGATGCTTTTGATTTCATCGACGGCTTTGTACATGTCCGGCTTGGATTTAGCTTCAACCAAAACCCGAAATAATGAGTGGGTATCGAACAAAGCTTGTGCGGAAGCCACCGGGATAATCACAATTTCGTCAAAATCGATACCGACCGATTGCCCTTCCGATGCCAGTACCCCAATCACCCTGAAGCGCCGGTCATTAATGCGTAACCATTGCCCCAGCGCAGGTTGATTGGCGAACAGTTGTTGCCGTATGGTTTGGCCGATTACGCACACCGACATCGTTTTGTTAACCTCGGCTTGAGGCAGGAAACGGCCCTGCGCTACAGTCAAGCGGCGTACCCGTCGTAAAGCGGAGGTTGAACCGACGATATTGGTTTCGCGCTCCAACCCTTGCGAAGAAGCCGGCGCGGAACCGATAGTCAACGGTGCGATAGCGGCAATGTGATGACTGCGAAATAATGCTTCAGCATCATCCAGGGTTAAATCCCTGGGCGTTTCGCCGAATATCGGCGGCGCACCGCCTGTCGTTTCGGTGCGCCCCGGCAATACGATAACCAGATGCGTACCTAAAGCTTCAAACTCATTTACCACATAACGGCGGGCGCTTTCGCCCAAGGCCGTCAACACCGACACCGAAGCGATGCCGATGCTCATTGCCAATATGATCAGCGCCGCGCGTAAACGCTGGCTGCTGATTGCGGTCAAAGATTGAGTTAATGCGTCTATAATTAACATCGTTTATCGGACTCGGTTGTTATCCATTTACTGATTTTTATCGTGAAATCTTGTGGCGGATAAACATGTGCGGCATGGACCGGCTTTTGATCGGAACCACCTTATACCTTAAGTTGATGCGCATGTGTACCGATGATCGTCATCCGAATTGAAAACCGAGCATTATTTTTACTTTGAGCGCCCTCCCCTTGCCCGATTTTCCGGGGGTGATAGAGCAGGAAGCAATAAAAAGCGCTGATAATTGATACTCGTCCTTTATTTGGCAAAATTTTTTAATATTAATTGTGGTGCTAAAAATTAATAAAAACAGCTGCGTTAATAACCTCAACGAAGATGAACTAGAACTAAAACGTTTTGTTGAGAAAGGAAATAAACTTAAATGGACGTGGATAATCGGAACCTTGGTGATCATTATCTGCGTCATGTATGGCGATGCCGCGCAATGGCTATTGGCCGTTTTTGTAGCGTGTTATATCGTCATTACAACCGTGAATTATTTTAAGCCGGTTTCTTGAGCGATGCTCGGCGACTTCCAACTTCTTAGGCATGTGTTAACCAAAAACAGAACGCAGAGGGCGCGGATCGTTACAACTAATACTGGAGAATGAATGTAAAAAATCCGCACTCATCATAACTATCCGCGCCATCCGAGTTCCGTTATCTTTTTACAGATTACTTTAGCAGACGCACTAACGCTTTAAATGCAGTTTAAATGCCCGCATACCAACACACTTTTCTGACAGTTTGCAAATTGTGTTTAAGCTTCCAGCTAGACACAATAAATAAGTTAAAAATGTGAAATATTCAGCACTTTTTATCGAAAAAACAATCGCAATACGCTGATTCATCACTTTGTAATGAATGTCATCTACTCTTGCCGCATTTTAAACATGCAGGCAAATCAATGTTAGATCAATCCTTATTAAATAAATCGAGAGCGGGACTTTCCGAAATTGAAGCGGAATACATTGCCGGTAGTCTATTAAAAATCTGTCCTTCGGTTTCGCCGGGGCAAACCAATCATGAAGTCGGCAAGCTGTTGGATGGACATGCCGATCTGATTTCTATCGCAGTCATAGAAGATAACAAACCGATTGGCTTGATTAGCCGTAATTTTTTTATGGAAGGCATGGCCAAACCTTTCCATCATGATTTATTCGACCGAAAAAGCTGCATAGCCTTCATGGATAAAGAGCCGCTTGTTGTCGATCAAAACATGAGTATTCAAGCGCTCAGTTTTAAGGTGCTGGGAGCCGGTCGTAAGACGCTGAACGACGGATTTATTATTACCGATGAAAACGGCGATTATCTGGGCTTAGGTAGCGGTGAAGACTTGGTCAAGGTGGTTTCTTTTTTACAAGCGGAAAAAAATAGATTAGTAACGGAAAGCATTAATTATGCGAGCGTTATCCAACAATCCTTTCTGCGTTCATCAAAGGAAAGCATGAGTAGCGTTTTGCAGGACTATTTCATGCACTGGGAACCGCGGGACAAAGTGGGCGGCGATTATTATTTCTGTAAAAAATTCGAAGACGGTTTCTTTCTCGCCTTGATCGACTGCACCGGACATGGCGTTCCCGGCGCTTTTATGACATTGATCATGGCTTCTTTTCTGGATCATATTCTGCTCGAAGATAATCGTTATGACCCTGCCGGTGCGCTGGCGATCATGAATAAAAAAGTCAAGCTGGCGCTGGGCCAGATAACTGAAGCCGGCGCTGAGACCGATAAATTTTCTCCGGCACAGGGCGGACAATCCGACGACGGAATGGACACGGCTTTCTGTTGGGTCAATACGCAAAACAACACGCTCGTTTATGCGGGCGCCAAAACGCCGTTATTTTATATAGACAATGCCTCATCCGAGGTCCGTTTATTGGAACCGGATCGTAAGGGCGTAGGCTATGTCGATACGCCGATGGATTATCAATGGACCAATCAACAGCTGAGCTTAAGCAAAGAGATGTGTCTTTATCTTACCACTGACGGTCTCATTGATCAGATCGGCGGCTTGAAAAAAATCGCTTTCGGTAAAAAACGTTTTTCGGCTCTGCTTAAGGACATTTATCTGAAACCTATGCTTGAGCAGGAATCTATCATTATGCAAACTTATTATGACTATCAGGGCAAGCAACGGCGGCGCGACGATGTCTGCCTGATGGGATTCAGATTTTAATTAACCGGAAAATTTTATGCTTATCGATTTATTTACCGTTTTTCGCGAAGAAGCCGATGCGAACGGAATTGTTTTTTATTACAGCGGTATTCTTTCACAAAACGTCATCACCACGATGAGTGAGTCTTTGAAACAAAAACTGCAAATTCAAGACGAAAAAGGCGCCAGATCCCGTAAGGTATTCTCTACGTTTATTGAAATGGTCCAAAATGCGATGCATTACTCGCCGAGCATGCATGAGTCTATCGATACCAAGGAAGGCTCGATCATTGTCAGTAAGAAAGAAGATAAATATTTTCTTATTTGCGCCAACTTTATTCAAAAACAGCATGAAAACCGTATACGCGACAAAATTGAGCCGATCCTGAAAATGAGCATTGAAGAAATCAAACAAGCTTACCGGGCGCAATTGAAAAACGATCAGCACAGTGACGATACCATTAGCAAAGGTGCGGGTCTTGGATTCTTAACACTGGCAAGAGATTCAATCGAACCTATCGAATACGCTTTTAGAGATGTTATAGGTTATGAAAATGAACTTTCTTGCTTTTACCTCAAAGCTACTATTTAAGGAGCGATTATGACTGACTTATATATTCCAGCCACTAGCGATACACCTGAAATCAACTTTAAATTTTCACGCAATACCTTGAGCATGTCCGGTGAAGCGTACCCTGAAAACGGTGTTGAATTTTTCCGTCCTATCCTTCGGCAATTGCAAAGCCATTTGAAATCACTCAGCGGCGATAGGATTGAATTCAATTTTCAACTCACTTATTTCAACAGCGTCAGCACTAAAATTTTTTACAGCATGTTCGAATTATTGAACGAATACGCTAAAAATCATCCAAACAGTGTTTTATTGAACTGGCATCATGATGAAGAAGATGACATGATTTTAGATTTTGGCCTTGATATTCAAGAAGATTTTACCTGGATCGACTTCAATGCAATAACCTTGGCATCAGCATAAATTTCCGACGTGCATCGTCGTCTAAGCCTCGTTTTCAGCCTTACACGCTTAATAACCACTGTCTTTAGTTGGTGGTTATTAAGCGGTCTCCAGCAAAAGTTCTTTTAAAGATATAGTCAGAAGTAAATAAAGCGACATCGTTCCCACGCCGGATCGCGGAACGATAGCGGACTCTCTCCAGACTTTACGTCGCTATATTAATTCCGGGCTTTATATTGACACCTTAGCTTTTATTTTCTGCTAATCAACCTGTTCAGGTCAGACTTCGTAAAAAAATTAAAGCTCCAAATCTCAGTTGTATATTCCGAAAGGGAACATTCTTGGATGCTATTCGACATGCTAATATTCAAGAGTCAAATCACATACCATTGACTTTGATGAGATGCAGCTTATCTTGAAAAGTGGCCGAGCAGAATGGGTATTGCGACTCAATAAACAAAAACAGGAATAAGGGGAATAAAAGGAGGGAGGGTTTACCGCTTTTCAAAGCATCGAAGCTCTGCAACTGGGTTTTGCAGAGCTTCAACTAACTAACAATTAATCGACTATCTTACATTTTTCCCGTGAAGCATCCACTCGATCGCGAAGCTCCTTGCCCGGCTTAAAATGCGGTACATGTTTTTTTGACAATGCTACAGATTCACCTGTTTTAGGATTACGCCCCATACGAGGAGGACGCAAATGTAGCGAAAAACTACCAAAACCTCTAATCTCGATTCTCTCACCGGAAGATAACGCCTGATTCATTTGTTCAATGATGCATTTTACCGCTATCTCTACATCTTTCTGCGCCAAATGCGGTTGATGCTTGGCAAGTGCTTCAATTAATTCTGATTTTGTCACATTCTATCCTGCGAAAACAAATAAAATTAAAAGGACATGCAACTTATGCATGCCCTTTCATGATTTTTATTTTTCCATTTGCTTAAAGATATCAGCAAAAGTAGGTGTAGCCGCGCCAACTGATTGCTGAGAATGATCTTTAATAGAATGAGACTCATCGTCAGTATCTTTAGCTTTAATAGATAGAGAAATTGATTTACTTTTCTTGTCGACGCCAATGAACTTGGCCTCAAGCTTGTCGCCTTCTTTTAACAAAGTTCTGGCGTCTTCAACACGGTCACGTTGAATTTCAGAAGCACGTAAGTAGCCTTCAACATGGTCAGCTAAAGTGATAACGGCACCTTTAGCATCAACTTCTTTAACGGTTCCTTTTACCAAACTGCCTTTTTCATGAGTAGCCAGGAAGTTTTGGAATGGATCTTGTTCAAGTTGTTTAATACCTAAAGAGATGCGTTCACGCTCGGAATCAACCGCTAAAATAACAGTCTCCAGTTCATCGCCTTTCTTGAAGTCACGAACCGAAGCTTCACCTTCATCGGCCCAAGAAATATCGGACATATGAACCAAACCGTCAATACCGCCATCCAGTCCGATGAAAATACCAAAATCGGTGATTGACTTGATTTTTCCTGAGATTTTGTCGCCTTTGTTGTGTGTTGCGGCAAACTCATCCCAAGGGTTGGTCTTACATTGCTTCATGCCTAGTGAAATACGACGACGGTCTTCATCGATTTCCAGAACCATCACTTCGACTTCATCGCCCAATTGAACGAGCTTGGAAGGTCGGTGCCGAGCGTCGCCTCAAAAGCCTCTCGCATTTCGTCATCACTAACCACTGTGTCGGGTAGGTGTAGCGGTCTATTGATCGCCATAGACATTATAGATCGTGCAGTCTTGTAAAC
>SXGT01329144.1_pt1 | contig 22328 bp, 17 predicted proteins | sample 3176221 | NCBI WGS metagenome assembly SXGT01 (sample SAMN11356862, study PRJNA531348) | freshwater metagenome | isolation source: freshwater sample F1-120 | place: China: Fuxian Lake, Yuxi | collected 2017-12-25
CTCGGCACGGTGCCAATTCTCCCGCAGGGTGCCGTCGATGTCCGGGGTGTCGAGAAGCACCACCTGCGCGGGCTGGACGCCGGTCGTGTCGTCAGTCCACACGAGGATGTCGTTCCCCTCTCCAGGCTCCGCGATGGCATCGATCGCATCCCGGTCGCTGCTCCAACGGCGGGGGGTGAACCCGGGGAAGAGGTCACCGATGTCGACCTCGTGCAGTCGCAGATGCGCATCGCCTTCGGGCAGACTCTCGCCGAGCTCGGGCTTCGGCAAGAGCAGATCCACCTGCGCGGGGCAGCCCTGCAGTGCCGCATCACGACCGAAGACCCCGCGAGCGGCTTCCGCCCCGACACCGGCAAGATCACGACCTACCGCTCGCCGGGCGGCGCCGGAGTGCGCCTCGACGGCGGCACGATCGCGTCGGGCGCCCAGATCTCGCCCCACTTCGACTCGATGCTCGCGAAGATGACGTGCCGAGGTCGCGACTTCGCCGCTGCCGTGTCGCGCTCGCGGCGCGGCCTCGCCGAGTTCCGCATCCGCGGCGTGACGACGAACATCCCGTTCCTGCAGGCGGTGCTCGACGACCCCGCGTTCCAGGCCGGCGATCTCAGCACCTCCTTCATCGACGAGCGGCCACACCTCGTGCAGGCCAACCCCTCCAAAGACCGCGGCACCAAGGTGCTGGCCTGGCTTGCCGACGTGACGGTCAACCAGCCTCACGGTGATGGCGAGGGCATCATCGACCCGGCGATCAAGCTGCCCGAGGTCGACCTCGAGGCCCCGGCGCCCGAGGGCTCGCGCCAGCGCCTGCTCACGCTCGGTCCGGAGGGCTTCGCGACGGCGCTGCGGCAGCAGACGGCGCTCGCGGTGACCGAGACCACCTTCCGGGATGCTCACCAGTCGTTGCTCGCCACCCGGGTGCGCACGACCGATCTCGTGCAGGTCATGCCGCACGTCGCCCGGCTGACTCCCGGCCTGCTGAGCGTCGAGGCGTGGGGTGGGGCGACCTACGACGTCGCCCTGCGATTCTTGGGTGAAGACCCCTGGCAGCGCCTCGCGGCGATGCGCGAGGCTCTGCCCAATGTGGCCATCCAGATGCTGCTGCGCGGCCGCAACACCGTCGGGTACACGCCGTACCCGACCGAGGTGACCGATGCGTTCGTGGCGGAGGCTGCGGCGACCGGCATCGATATCTTCCGCATCTTCGACGCCCTCAACGACGTCGACCAGATGCGCCCGGCGATCGACGCGGTGCTCGCCACCGGTACGACGGTCGCGGAGGTGGCCATGTGCTACTCGGGCGACCTGCTCGATCCGGCCGAAGACCTCTACACGCTCGACTACTACCTCGGGCTTGCCGAGCAGATCGTCGAGTCGGGCGCTCACATCCTCGCCATCAAAGACATGGCGGGGCTGCTGCGCGCGGGTGCCGCTGAGACTCTCGTCTTGGCTCTTCGCGAGCGCTTCGACCTGCCCGTGCACGTGCACACCCACGACACCGCCGGCGGCCAGCTCGCGACCCTGCTGGCGGCCGCGCGAGCCGGAGCCGACGCTGTCGACGCCGCGAGCGCCCCGATGGCGGGTACGACCTCGCAGCCCTCGCTCTCCGCGCTCGTCGCGGCGCTCGAGCACACCGAGCGCGACACGGGCCTCGGCCTGCGCCCGGTCGCCGACCTCGAGCCGTACTGGGAGGCCGTGCGTCGCGCCTACGCACCGTTCGAGTCGGGGCTGCCCGGCCCGACAGGTCGCGTCTACACCCATGAGATTCCGGGAGGTCAGCTCTCGAACCTGCGGCAGCAGGCGATCGCGCTCGGGCTCGGCGACCGGTTCGAGGTCATCGAAGACTGGTACGCGGCGGCCAACCGCATGCTCGGCCGGCCGACCAAGGTGACGCCCTCGTCGAAGGTCGTCGGCGATCTCGCCCTGCAGATGGCCGCGGCCGGCGCCGACCCTGCCGACTTCGAGGAGAATCCGCAGAACTACGACATTCCCGATTCGGTCATCGGGTTCATGGCTGGCGAGCTGGGTGATCTGCCCGGCGGCTGGCCCGAGCCGTTCCGCAGCAAGGTGCTCGCGGGTCGCACCGTGAAGATCGGCACGACTCCGCTGACCGACGAGCAGCGCGAGAAGCTGGCAGGCAGCACCGACGACCGGCGGCTCATGCTCAACCAGCTGCTGTTCCCGCAGCCCACGCAGCAGTTCTTGCAGGTGCGAGACCAGTACGGCGACCTCTCGGTGCTCACCACGCCCGACTACCTCTACGGCTTGCGCACGGGCGTCGAGCACACGGTCGAGATCGAGCAGGGCGTCAGCCTGCTCGTGAGTCTCGAGGCCATCGGCGAGCCCGACGAGAAGGGCATGCGCAATGTCATGGCCACGCTCAACGGGCAGCTGCGCCCGATCACGGTGCGCGACCGAGCGATCGCGGTCGATGCGGTGACCGCCGAGAAGGCCGATGCCGCGCAGCCGGGGCAGATCGCGGCTCCCTTCATGGGCGTCGTGACGCTGCAGGTGGCCGAGGGCGATCGGGTCGACGCGGGCCAGGCGGTGGCGACGATCGAGGCCATGAAGATGGAGGCCGCGATCACCACACCTGTCGCCGGCACGGTTCGGCGCCGAGCGATTCCTGAAACGCAGCAGGTGGAGGCCGGCGACCTGCTCGTGGTCATCGAGTAAGGCCGTATCGCGTGAGGCTAGACTGAGCAGTCGTCTGATCTCAGGGAGTCTCTACCGTGGCCGTGAAACGTGGCAAGCCCGCGACCGACGAGATCGCAGCCTCGACCTCGGTCGACGAGGGTCTCGAGCCGATCGCCGACGCCCAGCTCGCCTCGGCGATCCCCGCGAATCTCACCATCGACGTCGAGCTGCCGGCGCGCGTTCACGAGCAGCCCGACGATGAGAAGGCCGTCGCCCTTGTGGAGTCGGGAGTCGACCCGTCGATCGTCGCGACCACCGACATCGCGACCTCGATCATCGAGTTCGCCGGCGACGACCTGCACGCCATCGCGTCGACCACCGTCGAGGGCGACGATGACGGTGAGACCGAGATCGAGGTTCCCCCGCTGCCGCGCACCGAGGGCGTCTACACGCGCCGCGACGTGCTCGACGGCGCGCTCCAGGGGCCCGAGTCTGCTGCGATGCTCACGGCCGATCGGCTCATCGAGCCGCGCCGCCGCGGGCGCTCGGCACCGGAGGGGTGGTGGCCTGCGTTCGTCTACGCCGTGACCTTCCACCTCGTGAACCTGGGCGACTCGCCTCGTGTGCGCGCGCGCAAAGAACTCGATGCGCGCATCGCGACCCCCTTCGAGGGCGGCGCCCGCTTCGTGCCGGTGCTGACGCGCAAGGGGGGAGTGGGCAAGACGACGATCACGACCCTCATGGGCATGGCTCTCGCCTCGGTGCGGGATGACCGCGTGATCGCCATCGACGCGAACCCCGATCGCGGCACGCTGTCTGAGCGGGTCGCCCGTCAGACCAGAGCCACGGTGCGCGACGTCGTGAACCGCGCGGCGAGCATCAACGGCTTCACCGACTTCACCACCCTCATCTCGCGCGACGCGACGAGGCTCGACATTCTCGCCTCCGACACCGACCCCATGCTCTCCGAGGCGTTCGACGAGAACGACTACAACGTCGTCGCCGATCTCGCCGCGCGCTACTACTCGATCGTGCTGACCGACTGCGGCACCGGCATCGTGCATTCGGTCATGCGCGCGACGCTGCAGCGCGCCGACGCCATCGTCATCGTGTCGGGCGGCAGCGTCGATGAGGCGCGACTCGCGTCGGAGACGCTCACCTGGCTCGAGGCGAACGGGTATGGCGAGCTGGTGCGTCAGGCGGTCGTCGCGATCAACACGGCGACCCAGGGAACGAACCTCGTGAAGCTCGAGGAGATCGAAGCGCACTTCAGCTCGCGAGTGCGCGAGGTCGTGCGCATTCCCTACGACGAGCACCTGGCTGCCGGCTCGGTCATCTCGTGGGACGAGCTGCGGCCGCTGACCCGCCAGTCCGCGCGTGAGCTGGCAGCGCTCGTTGCCGAGAGCATGCCCGTGCGCCGAGGCGTCTGAACGCATGGCCGTTCGACCGATCCGCCTCTTCGGCGACCCCGTGCTGCGCAGCCGGGCCGATGAGATCACGCGCTTCGACTCGTCGCTCGCCGCGCTCGTGACCGATCTGCTCGACACCGTCGCCGAGCCGGGCAGAGCGGGTGTCGCCGCGCCTCAGATCGGCGTCTCGCTGCGTGCCTTCAGCTACAACGTCGACGGCGTCATCGGCTACGTGCTGAATCCGACGCTCGTCGAGGTGCGGGGCGAGCGCGAGCCCGTCGACGAGGGCTGCCTCTCGGTGCCGGGCTTCGGTTTCGCTCGACTGCGGCATCCCTGGGCACGCGTCACGGGCGTCGACCTCGAGCAGCAGCCTGTCGAGCTGAGCGGCGAGGGACTCATGGCGCAAGCCCTGCAGCACGAGTGCGACCATCTCGACGGCGCGCTCTATCTCGAAGGGCTCGAGCCCGAGATCAAGCGCGAGGCGATGCGCGCCGTGCGCCAGGCGGAGTGGTTCGCGCGCGCCTGACCTCAGACGCGCGCGAACCACGCGCTACTGCAGCGAGATGCCCTGCGTCTCGGGGGCGCCGGAGTACATGCCCTCGATCACGTCGGCGAAGTCGGCCGTGATGACGTGGCGCTTGATGCTCATCTTCGGCGTGAGGTGACCGCTCGACTCGGTGAACTCGGTGGCCAGAATCGTGAACTTGCGAATCGACTCGGCCCGCGACACTCGCGCGTTGGCCGCGTCGATGGCCCGCTGCACCTCGGCGATGACCTTGGGGTGCGAGGCAGCCTCGGTCAGCGACATCTGCGCGTCGAGCTCGTTGTTGTTGAGCCAGACGGGCAGCATCTCGCTGTCGAGGGTGACGAGCGCCGCGATGAAGGGCTTCTGGTCTCCGACGACGACGACCTGACCGACGATCGGGTTCGAGCGGATCGGGTCTTCGAGGCCGGCCGGAGCGACGTTCTTGCCACCGGCCGTGACGATGATCTCCTTCTTGCGGCCCGTGATGCTGAGGTAGCCGTCGTCATCGAGCGCACCGATGTCTCCGGTGCGGAACCACTCGCCGTCCATGACCTCCGCCGTGGCCTCGGGCTTCTTCCAGTAGCCGGCGAAGACGTTGATGCCCTTGACGAGGATCTCGCCGTCCTCGGCGATCTTGATGCCCACACCCGGCAGGGCGGGGCCCGTCGTGCCGATCTTGAACTTGTCGATGAGGTTGATCGTCGCCGGCGCCGTGGTCTCGGTGAGGCCGTAGCCCTCGAGAATGCGAATGTCGAGGCTACGGAAGAAGTGAGCCAGCCGCAGGCCGAGCGGAGCCGATCCGGAGACAGCATAGACCACGCGCCCGCCCATGGCCGTCTTGAGCTTGCTGTAGACGAGCCGGTCGAAGAGGGCGAACTGCAGCTTGAGCCCGAGCGGTACCTTGCCGGCATCGAGCGCCTTCGAGTGCTCGATGGCGACGTCGGCCGCCTTGCGGAAGATCTTGCCCTTTCCGCCTGCTTCTGCCTTCTGCTCGGCCGAGTTGTAGACCTTCTCGAAGACGCGGGGAACAGCGAGCAGGAAGGTGGGCTTGAACGAGCCGAGCGACGGCAGCAGCTGCTTGGTGTCGGCCTGGTGACCGATCTTGACGCCGCCGTGCACTCCGAGCACCGAGATGAATCGAGCGAAGATGTGCGCCGTCGTGATGAACAGCAGGGTCGACGACTGCGGGTTGACGACCTGGCTCATCGACACTGCGGCGTTGCGGCAGAGCTCGACGAAGTTCGAGTGGGTCAAGATGCAGCCTTTGGGCACGCCGGTGGAGCCCGAGGTGTATATGAGCGTCGCGAGATCGCTGCCCTTCGCCATCGTGCGCCGCGACTCGAGGTCGTCATCGCTCACGCTGTCGCCCGTCGAGGCGAGCTTCTCGAGATCACCCAAGTGCATCTGCCAGACATGCCCGATGTTCGGCAGGTCGCCGGCGACCTCGTCGAAGCGCGCGAAGTGATCGGCGGTCTCGACGATCATGTGGTGCGCTTCGGAGTCGTCGAGGATGTACTGCACCTGGCTGGGCGAGCTCGTCTCGTAGATCGGCACGAGCACCGCGCCGGCGAACCAGGTCGCGAAGTCGACGAGGGTCCACTCATAGCGGGTCTTGCACATGAAGCCGATCTTGTCGCCGGGCTCGACACCCGCCGCCATGAGCCCCTTGGCCAGCGCCTTCACCTGGCGGTGGAACTCGGCGGCGGTGAGGTCGGACCACCCGCCGTCAGACGTCGGCAACGAGAAGAGTGCGCCGTTGGGCGTCAGTCGGACCCGGTCGACGAGCAGGTCGCTGGCGTTCGCGTCGGGGTCGGGTGTGACGACCGCCGGGACGAAAAATTCTTTCACGGCATCTCCTTTGGTACCGAATGGTGCAGATGGATGCCCACACTCTAGTGCGGCCGCCTCAGTGCCTGTCGGGCGCACCGCCGTCACTAGACTCGTCGATCGTGCACTCCATCGGAATCGACATCGGCGGAACCAAGATCGCCGGCGCGCTCGTGAGCGACTCGGGCGAGATCGTCGCCGACCTGCGCGAACCGACGCCCGCGGGCGACCCGGCCGCGATCACCGACCTCGTCGTCTCGATGATCGAGCGACTGCGCGACGGCCACGAGGTCGTCGCTGCGGGAGTCGCCGCTGCCGGCTTCATCGACGCTGCGCAGTCGACGGTCTACTACGCGCCGAACATCGCGTGGCGCCACGAGCCGTTCAGAGATCGACTGCGCGAGCGCCTCGATCTCGACGTCACGATCGACAACGACGCGAATGCCGCGGGCTGGGCCGAGTTCCGGTTCGGAGCCGCTCGTGACGTGCACGACATGACGATGCTCACGATCGGCACGGGCGTCGGCGGCGCCATCGTCACGGCCGACCGCCTCATGCGGGGCGGGTTCGGCACGGCAGGCGAGCTGGGTCACCTGAGGGTCGTGCCCGACGGCCTGCCGTGCGGGTGCGGCGCGCGCGGCTGCATCGAGCAGTACGGCTCGGGTCGAGCGCTCTTGCGCATGGCCAACGAGATCGCCGATGCCGGGGGTATCGGCCTGCAGCTCGCCGCCGAGCGCGAACGTGCCGGCGGGCTCACGGGCGACATCGTCGCGCGCCTGCTGGTCGACGGCGACCCCGGCGCGCGCCACGCCCTGCGGCAGCTCGGCACCTGGTTGGGCCAGGCCTGCGCGAGCCTCAGCGCCGTGCTCGACCCCGAGCTCTTCGTCTTCGGCGGGGGAGTCTCGGTCGCCGGCGATCTGCTGCTCGACCCCGTGCGCGAGTCGTATCTCGCCCATCTGCCGGCGCGCGGCTACCACCCTGAGCCGCGCTTCGTGGTGGCCGAGCTCGTGAACGACGCGGGCGTCGTCGGGGCGGCCGACCTGGCGCGCATCCACGCGACGAACCCATCCTGACCGGGCTCTGGTCCTCTCGCCCGGCACCGCGACCACGACTAGGCTGAACCCCGGCCCAGAGAGAGGAGCGGCGATGTTCTACTGGCTCATGAAGAACCTCGTGATCGGTCCGATTCTGCTCACGGCCTTCCGGCCGTGGGTGCGCGGCATCGAGAACGTGCCGCGCGAGGGCGCTGTCATTCTCGCGAGCAACCACCTCTCGTTCACCGACTCGGTCTTCCTGCCTCTCGTGCTCGATCGTCGCGTGGTCTTTCTCGCGAAGAGCGACTACTTCACGGGGCGCGGCATCAAGGGCTGGCTCATCAAGATGTTCTTCGAGGCGAGCGGACAGCTGCCGATCGACCGCTCGGGCGGCAAGGCGAGCGAGGCATCGCTCAACACCGGTCTGCGCGTGCTCGCCGAGGGCTACGCCCTCGGCATCTATCCCGAGGGCACTCGCAGCCCTGACGGCGTGATGTACCGCGGCCGTACGGGAGTCGCGCGCATGATCCTCGAGTCAGGGGCCCCCGTCGTGCCGGTGGCCATGATCGACACCGAGAAGGTCATGCCGATCGGCACCAAGATTCCCAAAGTCGTGCGCCCCGGTGTGATCTTCGGCGAGCCCCTCGACTTCACGCGATTCCAGGGCCTCGAGGGCGACCGCTTCGTCTTGAGGTCGATCACCGACGAGATCATGTACGAGCTCGGCCGGCTCAGCGGGCAGGAATACCTCGACGTCTACGCCACCACGGTGAAGGACAAGCGCCCCGCCAACGCCCGGTAGGCTGGAAAGTCGGGGCATTGTCGTAGCGACCATCCCCACTCACCGCCGCCAAGCTCATCGCCGCAAGGTTCCTCGCCCCTAAGGACGTCAAGAAGTGGTCGACCCCTTCGAAACAGTTGTGCACGCCGACCCCGCTGTGATCGCGGGCCTCGATCACTGGCGCACGCTGCCGATCAAGCAGCAGCCCGCGTGGCCCGACGCGACCGAAGCCGCCGCGGCGGCCGCCGAGCTCTCGACCATGCCTCCGCTCGTGTTCGCGGGCGAGGTCGACATGCTGCGCGACCGGCTCGCCCGGGCAGCCCGCGGTGACGCCTTCCTGCTGCAGGGCGGCTACTGCGCCGAGACGTTCGCCGGGGCGACGGCCGACCAGATCCGCAACCGCGTGAAGACGATTCTGCAGATGGCGGTCGTGCTCACCTACGGCGCCTCGATGCCCGTCATCAAGATGGGTCGCATGGCGGGCCAGTTCGCCAAGCCGCGCTCGAGCGACACCGAGACCCGCGGCGATGTGACGCTGCCGGCCTACCGCGGCGACATCGTCAACGGCTACGACTTCACTCCCGAGTCGCGTGAGCCCGACCCCCGTCGCATCGTGCGGGGGTACCACACCGCCGCGTCGACGCTCAATCTGATCCGCGCCTTCACGCAGGGTGGTTTCGCCGACCTGCGCATGGTGCACAGCTGGAACAAGGGCTTCGCGGCGAACCCCGCCAACCAGCGCTACGAGGGCCTCGCGAAAGAGATCGACCGCGCCGTCAAGTTCATGGAGGCGGCGGGAGCCGACTTCGACGAGCTCAAGCGCGTCGAGTTCTACTCGAGCCACGAGGGCCTGCTCATGGAGTACGAGCGCCCCATGACGCGCATCGACTCGCGCACGGGCACGCCCTACAACACCTCGGCGCACTTCCTCTGGATCGGCGAGCGCACGCGCGAGCTCGACGGGGCGCACGTCGACTTCTTCAAGCGCATCCGCAACCCCATCGGCGTCAAGCTCGGCCCTTCGACGAGCCCCGAGATGATGGAGAAGCTCATCGACGTGCTCGACCCCGACCGCGAGCCCGGACGCCTCACCTTCATCACGCGCATGGGCGCCAGCACGATTCGGGATGCTCTTCCGCCGTTGCTCGAGGCCGTCAAGACTCTCGATGCCAACCCGCTCTGGGTCACCGACCCCATGCACGGCAACGGCCTCACGACCCCGACCGGGTACAAGACGCGCCGCTTCGACGACGTCGTCGACGAGGTCAAGGGCTTCTTCGAGGCGCATCGCGCGGCGGGCACGCACCCGGGCGGCATCCACGTCGAGCTCACGGGCGACGACGTCACGGAGTGCCTCGGTGGCTCGGAGCACATCGACGAGGAGACGCTCGCGACGCGCTACGAGTCGCTGTGCGATCCGCGACTCAATCACATGCAGTCGCTCGAGCTAGCGTTCCTCGTCGCCGAAGAGCTGGGCCGCAGCTAAGCAGCGTCGCTAGTAGCGCGCGACGATCGTCACGACGGCGTTGCGCAGCACGCGCTCTCCGGCCGCGGGGCTCGTCGACTGCACGGGCGCGAGCTCGGAGTCGCGCAGGCCCGGCGGCACGTTCGTGTCGAGCTCGACCCGGAAGCCCGCGTCTTCGAGAATCGCCGCGGCGTCGTTGATCGAGCGGCCGGCGACGTTCGGCACCTCGACGAGGTCGGGCCCGCGCGACACGATGATCGTGAGCGTGGCACCCGGGCGGATCGGCCCGGGCGCCGTGGCCTCGACCCGCAGCACGTCGCCGAGAGCGACGTCGTTGTCGAATTCGCTGGTGCCGCCGACGATGCCGGTCAGCTCGCGGGCGCTCAGCGCCGCCTGCGCCGCCTCGACCGTGAGCCCGCGCACGTCGGGAATCGGTCCGACCGAGACGAGGGGGATCACCGTCGTGCCCTTGAACGACTCGGTTCCGGCATCGAGCGTCTGCTCGTCGGCATCGAGCACGGCAATCACGGAGCCCTCGGGCACTTCGCTGTCGAACTGCCTGATGCTGTCGCCGACCTCGAAGCCGGAGGTCGCCAGTTCGGCGCGGCCATCGGCTTCCGGAAGCCCGACGACATCGGGCACGGTGGTCGGCTCGGGTCCGAGCGAGACCACGATCGTAACCTCGGTCTCGCGGTCGATCGTGGTTCCTGCCTCGGGATCGGTGCCGACGACGAGACCCGCCTCGACCTCGAGGTCGAATCGCTCGCCCAGGGTCTCGGCCACCAGAGCGCCCTGATCATCGAGGATGACGCGGGCGGCCTCGACCGTCTGGCCGCGCACGTCGGCGATCGTCACGGTCGCGCCGGGCCCGGCACCGAACCACCAGCCGATGCCGACGGCGAGGCCGGCGAGCGCCATCACGGCGGCGAACAAGATCCAACCGCGACGGCGGTTCGAGGCTCCCCGGCGGGTGAGCTCACCCGTCGCCGACGGGCCCGAAGGGGCATCCGACCCTCCGCGCGTGCCGAGCACCTGCGTCTCACCCGTCGGAGGAGCCGTGGGGATCGGTGAGGTGAGCAGCATCGTGCGCTGCGTCTCGGTGGCCGGGAGGGCCGTCTGCAGCGAGCGGCCGGTCTCGCTCAACTGGTCGAGCAGGGCGCGAGCATCCGCCGGCCGGTCCTGCGGGTCTCGCGAGGTCGCCCACAGCACGATCTCGTCCCACTCGGCGGGCACCCGGGCGTTGAACGAGCTGGGCGCCGGCACGGTGTCGTTCGCGTGCTGGTACGCGATCTGCATGGGCTGCTCGCCCTTGTAGGGCTGCTCGCCCGTGAGCATCTCGAACATCATGATGCCGACGGCGTAGATGTCGCTGCGCGTATCGGCGATGCCGCGGGTCACGAGCTCGGGCGAGAGATAGGCGATCGTGCCCAGCAGCGCCTTGCCCGTCGCGGTGTTCGCACTCGCGGCGCGGGCCAGACCGAAGTCGCCGATCTTGATGCGGCCGTCGTCGGCGAGCAGCACGTTCTCGGGCTTGAGATCGCGGTGCACGATGCCGGCCCGGTGCGCGGCGGCGAGGCCCGCGAGCACCGCCTCCGTGATGTCCATCGTCTGCTCGGGCGTGAGCGCGCCGTACTCCTGCAGCAGTTCGCGCAGCGTGATGCCCGGCAGATACTCCATGACGAGATAGGCCGACTCGGCATCCTGGCCCTGATCGAAGACGTTGACGACGTTCGGGTGGGCCAGGCGCGCGGCGGAGCGAGCCTCTTGGATGAAGCGCTCTTTGAACTGGCTGTCGTCGGCGAGGTGGCCGTGCATGATCTTCACGGCGACGAGGCGGTCGAGACGCTGGTCGGTGGCGAGGTACACGGTCGCCATGCCGCCGCGAGCGATGCGTGAGCGCACCTGGTACCGGCCGTCGATCAGGCGGCCGATGAGGGGATCGGTCGTCGAGGTGCTCACCGTGCGAGTCTAGGTCGCTGGTCTCGCAGAACGGCTGAGGCGCACCCGGAGACGCGGGCTCAGGTCAGCTCGTAGTACCACGCCCACGCGCTCGCCTCCCACTTGGCATAGTGGTTCGGGTAGGCCGAGATCTGCACAGCCTGCGCTGCCTGCGTGAGAGTCATGCTCTGCCAGCCCGGAATGTCGAGCAGGCCGCGCGTGTAACCGGAACGGCCCACGTAGAACAGTCGAGCGGCGTGGCTCGGAATCTGCAGGTCGGCGGCGGTGCCCCACCCTGAGCTCGGGCGCTGCTGGAAGAGGCCGACGCTGTCGCGGTCGCCCCACGAGAGGTTGCGCAGCGTCGATTCCTGCATGGCCGTCGCGAGGGCGATGACGATGCCGTACTGCGGCACGCCGAGCTCGCGGCCGACGCGCACGATCGTCGCCGCGTGCGTGCGCATCTCGGCCGTGAGGGGAGTCACGCTGCCCCCGCTCGGGGGTCCGCTCGGGGCTCCCGGCGCCGAAGGAGTGCTGGGGCGTGCGGCGAAGCTGACGGGCAGCACCGGGCGCTCGGCGATGGGGAGCGCGGCCACTGCCGCGGCGGTCGACACGGGCTCCTGACGTGCGGCCGTCTCGACCTCCACGGTCGAGGGCTTCGGCGCGTCGATGGCGACGCCGACCACGGGCGCCGGCAGCGGTTGCGCGATCGGCTCGCGACCGGGAATGGCCAGGGCCTGCCCCGGGTAGATGATGCTGGCGCGGTCGAGGCCGTTCGCCGTCAGGATCGACTGCGTCGACACTCCGAATCGCGCAGCGATCGACGAGATCGTGTCGCCCTTGACGATCGTGTAGCGCCCGGCTTGCGTGCGGGCCGGCGGCGGAGCGGTGGTCTTGACCGGTGCGGTGGTCAGGCTCAGCACCTGCCCGGGAAAGATCGTCGATCTCCAGGAGAGCCCGTTGAGAGCGAGCACCGACGCCGTGGAGAGCCCGAACCGCTGGGCGATGCTGCTGACCGTGTCGCCCGGTTCGACGACGTACACGGCCGGCGCCGAGGTCGCGGCGACGGTCGACGCGGCCAGGGCGCCCGGCACGATCGCCGCACTCAGTTGCGTCAGAGCGGCCCGCAGCCCGAACGGTGCGGGAGACTGCTCCGGCTTGGGCGGAGCAGGCTTGCGCGCGTGCGCCGGCTCGATCGGACCGGTGAGGCCCATGCCGAGGGCGATGGCACCGGTGAGCACCACGGGCACCGTCGTGAAAGCGGCAGAGCGAGCTCGCACGGAGACCGACGGACGATGGCGGGCGGGCGCCGTGGCGATCGACGGCGACAGGCCACCGAAGACAGCGTGCGCGCGGTCGTCGATGGGGTCGCGCGTGCCGAGACGCTGCGCAGTGTCAGCAGCGCTGCGAGTGTCGGTCATGTGATCCGGCCCTTCACACGTCATCGGGAGTGCACCTGCTCAGTCGCGCCCGAGTGGGTGCCCGCGAGCCCCCCCAGCCCGCTGCTTCACAGTACAACGAATGTCAACAGAAGGGGAAGAAGTGACTGCAGTTTACATGTTCGTAACATAACGCCTTGTCGCCGAGGGGCCTCGCGACATGGCACGCTAGACCTGTGGCCGCAGAATCCGCTCGCTGGTTGACCATCCCTGACCTGGTCGAACGCCTCGGCCTGAGCCCGGGCAAAGTGCACCGCCTTCTCGAAGACCGGCAGCTGCTCGCCGTGCGTCGCGATGCGGTGCTCATGGTGCCCGAGGAGTTCCTCGACGAGAACGAGCCGCTGAAAGACCTGCGCGGCACGCTCATGCTGCTGGCCGACGACGGCTTCAGCGACGACGAGGCGATGCGGTGGATGCTCGAGGTCGACGACCTGCTGGGCACGAGCCCCATCGCGGCGCTGAGAGCGGGCCGCAAGGCCGAGGTGCGCCGCGTGGCTCAGGCGCTCGCCTTCTGAGCGGTCGGGCCTCAGTGAGCCCGACGCGTCACGAGATCGCTGAGACCCACCAGCTCGGCGCGAGCTGAGCGACTCAGGGGAGCGTCGTCGAGGGCGGCGATCGCGGTCGCGACAGAGCGCGCGATCATCTGCTCGACCGTCTCGACCGCGCCGCTGTCGCGGATCGTCGCCTGCAGGGTCGCGATCTGGTGCTCGGAGAGCGTTGCATCGCCGAGCAGTTCGTCGATGAGAGCCACCGCCCCGGCAGGAAGTGCGGCGCGGGCGAGCGCGATGATCACCGTGCGCTTGCCTTCGCGCAAGTCGTCGCCCGCCGGCTTGCCCGTCACCTCGGGGTCGCCGAAGACGCCGAGCAGGTCGTCGCGCAACTGGAAGGCGATGCCGAGCGGGAGTCCGAAGGCGCGCAGCGCCGACACCTGCTCAAGGCTGCCGCCGGCCATCAGCGCACCGAGCGCGAGGGGAGCCTCGATCGAGTACTTCGCCGACTTGTACGTCAGCACCCGATGGGCGCGCGGCAGCAGGTCTGCCTCGTCGGCGTCGCGCCACGCCACCTCTTCGAGGATGTCGAGGTATTGCCCCACGGTGACCTCGGTGCGCATGGTGTGGAACTCGCGTCGTGCAGCGCTCGCGCTGTCGGCGTCGTCAAGGCGCGACAAGCCTGCGTCGAGCAGCTCATCGCTCCAGCCCAGCAGCAGGTCGCCGAGCAGCAAGGCGGACGACGTGCCGTACCCCGCCGCGCTTCCGGCCCAGTGGTGCTCTCGGTGCTCGCGCTCGAACCGCCGGTGCGCGGCCGGCATGCCGCGCCGCGTGTCGGAGTTGTCCATGATGTCGTCGTGCACGAGGGCTGCAGCGTGGAAGAGCTCGAGCGCGGCCGCGGCGTCGATGATGCTCGACAGGTCGGGGTGCGCGTCGAGCTCGGCCAGCAGGTCGTCGGGGTTCACGGTTCCCGCGACGGCATGCCAGCCCCAGTAGCAGAACAGTGCCCTGAAGCGCTTGCCGCCGCTGAGCAGCTCGCTGCTGGCGTCGGTGAACACGGCCAGCTCGTCGGCGATGCCCGATAGATGTGAGGCCCGCTGCTCGAGGAACTGCTCGAGTCGAGCGTTGACCAGGTCGACTAACCGCAATCTCTCAGGCACTCACCTAGCCTATCCAGCACGGCAGTCCTACAATGAAGCCGCGGAGAAGAGCTCCGCGATAGTGGGTGAAGGGGTAGCCATGCCGCTCTCGGAGCACGAGCAGCGTCTTCTGGAAGAGATGGAGCGCAATCTCTACCAGAACGATGCGGATTTCGTCGCGACCGTCTCCGGTCGCCGCGGTAAGCCCAACTACCGACTCATCGTCATCGGCGCGCTCCTGGCCGTCGCAGGCGTGGCCGCCCTCGTCGCCGGAGTCATCGTGCAGCAGCCCCTCATCGGCGTTGTCGGCTTCGGCCTCATGCTGGGCGGCGTGCTCATGGTGCTGTCACCGGGTCGCGCCCCCGCCGATGCATCGAGTGCTGCGGCTCCGGGTGCCGCACCTCGCAAGCCGGCCCGTGCGTCGTGGATGGACACGATGACCGAGCGGTGGGAACGCCGGCAGGACGAGCGCGGCGAGTAGCCCTCCACTTCTCTCCCTCTTCAGGGGTCGACCTTCGGGTCGGCCCCTTTTTTGTGCGCTCAGCGCGATAGAGGGTGCAATCTCCTCCACTGCGGGCTCGGGCTCTGATCCCCGTGATTCCGGGGTTCTTGGCGTGCGGTGGAGAGAAATCTGCCCTAGAGTGCGTGAAGTCCTTTACTTGGTGGAGGAAAGTGGAGTAAAGTGGAGAACATCACCTGATCTCGGGCCGGAGATGAGAGGGGGGCCAGGACGATGCTTCTCGGCACGCACACCCCCAAGCTCGACGACAAAGGGCGCATCATCCTTCCGGCCAAGTTCCGCAGCGAGCTCGCCGGGGGAGTCGTCCTCACGCGCGGCCAGGAGCACTGCATCTACGTCTTCAGCGGAGCGAAGTTCCAGGAGCAGCTCGACAAGCTGCGCACCGCGCCGCTCACGAGCAAGCAGGGTCGCGAGTTCCAGCGACTCTTCCTCTCCGGAGCGAGCGAGCAGGAGCCCGACTCGCAGCACCGTCTGACGATTCCCACCGTGCTGCGCGAGTACGCGGGTCTCGACCGTGAGCTCACGGTCATCGGCGCTGGCGATCGGGCCGAGATCTGGTCGACCGAGGCCTGGAACGCCTACTACTCCGAGCGTGAAGAAGCGTTCGCCAACACCGAGGAGGAGGTGATCCCCGGACTCTTCTGATCGCGTGACCCCGACTCCCAGCCGTGAGTCGCCCTGGCGCACCTTCCCCGGTGCCAGGTCGCAACGGATGGGGATCAGGGCCCCGCGCTCGATCCGGCAACGATCATGACGACCTCCGACCTCCACGTTCCCGTGATGCTCGAGCGCACGCTCGAGCTGCTCGCTCCCGCCCTCGACGTCGAGGGGGCGGTGCTCGTCGACGCCACTCTGGGGCTCGGCGGGCACGCGGTCGCCGCGCTCGAGCGGCACCCGGGGCTCACACTCGTCGGGCTCGACCGCGACACGGACGCGCTCGCCAAGGCTGCGGAGCGCCTGCAGCCCTTCGCCGACCGCATCCACCTCGTCCACACCGTGTACTCGGGCGTGCGCGACGCTCTCGACGGCCTGGGCATCGACCGGGTGACGGCGGTGCTCTTCGATCTGGGTGTGTCGTCGATGCAGCTCGACGAGGCGGAGCGCGGCTTCGCCTATGCGCAGGATGCCCCGCTCGACATGCGCATGGACCGCACGAGCGGCGTCACCGCTGCCACGATCGTGGCCGAGTACTCGGAGTCGGAGCTGCGACGCATCTTCTACGAGTACGGCGAGGAGAAGCTCGCGCCGCGGTACGCGAGCCGGATCGTCGCTGCTCGCGCCGTGCAGCCGCTCGAGCGCTCGTCGCAACTCGTCGAGGTCATCGTCGACGCCACCCCTCGCGCGGTGCAGCGCACGGGGCATCCGGCGAAGCGCGTCTTCCAGGCTCTGCGCATCGAGGTCAATCGCGAGCTGGAGGCGCTCGAACTGGCCCTTCCCGCGGCGCTCGATGCTCTCGCGGTGGGAGGCCGCATCGTCGTGCTCGCCTACCAGTCGCTCGAAGACCGCATCGTGAAGCGCGAGCTCGCCCGCCGCACGCGGTCGACGGCTCCTGCGGGCTTGCCGATCGAGCTTCCCGAGCACCGCCCCGAGTTCGGCCTGCTGGTGCGAGGCGCCGAGCTCGCCGACGACGAGGAGCGAGCGCGCAACACGCGGTCGATCCCCGTGCGGCTGCGGGCCGCTGAGCGATGGAAGGAGGCCGCATGAGTGCGCTCGCGACGGCGCCGCTGCGCAGCCCCCGCCCGTCTCCTCAGCGTGCTCCGCTCGAGATCGTCACCTCGCGTCCGCAGCGCCGCGCCCGCCCGCGGGCCGCTCACGCGGTCGTCACGATCGTCGGGGTCTTCGCGATCCTGCTGACGCAGCTCATGCTGAGCATCGTGCTGTCCGACGGGGCGTACCGCATCACCGCGCTCGAGTCGCAGCGCATCGAGCTCGACCGCTCGGCGCAAGTGCTCACCGAATCGATCGAAGCGCTGCGTTCGCCCCAGCACCTCGCGGCGAACGCCGAATCGCTCGGCATGGTGGCGAACTCCAGCCCCGCCTATCTGCGCCTCGCCGACGGTCGCGTTCTCGGGGCTCCCGTCGCCGCGGGCTCCGGCTCCGGCCTGCTCGAGGGAACCGGGGCCGCAGTCGGCAACGTGCTGCTCGCCGACGTGGTCCTCACCGGGCCGGCAACGGCGGCAGCGCCTTCCAGCGCCGCCGCACCGGCGAATGATGCTGCGGGCGTGGCGGCGGCCTCCGGCGCGCTCGCATCGGTACCGTCGAGCCCGGGAGCCATCCCGTCGCCGGTGACCCGGTGACCGCGCACGCGATCGAGGAGTCGACGTCAGCATGACCGCAGAACGACGAGCCCGCCGCAGAGTCGCCGCGGCCGTGCTCGTCATCTCCATGGTTCTCGGGGGTTTCGTCGTGCGCCTCGTCGACATCCAGGTCGTGCGCGCCGAGCAGCTGTCAGACGAATCAGAAGCGCGGCGCTCGATCCCCTCGCCGCTCTACGGTGCCCGAGGCGACATCGTCGACGCCAGCGGCGTCGTGCTCGCTGATTCGGTCTACCGCTACGACATCGCCGTCTCGCCCCGGTTCGTCGAGGACTACCGGCTCGCCGACCCGGAGACCGGCGAGAAGACCCAGCACACGGTGGCCGAAGCGCTCGCCTCGATCGCTGAACTCATCGGCGCTGACCCGCTCGAGTTGCGGGCGGGCATCGACGCCGAGCTCGCCATCGACCCCGCCGACGACCACTCGTACCTTGCGCGCCGGGTGACGACCGAGACCTTCCAGGCGATCCGCGCACTGCGGGTGCCGTGGGTCTACTTCGAGCGCCAGCCGAGCCGCACGTATCCGAACGGTCAGGTGGCGGGCAACCTCGTCGGCTTCCTCGGCACCGATGGGCCCCAGACGGGCCTCGAGTTCCGGCTCAACGACTGCCTCGAGGCGACGCACGGGTCGTCGACCTACGAGCGCGGCGCTGATGGCGTGAAGCTGCCCGGCACGACCGTCGTGCAGCAGGAGGCGGTCGACGGCGGCACGCTGCGGCTCACGATCGATGCCGACGTGCAGTGGTTCGCCCAGCAGACGATCGCCGAGCAGGCGATGGCGATCGGTGCGGACTGGGCGACGGCCTGGGTCGTGCGCGTCGACGACGGCCACGTCATCGCTGCTGCGGACTGGCCGACGGTCGACCCCAACGACGTCAACGGCACCGCCCCCGAGAACCTCGGCTCGCGCAGCTTCAGCGAGCCGTTCGAGCCGGGCTCGATCTTCAAGGCGATGACCTTCGCGGCCTTGCTCGATGCGGGGGTCACGAGCCCAGGCGAGCAGCTCGTCGTGCCGGGTCGCCTGCCCACCATCGCGAACTACTCGATCACCGATGCCTGGGCACACGACGATCTGCGGCTGACGTCGACCGGCGTGCTCATGCGCTCATCGAACGTCGGCACCTCGATTCTCAGTTCGAGACTCAGCGCTCAGCAGCGCCACGACTACCTCTCGGCTTTCGGCATCGGCGAGCAGACCGCCGTCGACTTCCTCGGCGAGTCGAACGGCCGACTGCGATCGGCCGAGAGCATCGACGGCCACGGCACGCTCACGCAGATGTTCGGTCAGGGCGTGACGGCGACGAGCGCGCAGATCGCGAGCGCGTACCAGGCCTTGGCCAACGGCGGAGTGCGGCAGCCGCTCACGCTTGTCACGGGCTGCGAGCACGCCGACGGCACGGTGACCCACGCTCCGTCGACCGAGGGCGTGCGGGCGGTCTCGGAGGCGGCGGCCGATACGACGGTGGCGATGCTCGAGAGCGTGGCGACCGACAGCGCCATCGCCTCGCTCGTGAGCATTCCCGGCTACCGTGTGGCCGCGAAGACCGGCACGGCCGAGGTGGCCGAGAACGGGCGCTACACCGATGAGCGCATCATCTCGGTGGCGGGACTCGCCCCGGCCGACGACCCGCAGTTCGTCGTTGTCGTGACCTACGGCAGGCCCGATACGATGAAGACGTCGGCAACGGCGGCTCCCACCTTCCGGTCGATCATGACCCAGGTGCTCAAGACCTTCCGGGTCGAGCCGTCGACGCAGCCGGCCCCGCGTCTTCCGATCACCTGGTAGGCGCGCCCACGAAGAGAGGTCGCGTTGTCTGCTCAGGCCCCCCGCGTGCTTCGGCCCGAGCACCTCTCTCCCCGCTCGCTGCCCGAGCTCGCTGAGAGCTTCGACTTCGCGACGATCGGCGATCTCGACGGCGCAGCGGTGACGGGGGTCGCGGTCGCGGCCTCGCACGTGCATCCTGGCGATCTGTATGTCGGCATGCGCGGCGCGCATGCCCACGGGGCCTCCTTCGCGACCGAGGCGCGAGATCGCGGAGCGGTCGCGCTGCTCACCGATGCCGAGGGCCTCGCGCTGGCGAGCAGCAGCGGCCTGCCCGTGCTGATCTCGCCGGCACCGCGGGAATCGCTCGGGGCCGTCTCCGCGGCCGTGTACGGCACGGCGGATGCTCGACTCGCCCTGTTCGGCGTGACCGGCACGAACGGCAAGACCTCGACGGCCTATCTGCTCGACGCGGTGCTGCGGCAGCTCGGGCGGCGCACCGGCTTGAGCACGACGGCAGAGCGGGTGATCGACGGTGCGGCGTACTCCAGTCGGCTGACGACCCCGGAGGCGCCCGAGATTCACGCGATGCTCGCCCTCATGCGCGAACTGCAGATCGACGCCGCGACCCTCGAGGTCAGCGCGCAGGCGCTCGCACGGCACCGGGTCGACGGCGTCCTGTTCGACGTCGTGGGCTTCACCAATCTCAGCCATGACCACCTCGACGACTTCGGCACCATGCCGGAGTACTTGGAGGCCAAGGCGGCGCTGTTCTCGCGCGAGCGCGCGAGACGCGGCATCGTCTCGCTGGACTCGAGCTGGGGGCGCGCTGCCGTCGAGGCCGCCGAGATCGACGTCGAGACGATCACCTCCCAGGCCGATGCCGGCGCCGACTGGCAGCTCACGGTCACCGACGAGCAGCCCGACCGCACCTACTTCAGGCTCACCTCGCCCCTCGGAGAGAGCATCGAGTCATCGGTGCCGGTGATCGGTGCGCACATGGCTGCGAACGCCGGACTGGCGATCGCCATGCTCGTCTCCTCCGGCATCCCGCTCTCCGACATCGCCACGGCGCTGGGCGACGAGCCGATCTCGGTATATCTGCCGGGGCGCGCCGAGCGTGTGTCGGGCGACCGCGGCCCCAGCGTCTACGTCGACTTCGGCCACAGCGCCGACGCTTACGCGACGACGCTCGCGGCCGTGCGCAGGTTCACGACCGGCCGTCTGTTCATCCTGTGCGCGGCGAACGGCAATCGTGATGCGACGAAGCGCGCCGAAATGGGTCGAGTCGCTGCGCTCGGCGCCGATGTCGTCATCGTCACCGACCACCACCCTCGACTCGAGGATCCCGCCCAGATTCGCGCGGCGCTGCTGGAGGGAGCCCGATCGGCGGGCTCGCCGGCTGAGCTCATCGAGATCGCCTCGCCCGAGCAGGCCATCATCGACGCAGTGCAGCTGGCGCGCGAGGGCGACACCATTCTGTGGGCGGGGCCCGGTCACCTCGACTACCGGGATGTCGGCGGCACGAAGGTTCCCTTCTTCGCCCGAGATCTGGCGCGAGCGGCACTGAAGGACGCGGGGTGGTGAATCGATGAGCATGAACGCACTCACCGTCGTCGACGTCGTGCACACTCCCGACGGGTCGACCGTCACCGTGGCGCTAGACGGCCTCGAACGCTCGATCCCGTTGGGCGGTCTGGGCCCGCTCGTCGTCGAGCGGGCGGTCGACGCGCTGAGCGCCGCCCTTGAGGCAGGCGCGAGCCTCGACGAGGCCGCCCTCGACCTCCCGCTCCTCGACGTGCCCGGTCGCACGCAGCGTCTCACCGGCATCGACGGGGCCCTGCTGCTCGACGACACGCACGCGGCCTCGCCCGAGGAGGTACGGGGGTCGTTGCGCGTGCTCGCCGACCTTGGGCGCAGCGGGCTGCGCACCGTCGCGGTCATCGGGCCTCTGCAGGTCGCCGAGCACGATCGGCTCGACGAGCACGACGCGCTCGGGCGCATCGTCGTGCGGCTCGACATCGCGCAGCTGGTCGTCATCGGAGCCGGAGCGCGCCATCTGTACATGGCCGCGAGTCTCGAAGGTTCGTGGGACGGCGAGTCAGTGCTCTTCGACGACGCGGCGAGCGCGTACGATTTCGTGCGTGCGACGACTGGGCCGAACACTGTGATCCTCGTCAGCGGCGGCACCCTCCGAGCCGAGCTGGCCGAGCTCGTGGCCCGATTGCGCGAGGTCGGGTCGTGATCGCCCTGCTCATGGCGGGCGCCTTCTCGCTCGCCTTCACACTCTTCATGACGCCGCTGTTCATCCGGCTGTTCGGGCGCATCGGCTGGGGCCAGTTCATCCGCGACGACGGCCCGCAATCGCACCACACCAAGCGCGGCACTCCGACGATGGGCGGCATCGTCTTTCTGCTCGGCGCCGTGCTCGGCTACTTCTTCGGCCATCTGGTCACGGGCGAGCGCATCACCGCGAGCGCGCTGCTCGTGCTGCTGCTCATGGTCGGGCTCGGCCTCATCGGCTTCATCGACGACTTCACCAAGACGCGCAAGCAGCGCAGCCTCGGCCTCGGCGGCTGGGCGAAGATCGCCGGGCAGGCGATCATCGCGACCGGTTTCGCGGCGCTCGCGCTCTCGTTTCCCGACGAGGACGGGCTCACGCCGGCCTCGACGGCGATCTCGGCCGTGCGCGACATCGAATGGCTCGACTTCGCCGTGTTCGGCTCGGTCGGTGCCGTGATCGCCTTCGCGATCTGGGTCAACGTCATCGTCGTGAGCACGTCGAACGCCGTGAACGTGGCCGACGGCCTCGACGGCCTCGCGACGGGTGCCTCGATCCTGTCGGTCTCGGCCTACATCTTCATCGCCTTCTGGCAGTTCAACCAGTCGTGCGGCAACATCGCGCTCGACCCGGCCAACGAGTTCCGGTGCTACGACGTTCGCGACTCCCTCGATCTGGCGATCGTCGCCGCCGCGATCGCCGCGAGCCTCATCGGCTTCCTGTGGTGGAACACCTCGCCCGCCCAGATCTTCATGGGCGACACCGGCTCGCTC
>SXGT01660147.1_pt1 | contig 22326 bp, 11 predicted proteins | sample 3176221 | NCBI WGS metagenome assembly SXGT01 (sample SAMN11356862, study PRJNA531348) | freshwater metagenome | isolation source: freshwater sample F1-120 | place: China: Fuxian Lake, Yuxi | collected 2017-12-25
CCAGTGAACCCGGCGTGAACGCCGGGCCTACGACCGCCTGCGGCGGCGAAGCCCGGTGAGCCGGGCTGCGGGACGTTCAACGCAACCCGTGAACCCGGCGTGAACGCCGGGCCTACGACCGCCTGCGGCGGCGAAGCCCGGTGAACCGGGCTGCGAGACGTTCAACGCAACCCGTGAACCCGGCGTGACCGCCGGGCCTACGACCGCCTTTGGCGGCGAAGCCCGGTGAACCGGGCTGCGGACAAAACTGGAGGCGTCTGGCAGAGCCGATACGGCGGACAGTGATCCAGGCTCTCACGAGGGCTCTCGAAGCTCAAATCGTCGAATGTCGCCTTGTCGATCAGTGGCTCGTGGTTGTCGCGCACAATGATCGGTGCGTAATCGCCCTGGTGCTTGCTCGATCCGTGAACAGGCGTCAATTCACCATCGTTGCCCACAGGGTGGTACATCCCTGCATCGCGACGCCCGTAGGTGAGCCACAGCCGAATTAGACGGGATGGTAGTCACCTCGCGGTTGTGGCGGTTATCAGGAAAGCAACGATTTTTTCTCGACTACTTTGCCGTTTCTTTCTGGGGAAGCTCCGGCCCCAATCCCTATCGAAATCGCGAAGCCTTGACTAAGCTAGTCTGTACCCACCGCGATCCATCGCATCTTGATTCGAGACCCCCGATAGACGCCTCGTATGACTGCTGTTTCCGCGCCCCCGTTGCCGGCCTCGGCCGACACGTCTCCCACGAACCACAATGGCGCCAAGCTGCGAACCTGCATGTTGGCCGCTTGCCCGTTTCCGGCCAATCACGGCACGCCCGGCTCGATCCGCGAGATGGCCGAGGCGCTTAGCGATGGCGGGCACGACGTGCATATCGTGACCTATCACTTCGGCGAAAAAGTGGATGTTCGCGGACCCAAAATCCATCGCATCGCCAACTGGACGAACGAATCGCAAGTCCGCGTCGGTCCCACCCGATACCGTCCGCTCTACGACTTGCAGATGGTTTTCAAAACTCTGCAAGTCATCCGCAAAGAACGGCCCGATGTTTTGCACGCGCACGGTTACGAAGCGGGTCTGGCCGCGTGGTTATGCCGGCTGGTAACAGGTATTCCCGTGGTCTTCAGTTGGCATTGCACGATGGGCGACGAGTTGCCCACGTACAACTCAATGCCGAAATGGCTGGCCGTGGGTTTGGCGCGGATGCTGGATGCCACGGTGCCGCGGCTTGGCGATCGCTGCATTCCGCATAGCGCCAACATCGAAAAGTTCCTGCATGGCATGGGACTTAAAGGCCGCACGACGCCGATCATCTACAAAGGCATCAAGTTGGATAACCCCGTGGAGTCTGATCCCGCCGAAATTCGCAATCGATATGGTTTGGGAGATGCACCCGTGGTGCTGTACGCCGGCATCATGGATCGCTTCCAACGGCTCGACCTGCTGATGGAGGCGATGAAGCACGTGGCCCAATCGATTCCCGACGCCAAATTGCTTTTGGTGCAAACTATTCATCACGAACGACACTTGGCGCGAGTTCGCGAAGAAATCGCCGCCGCCGGCATCAGCGATCGCGTGGCAATTACCGAGCCGCTGGAACTGGACGGCGTGCGGCAGTGCATTCCCACTTGCGACGTGGCCGTCGTTCCGCGACCCCAATCGCCGGGATTTCCCATCAAAATTCTTAACTATTTGGCGGCCAAACGGGGCATTGTGCTGTTCCGCAGTTCCTCGGGCGGACTAGAGCACAGTGAACATGCCTGGCTCGCCGAGCCAGACAGCGCCGAGGCTTTGGGCGATGGCATTGTGCATTTGCTGCGCGATCCGGCGCTTCGTGAGCGCCTCGGACATAATGGCTTCGACTACATCCGCGAGCACCGCGACCGCAAAGTAACCGCCGGCAAGATTGCCGACGTGTATCACGAAGCGATTGCTCTGAAACGCCGCTCCAGGTGAGTCTATGCTTCAGTGGTTCATCACACTTGCCAGCAAGATTGCGGAATTCGCCGTGACTCGGCGCTCCCTGGCGGTAATGTTCTTGCTTTTGGGCGCCTTGCTGACGTGCTCCGGCTGGCTGCGGCCGCCACTCAATCGCGACTTGACGCCGCTGCACGTCCCGCTGGGCATATGGAAATACTCCACTCACATAGTCGATGCTCCCGAAGCTGTGGACGCCGGCCAGCGAGCGTTCAGCCCCGGAGCGCTCACGCTCTTGGCAATCGCGATCTCGATCGTTATCGTCATTCAGCGGCCGGAGGCCGCCGGTCGCGTGGCCGTCGTCTTATTGATGGTCGCCGTCGTCGCAAATGCGATGGTGCTGCTCAACCACCCTCTGCTGGCTGAATCGTTGGAATTAGAGTTGTCAGCCCGACAGCATATGTCGGTCGTGATGATGAGTTTGAACGAGAATTCGGTGACGGTGATCGGGCAAGCACGGGTGCCGCCGATTTCCTCAGCCGATCAGGCCAACTTGTGGAGCGCATGGCCTTTTCGCCGGTATGGCACTTTGCTGATCGCGCTAGCCGCCGTCGCTGTGCTTTTGGCCTGTCGCGGTCCTCTGCCGCGACGGTTGATGTGGCTCGCACTGAGCGGCGTGGCCGGCACGCTCATCGCCGCGGTCGTCTGCGGCCAACGGCTCGTCGCGGAATACTACTGGGCACAAGCGGCCTCGTTGGAATCGGTGGGTCATGCTCGCCCCGCGCGCACGCAACTCGCCTGGGCCGTGTCGGTAATGCCCGAATTGGGCATGTTGGGCCGCACATGGCAACTGGCCGGAAAGATCGATAGCCTGGAATCGCAAGATACGCCGGCAGCCCGTTTCCTGCGTGCTGACCGCTGTCGAGCCGCTTCGGAATATGCCGCGGCCATCGATGCTTCACGCGAGCTGCTGGCTAGTCATAACGATTCCCTGGCCTTCAATCGCCAAGCCGCCCAAATCTACGCCTCCGCCGGCTTAAGCGAATACAACGTGGGGCGACTTACGGCGGCAGCCGACTCGTTTCAGCAAGGTTTTGAACTTGATCCCTACCGCCTCGATTGCCCGTACTATCTGGGACTGATTCTGGCTCGCACCGATTTCGCTCATCCCGAGACGGCTCGGCCCTGGTTTCGGCCGGTGTTGAATCGGATCTCGGATCGTCTATTGCGGGCCGATTTGTTGTCGTCGATGGGAGACTTGTATTTCGCGGCCGGCGAGTTTGCCGAGGCGCGAAAATACTACCGCGAATCGCTCCACGTTTACGACTTGCCGAAAGAAATCAATTATCGCGGCCGCCGTGGCCTCGTGGGAATGTGACGTATGTTGTCGGTCCGCCGATTCACCTGTGCGATGCTCGTGTTGGCGCTCGCCTACCTGGCAGGCGCGTTCTTATGGCAATCGTACGGTCCGGCCGAAGAACCCAAGTACCAACTGCGTTATGAGGGCGATGCCATCGCTGGCGCCGACGAGACGGCCAAGAATGTTTATCTGCGGCACACACTGAAGCTCACGCGGCGTCCAAGTCGGGCATGGCTAGAGGTTTATACGCGCGATGAAGTTATGTTGTATGTCAACGACCAGATCGTTGGCCAGCGGATCGCCGATGGGTTTGCCCAATCCATCGTTATCGACTTAGCGCCGTTCTTACGCGAAGGAACGAACGTCATCGCCCTGCACTTGGAGCAATTTGTGGGCGATCGGCCGCCGCAGGTTGCGGTTCGCGGCGGCTACGAGATTGCCGGCCAGTCGCATACGATTGATGCCAGTGGTGATTGGCGATCGAACTCCACTTTTGCTCGTAACGGTTACTGGTGGTTTGAGGAAAAATTCGACGATTCAATGTGGGTCGCCGCGAGACGAACCAAAGCCATCTACAACGGCGAAACGCCGATTCCCCCACGGGCTATTACCGAGCCTACCTTGGGCAAGTGGATTTCGCCAGACGGCACCAACGCCAATGGCGTGGCTTGCCTGCGCCGATCGTTCGTGATGCACGACTTGCCGCGCGAAGGCTGGCTGCGCCTGACGACGAATTGCGCCTACCGTGTGGCTCTCAATGGCGCTGTGTTCGACGAACAGGAATCGCGTCTCGGGACATCGCAACTGGCGGCACCGTTCGAACGCACTTACGACATTAGCCCCCTGCTTGAGCGCGGACAGAACACGCTCAGCGTCTGGCTCACCAGTCCCACCACGGCGCCGCATCTGCTTGCCGACTTGGAAACTACAGACATCGCGGGGGAACGAGTTCGCTCGGGCAGCGATAGCAGTTGGCGCGCCGCCCGGGGTTTACCAGAAGACTGGCGTACCGTCGCCAAAGACGAACGATTAGGCGCCGCTTGGAAACCCGCAGTGCTGGAAGTCGGCAATCTCGGAATGGCATCTTGGCAGATTGGGCGAGAAACCGTCGCCATCTTGTTGCCAGCCAGCGTAACGCTGCCACGATTCTTCTTACGCACGGCACTCACGTTGGGCCTGGCCGGTCTAATCGGACTCGTCACCTGGCTTGCCGCGCAATGGCTCGGCAACCACTCTAGCCCGGCTCAGGTGCGGCGCGGAGACGTGGCGTATTTGGCGCTCATTCTGCCATCAATCGCGCTGTTCGTCGCGGCGCTCGTCGCTACCGATCCCCGAGTACCACCGGAACTTATCTATCGCAGTCAGTTGCTACCGATTGCCCTGGCGACGATTCCCGTGCAGTGGCTGCTCCTGAGCTTGTTCCGTGGCGTTGGCGCGGGATTGTTTCGCGACAGCCGGCATATGTTGTGGCCGCGATACACGGCTGCGCTCGCGGCTGGAGCGCTGATGGGCCTAGGGTTGATGCTGCGCCTGGAAGGCTATTTGGCACGCGAGCTTGGCGCCGACGAAGTTCACATGTATCGCTGCACCATGGGTTGTTTGGAACGCGGATTTCCCAGCTACATCGTGACGGAAGATCTGCCCGTCCAGTGGGTTGCCACCAGTGCGCTGGTCTACATTGGCCCCACGATTACGGCGATTTTCACCGACGATCCATGCACGATCATCCGTCTACCCGCGGTCATCTGGGGTGTGCTCACCATCGGCCTGCTGTTTATCACGGGGCGCCGGATGTATTCCAGCTCCGTTGGACTGATTGCGGCGGCGATCTATGCCATCTCCCCGATTTGCATCACGATGGCCAACTTTGGCCGCTATCCGTCGCAGTTGCAATTCGTGACCCTGCTGACGATCTATTGTTTCTGGCGGGCCGTCGAAAATCGCACCACTCTCAACCGCTTGTTCTTGTGGCTCACCGCAATTAGCTTCATCGCCGTCTTTCTTAGTTGGCAGGCGGCCGCATTCCTGGCAATCGGTTTGACGATCTGTGTCTTGCTCGATCGACGCGGCGACTTAAAGCCGGTCTTCGGCTGCGGCACTGTCTGGCAGGCGGCCGGCGTCGTCTTTCTGGTGATTCTGGCGCAAAGCGCGCAGCGCGCGCTTTCTCAGTCCGGACGACTCGATTACGGCATGGGCGCCAGCGAAGTCTCGCTGACGCCCATGTGGACGTTCCCACAGTTCGATCCGGTTCGTTTCGTGCATCAGGCCGCTTGGAGCTCCAGCGACTTGCTGCCGCTGTTGGCGATCGTAGTTTCGTTTGTACTGACGCTCAAAAGCGCCTGGCGCCGGCCTACTCAGATGCTGATCATCATTTTTCTGACGACCGCGCTGCTGATGGCACTGCTGCTGCCAGTGACCGCGGGTCGATACGCTTACCTTTTGTCGACGATCGCCATTTTGCTGACCACGGTTTCGATCGTCAGCGTGGCCCGGCAATTACAGGATCTGGTGCGCCATGCTCCCACTCCCAAAGTTTGGAGAGCCTATGCCAGTTGCGTGGCGGCGATCCTCGTCCTGGCCGGCGCGGCGCTGGCCACCGAGCTAACCGCGCAACTGTCCAAGCTCCGCGCCCTGACTAAAGACAGCGACCGGCCAGGCGTGCTCAGCGCTCGCAGCCTTTCTGGGCCGTCGCATTTTCTGGTCAAGCACATGCAGCCAGGAGACGTGGTGTTGAGCACACAACCGTACCTGGTCGCCCACCATGCCTGGCTTGGCAGCGGCAAATCGACGCGGCTCGACCCCGAGAACTTCCATTGGCTGCAAACGCGGCTGCACTTGCAAGCGGTACTAGACGATGGCCGATCGGTGCCGCTCAATCGCCGTGATGGTACGCCTGTGATTGCCACGGAGGAATCCTTGAAAGATCTGTTCAACAAGCATGCGCGTGTGTGGTATGTCGTCGCGAAAGGTCACCACAACCGATTAAATGTGAATTCCGTTTCTTCATTCCTTCGTCAACACATGTTGGTTGCGTACGAGGATGTCGATTCGTTGGTGCTGCTAAAGGACGACACGCAACACCGGCCCGCCAGCCTGCGGATTCGCGACGAGCAGGCGCTGGAAGCCGCCGAGTCAAACTTTCTGCCCTAAGCGTTCTTCTTCAGGCCTCTACCAGACTGGCAGACCCGCTCTCGGCATCGGCCAGCCAGCGCATGACGTTGGCCGGGGGACGCTGGGCACGTAGTTCCGCGACCATAAAGTCCATTGCCGGAGCAACGTGGCGAAAGAATCGCTTGTAGCCCGCGCAGAGATAGTTGAGGCCCGGCTCGCCGTCGGGAGTCGTGGTAAATCGGTGCTTCGGGCATTCGCCGTGGCAGGCGAAGCGGACATCGCATTCCTGGCAGTAGCGGGGCAGAGCGTCTCGCTTGGCTGCGCCAAACTGCACCTGGCGGGCGTCATTAACGAGCGTTCCCAGCGATTCTGTCATCAGATTGCCAAGCTTGAACCGCGGATACACAAAGTGATCGCACGAATACAGATCGCCATTGTGCTCGACCGCGAGCGCTGCGCCGCAGGTTTCTCGAAACACGCATAGACTGGGGGTGATTCCCAGCCAGTTTTCGAGCGTCACATCGAACATCTGCACGTAGAAGCGCGCCACGTCGTGGCGCACCCACGCGTCGAAAATCGTGCAGAGGAACTCGCCGTACTGTTCAGGCCCCACCGACCATGGCGCCACCGCCGCCGGCGCTGCGTCGTCGGGCAGGATCCGCAGCAAGCCATCGGTCGTCGGTTCGTGAGCCAGCCGTTCGACGATCGGCAAGAACTGGATAAAGCCGCTCCCCACCTCTTTCAAGAAGCGGTAGATTTCTTGCGGATGATCGCCGTTCTGGCGATGCACGCAGGTGAGGGTATTGAACTCAACGCGATGCCGCTTCAGAGTCTCCAGTCCACGCATCACGCGATCGAACGTCGGCTTGCCACCTTTGTCGACACGATATGAGTCGTTGAACTCCGGCGGACCGTCGATCGACAGGCCCACCAGAAACCGGTGCTCCGCTAGAAATCCCGCCCACGCGTCATCGATTAACAGACCGTTCGTTTGCAGCGCATTTTCGATGCGCTTGCCACTGGCGTAGCGTGCCTGCAAGGCCACGACCTGGCGAAAATAATCCACGCCCAACAGAGTTGGCTCGCCGCCTTGCCAGAGGAACGAGATCGTCGGCGCGTCCTGCGACTCAATGTACTGGCGGACGAAATTCTCCAGCACGTCGGCCGACATTCCCCAGCGATTCGTGCTGGGATACAGCTTCTCTTTTTCCAAGTAGAAGCAGTATTGGCAATCGAGATTGCAAATCGGCCCAATCGGCTTTGCCACCACGTGAAAAGCCGGAAAGTGCGTGGGCATAAACGGGACCGGTCTACGACGCCTTCAGTTGCGCCAACCGGGCGGAAAACTCGGTGATCATGGTTTGATACGCGGGATTCCCGTGCTGGCTTTCCAGCTCAAACGGATCCGCCTCTAAATCATATAGCTCACGATCGCCGTTCTTGTATTCCACGTATTTCCATTGTTCGGTCCGCAAGGCGTCATGTTCGGCCGTTCGCTTGGTGTAATTCTCGATCAGAAAGTCCTCTCGCCAACTGACCGACTGACCTTCGAGCAAAGGCACCAGCGAAGTGCCGTTCAACCCAGACGGGACTGAGAGTCCAGCCATCTGAGCAATCGTCGGGGCCAGATCGATATTCAGCACCATTTCATCGATCGACTGCTGTACCGGATTGCGGCCGTCATAGACCAACAGCGGTACGCGAATGCCTTCTTCGTAGGCCACCTTCTTTTCGTTGTGCCGATGTTCGCCAAACAGTAAGCCGTTGTCCGACACGAACATGATGATCGTGTTCTCCAATTCGCCATTGGTGGCCAACGTGTCCATCAGATCGCCGACCGCTTCATCCACGGCTTGCAAGGTTCGGACCACGTTCCGCTGTGCCTTGTCGAGCTTCTTAATCTGCCTTGCTGACAATCGATCTAATTCCTGCACCCACTGAGGCTTGTCGCTGACATCTTGCTCGTCAAACGACGGCGGACGTACCGTCGGCAGCGTGACGTCCAGGTCTTGGTGCCGCGGCGCGGGTGTGGCTGGCTTGTGAGGGGCGCCCGGCGCGATGTACATCAGAAACGGCTGTGCGTCGTTGGCTTCGCTGGCTGCCAGGAAATCTTGCGCCTTCGCCGACACGACATCGGTAAAGTAATCCTCGGGGGCGTCGCCGTACGCTTCCTCAACTCCATTGGCGAACATGGTGTAGTTGAAGTAGTCAGGCTTGCCAGAAACGTGGACGTCGTCCCAACCTTCAATCGGCGAGCCGTCGTATTGATTAATGTACTTGCCGAAGATACCTGTGAGATACCCGGCGTCGCGCAGCCAGGTGGCTATCGTTTCGGAGTCGTCGAAGTTGTCCGCGCCCCCTTGCTTGTCGCCATTGTTGAGCACGCCGTGGTTGTGGGCGTACAGGCCAGACAAGATGGATGCCCGGGAGGGTCCGCTGAGCGCCGTGGTGACAAAGGCGTTATTGAAGGTGGTGCTGTTTTGCTGCAACTGCTGCAAATTGGCCATGTGTTGCAGGGTGTCGAACCGCTGATCGTCGGTGACAAACAATACGATATTCGGCTGCGTGGCGACCGCGTTCGCCGCCAACCCCTGCGATACAGCCAGACTGGTCTGGGCCGACAGCGCCGGCTCCTCGCTGCTCTCGTTGAAGCCTGAGATGCCGCCCGAAGTCAGGGTTTGCGAGCCAGCGGCTGCAATCGTGAACGTCTGGTTCACTTCACCGTCAACACCCTTAATATCGAACGTGATCTGCGTTTCATTGACCGTCACCAGCAGATAACCGGCATTGTCAACGCCCGTGAGGATGCCTTCGCTCCAGAAGCCGGGGCGAGTGGTCGTATTCACGTGGTCGTTCGCCATATTGGTGTGAGGCAACTGGATTTCCGGCAGCCCGGATGTCGACCCATCATCAACGGCCCCGCCAAAGTGCATGTCGGCCGACAGCAGAATCGCATTCTGAATGTTGTTGGTGGCAATGAAATCGAGCAGCTCCAGCCGTTCGTGCGGATAAAGTTCCCAGCCGTCTTTCCTTTCCACCGTCGGATTGAAAGGCACCGAGCTGACGATGATCTTCCAGGTGGCCGTGGAATTCAAAAGTCCGTTTTCGAGCCACTGCTTCTGTCCGTTGGCGATGATGTCGCCATCGAGCATCGATTTTTGCGGTCCGTCCAGATCGTTGTGATTATCGCGCTGCGACCGCAGATCGAGCATGAAGACATCAACTTGCGCGTACGAAAAATCGTGCCAGATTCCCGCGGGATTCGGCAAGTCCGGAAATGGATAATATTCATTGATGGCCTGAATCGCCTCAGCACGACGACCGAACGTCTTGTCGCCGTTGTTCTTGCCGTAATCGTGATCATCCCAGGTGTGAAAGAATGGGAAGTTCGGAGCAATGTGCTCGGCGAACTCAGCGCCCGCGGCAGTCGCCGGGCCACGCACCTCTCGGTGCATCTTTCGCATTTTGCTGAGCCTGCCCGGATCGCGATGATCGAAGTCGCCAATCTGCATGACGAATTCAATGTCTTCACTGGCGACTTGCTCATACACCGGCGCGGGCGCGGAGGGAAAGTCGTCGGTGTCTTCCAAATCCGCCATCACGGCGAAACTGAAGTCGCGCGTCGAACCCGCCGGAGCAAACGTGGTGAAGGACGGATAATTGCTGGCCTGCTGTGGTGTACTGTCAACAATGATTCGATAGTAGTACCGCGTCTCAGGAAGCAGACCTTCCAACTCAATGATGCCGGTTCGATTGCTGGCCTTCACCGTCGAAATGGGTGCGGTGGTAATCGCGTTACTGAGATCCGCACTCGTGGAATACTGGACTTGCACGCTCGCGTCATCGTCGGTCTTGAACCAGATGCGGGCTTCGGTATCCGTAACGGCACCCACGAGTGGGCCATCGGTCATGACGGCCATCAACGTGCGGCACTCTAGCGACTCGATTTGAAACGTGTTTCGTTGCCGCGCTTTGGCAGCAGATCGCGAAGAGTGACGAGCGCGCGAGCGGCTGCAATACAATTCAAACATGATGCACATCCACGAATCGACAGATCGGTTTCCAATGCGACAGGTTCGAGTATACTCCGACATTTCCCGGCCGCAACTTAGTTTTTCGGGAGTTGGCGCAAGCCACGGCAGAGCCTCCCCACTGGTTCCCCATATTGCACCACTTTCCGCAACGGTGCTCGTCAGGCTCGCACGGTGTTTTTCCGGGTTGTTTGCGATTGAAATTGTCGGCACCGCCGCGCTTCCCAGGCTGGAATTCCGCATGTGCGCGATTACAATCAAAACAACCATTGAATTCGCACCGCTCGATCCTGCTCCCATCGCCATGCAGCTCCGTAAATCACGCCTGTTGGGATCAGTAACCAGACAGCGCGATTTTCGCCAGCCTCGACGACTCTCGCTCGAATCGCTCGAAACTCGCAGCCTCTGCACCGTCAACGAGTTCTATTCCTTCGACGGCACGGGCAATAATCTCTCGCAAACCGAGTGGGGCAGCACCGGCGAGCAACTGTTGCGCAAAGCGCCCGCCGAGTACGCAGACGGCATCTTCGCTCCGGCCGGAGCCAATCGGCCCGGCGCCCGCGAAATCAGCAACCGGATCGTGACCCATCCGCTTGGCTCGCTCCTCAGCGATCGAGGGCTGACGCCGTTCGTCTATGTCTGGGGGCAATTCCTCAATCACGACATGGACCTCACAGGTCCGGGCACGGTGAACGAATCGTTCCCCATCCCCGTGCCGCAATTCGACAACCCGTTCGATCTCACCGGCACCGGCACGCAGACCTTGCCGCTGCGGCGATCCATCTTCGACGCGGCCACGGGGACTAGCACCAGCAATCCGCGCCAGCAAATCGATCAGATCACCGCCTGGATCGACGGCTCGATGATCTACGGCTCCGATTCCACGCGGGCCGCGGCGCTCCGCTCGTTCGTCGACGGCAAGCTGCTCGTCACTAGCTCACCCGTCGGTGATTTGCCGCCACTCAACACCGCGGGGCTGCCGAATCTCAACCAAGCGCATCGCGTGCCCGACAATCAGCTTTATCTCTCGGGCGACATCCGGGCCAACGAGAACATTCAACTAACCGCGATGCACACGCTGTTCATCCGTGAGCACAATCGCCTGGCCGAAGAGATTGCGGCGGCGAATCCCGGGTTTAACGATCAGCAGATCTTCGATCAGGCCCGCGCTTGGGTGATCGCCGAAATTCAATCGATCACCTACAACCAGTTGCTGCCGGCACTGCTGGGCGAGGGCGCGCTCAAGGCATACAGTGGCTACAAATCGTCGGTGAATCCCAACATCGCCAACGAGTTCTCCACGGCCGCCTTCCGCTTGCACAGCTCGCTGCTCAATGTGGTGCAATTTTTCGACAATGACGGGCAATTGTTGCCGTTTTCTTACGTGAACGACGCCGGTCAGACGGTTCAGGTCGCTGGCGAAATTTCGCTCGTCGATGCTTTCTCGAACCCCACCTTGTTCCGGCAGGTCGGGCTCGACGGCATGATGAAGTACTTTGCCACCGTCAAGATGGAAGAGATCGACACCAGGGTCGTCAGCAGCTTGAGAAACTTTCTCTTCGCCGGGCCGGGTCAGGGCGGATTCGATCTGGCCGCCATCAACATCCAACGCGGACGCGATCATGGCCTGGCAGACTACAACGACGTCCGCAAAGCCTTCGGCCTCAAGGGCGTCGATCGGTTCAGCAAAATCACCGCGGATCGCGACGTCCGATTCGCGCTCGAGGAACTCTACGGCAACACCAAGAACATCGATCTCTGGGTCGGCTTGCTCGCCGAGGACCATGTCTCAGGGGCCTCGGTCGGTCCCACCACGCAGCGCATTCTGGTCGACCAATTCCAGCGGCTCCGCGATGGAGACCGGCTCTGGTACCAGCGGTTGTTCTCGGGCGCGGAATTAGCCATGCTGGAGCAAACCACGCTGGCCGACATCCTCGAACGCAACACCGGCGTGGTCGGGCTGCAAGAAAACGTGTTCATCTTCAAGGCGGAAGTCAGCGGCGTGGTCTTTATCGACCAGGACCAAGATGGCATCCAGGACGGCAACGAAGAGGGACGCAAAGGCGTAACGGTGCAACTCCTCAACCAGCAAGGTGCCGTGATTGAAACGCAAGCGACCAACCGGAAGGGCAAGTTTCAATTCACCGACTTTTCCCGCACCGGAAATTATCAGGTGCGGATCGTGGTGCCCTCGGGCATGACCGCGACGACCCCCAGCTTCTTTGATTTTTCGCTGACGATGGGAGACCAATGGTACACCGGAGTTCAATTTGGCTTGCGATCTTAAAGAGCGAGGTTCCTATGAAGAATCGTCTTTCGCGGTTAAGGTTTGAGGCGCTCGAGTGTCGTTTACCAATGGCCGGTGACGTCGGGGCCAGCGTGTCGAGCGGACGGTTGGATTTGGATGGCGACAGCAAGGGTAACGTCATCGAAATCCGGCAGCTCGATCCAGACAGCTTCGAGATTCGCGGCATCGGCACCACCATCAACGGATCGAGCAGCTTCGTGGCCAACAACGTTTCCAACGACTTCCTGATCGAACTCAATCGGGGAGACGACATCGTGCGCTTCTTCAGCGTGAGCGTGCCCCGGCATCTGACGGTCAAGATGGGCAAGGGCGTCGATAAGGCCGAGGCCACCAGTCTGGCGGTCGGAGGAGACACCGAGATCAACGTGGGCAGCGACGCCGACGAAATCACGGTGAACAGCTCGACCTTCACCGGCAAGTGCGAGTTCCATTTCAACAACGGCAACGACAAGCTGTACTTCGCCAACTCCACTGTGGGCGCCTACTGCGAATTCGACAGCAGCACGGGCGCGGATCAGATGGAGATTATTTCCTCCACGTTCAACAGCCTGATGAAGATCGACACCAGCGCCGACGGTGACACCGTGACGATCGACGGCAACTGCCTGTTCCGCGACGACCTGGACTTTGTCGGCAAGCGGAAGGGACACACGTTCAACCTGCTCAATTCGACGTTCGAGGGCGACGTGCGCTTCGACACCGGCGACGGCGACGAACAACTCACGGTGCGCGGTTCAACGTTTAAGCAAAACTTTTCAGCAGCTCTCGACGAAGGCGACGACACCGTGCGACTCGAGAACTGCACGTTTGAAGCCGCGGTAACGCTCAACGGCGAGGAAGATCGCGACGAGCTTTACTTCCTGGGTCTGGGGAATACCTTCCTGCAAGGTGCGCCCACGATCAATAGTTTTGAGTTGATCGCGTAAACCAGGCGATTCCCCAGTGCATCCCCTCGTGGGGCGCCAGCGAAGCTTACGAAGTAGTACTTTCCAGCCAAATGCTGACGTTGAACTCATGTTTTCCCATGTTATTATAATCCCATCGGTAAGACGCATTTCGCGCCGACCTTAGGGGGCACACCATGAGATCACGCAACTCGCAACGCAGCAAACGCGCACGCGCAAAAAGTTATCGCACTCAGCTTGAGGGGCTGGAATCTCGCATGATGATGTCGGCCGAAGGCGACTCTAATATCCCCACGGGCGGAAGCCCGCCGACTTACGTCGATCCCCCCTTCGACGCCAACCTCGCGAAGAAGCTGAGCACCCCGCTGGCGACAAGCGTCGGCGGCAGTTGGACGAATGTCCAAGACTGGCCGTTCCGCGCCACGCACGCGGCGATGCTGTCCACCGGCGAAGTGCTGATGTGGAACAAGGCCAATCAAACGTACCTCTGGAATCCGGCGACGGGACTGCTCGCCCGGCAACCCAAGACGAAGTACAACATGTTCTGCGCCGGCAATATCCTGCTTGGCGATGGTCGGATAATGATTCTCGGCGGGCACAACGGTGGTGGTTTCATCGGGTATGATTATGCCTCCATCTACGATCCTTGGGCGAAGACCTACACGCGCATCGAAAACATGAACGATGCTCGCTGGTATCCCTCGGCCACGATCATGGGCAACGGAGACGTGGTCACGATCAGCGGTTCGATTACCACGCAGGCCGTGAATGAGCTTCCTCAGGTTTGGGACGCCAGCGCCGGCACGTGGATCGATCTGACGGATGCCAGTCGCATCTTGCCACTCTATCCGCGGGCGTTCGCATCACCCGACGGTTTGGTGTTCGATGCCGGGCCGGGACGGATCTCGCGCTTGCTTGACATCAGCGGAACGGGTGACTGGACGGATGTGGACGAGATGGGTTATGGGTCGCGCGTGGGAGGCACCGCCGTGATGTACGACGAAGGCAAAATGATCGTCCTGGGCGGCGCCGCCGACGAACAGTACGCGCCGACCGCCACCGCCGAGGTGATTGACCTGAACGACCCGAATCCTCAGTGGCGTTTCACCAACCCCATGAATGTGCCGCGCAAACACCTCAACGCGTCGATTTTGCCCACCGGCGAGGTCCTGGTGATCGGCGGCAGTTATGGCAAGGGTTTCAACGATAAAGACTCGCCGGTTTTCAGGGCCGAAGTCTGGAACCCCGACACCGAAGCGTGGACTACCTGGAACAGCAATAGCGTGCAATTCTGGTATCACTCCACAACCACGCTGCTGCCCGACGGCCGCATTATCACCGCCGGCGGCAACCGCACGGAAGATTCGCAGGTGTTGTCGCCACCGTATTTGTTCCAAGGAACACGCCCCACCATCACCGCGGCACCGAGTCAGGTTGATTACGGCAGTAGTTTTCAGATCACTTCACCCGAGGGCGCCGATATCGACAAGGTCACGATGGTCCGCATGGGTTCGGCCACGCACTCCCAAAATTACGACCAGCGGTTTGATAGCCTCGATTTTACCTGGAATGGCAGCCAATTGAACGTCACCGCGCCCGGCAATCCGAACAACATGCCGCCAGGTTTTTACATGCTGTTTGCGATCAAGGACGGCGTGCCATCGATTGCCAAGACGATTAAGCTCGGCAACGTGCAATACAACGACGGAGGCGGCTACTCGGGCAGCGGATTGCTGGCCGAAAGCAACGTCTTCGTGGCCACGGCCGACGACGTGGAGTATGTCGCCAACGGTCTCAATCAGCACGGCACGAATTGGGTCCTCGATGGGTCGAACGGCGACGACTACGCGTACGACTACAACGGCGATGGCACAATTACACCCGCCGACCTGCTCATCGCCATCGACGCCATGCACCGCAACGCCGCCTTCGCCGAAGCCTATCTGAGCTTCACGGAAGGTTCCGATCATGCAGAGCATCTGCCTCACCTTTTTGCCACTAATAACTACAACCCTGGGAACGCCGACGCCGCCGTGGGATTCTCGCTCGCGGCCATGAATCAGCTGAATGGCGTTCACAACATGCAACATGCGGGCCACAACGAGGTCACCGTCAGCGGCACGCCCAGCGCCTCGGCCGCCGTTGTCCAAACCGCGTTGAATCCGGTTGTCTCCCAGGCGGCTCACGAACAGCATGGCGGCACTAACTCCGAAACGGGAGAGCACCACGACGGCTTGACTGCCGCAACGGTCGAAGCGCATGTGGCTGAAGATCTTGGATCCGGAGAGTCGCACTCCGAAAACGTGCGTTCGTCGGACGCCGACTCGGCGGAGGAAGTAAAGAACACAAAGCTCGCGCAAAAATGGTGCGTTGTGAAGCCGGTGAACAATCCGATCTTCGTGGCGCTCGACGGCCAACGCCGTTGCGGCTGCGACGGGAAGGCGATGGCGGCTCAGAAAGCGGCCTTGGCCGCGCTACCCGTTAAGGGCTTCGCGAAGGTTGCGGCCGCGACCTCGTGCCATACGTCCGGCCCAGCCATAGCACCGCAGGTTGCTGATTTGTACTTCGGTGAAGATGGTCAATTGCCGGCGTCTGACGGGGCAGCTGGTGACTTGGAATCGATTTTCAAATTGCGATCCACATGCGAGGCCAGCCGAGATCGAGTTTTAGAGGTAGAATCAAGTGACGTCACGTGGGTGGAAGATGCGCGGTTCGCTGGTTTGGGCGCGCTTTTCGCCAGCGCGGCGGTGCTGCAGTTCGTCGGCCACTCTCGCCAGAGCCGCGACCGGCAGCAGGACCAAAAGCGATTGCTCTTGCAAACCAATCCCTATTCTTGATTCGATACCGCTAATGGCTGCGACAACGGGGCGTACGTTGAGATTTGCGGCCTTGGCGACGATGATCGCGGGAATCGGTTTGCTGATCTTCTCCGCCCTGCCAACGCAGCTCAAGACGGCGGTCGAACCGAGCCGGCACCTGGCCGAAGAGGCCAAGAGCTATCTGAGCAAGCAAGGCTTTCGCCGGTCCGAGGTTGAAGCTGCCGGGAAGTCAGATGTGCCAAGCCTGCCGTCGATGTCGCACCCGCTGCTCGGTCGGCCGGCGCCAGATATCGAACTGTCCGACCATACAGGCCACCGCCAGGCGCTCAGCGATCATCTTCAAAACGGCCCGGTGCTGGTCGTGTTCTACTACGGTTACTATTGCGATCATTGCGTGGCGCAACTGTTCGCGCTCGACGCGGACTATGCTCGCTTCCGCGCCCTGGGAGGCCAGATCCTGGCGATCAGCGCCGACGAACCGGCGCACACCGCCGAGCAGCTTGCCACGTACGGTGCGTTCTCGTTCCCGGTGCTGTCGGATTCCCAGAACCGCGTCGCCGCCAACTACGGCGTTTACAAACCTTCCAAATCGCCAGGCAGCGTCGAGTTGCTCCATGCCACATTCCTGGTGGATCAGTCCGGCATCGTCCGCTGGTGCCAATACGGCCTGACGCCCTTCACCGACAACAACTCGCTGCTCGCCGAACTAGAAAAGCTGAGCGCGCCGCAAGTGCCTTAATCACCGACTTGAACCTGGCCGGGTCATCGACAATTTTGAATCCACGACGATCCTTAGTTCCCGGGAAAATGTGCCTGTCCCCCTCTCTTGGCCCGTGAACGGTTACGTCGTCATGCTCGGCGTTTGCTGGCAGTCTATGTACGGGCACCAACTCGGTGGACCTTCTTAGACTTTGTCGCTGCGGTGATTGCCTCTAGGTTCACAGTCTCCTCGACGACATCGTCTGCCAGTGTTCTGCGACCGATGCGGCCCGATGTTAGCGACCTGCTGGAGATGGCAGGTGCCGGTGCTCCCTCGCTCGTCGTCCGTGACTGCGTTGAACTGGAATCGGTCGTTGGATTCGAGACTCGGCCGGCCGTGGACTTCAAGAACTCGTCCGCCGGTTCGCTGTTGAAATGCGCGTAATCAGACAAGAGTGCGAATGCCGTGTCATGCGCGGCAGCCGCTGAGTCGCGCATCTGGCTCGCTTCGCCGTCGCTCGATTCGCGGAACCAGGAAGATCCGCCGCCCGGGATCTCGCCGATGTCGTAGCTCATGCGCACCAGACCGCTTTCGCTTTTGATCTCGATCTTTACCTCATACTGTGAAACTCGAAACAGCACATAGCCCGGGTTTCCGACTCCCGTCAGGATGCCTTCGCTCCACAGGCCGGGCGATCGGGTGGTGTTCGTGTGATCGTCCGTCATATTGGTGTGCGGCACGCTTACTTCAGGCAGACCGGAGTTGGTGCCGTCGTCGATTCCGCCGCCGTGATGAATGTCGCCCGAGATCAGGATCACACCCTCGATGTGGTTGGCGTTGATGAAGTCCAGAATCTCCTGCCGCTCCGTATCGTACTCAGCCCAGCCTTCCTTCTTCTGCGTCGTCGGATTGAAGGGGACGGGTGTAGCGACGAACTTCCAGTTGGCGGTGGAATTGAGCAGCCCGGCCTTGAGCCAGGCTTTCTGGCCGTTCGCGATGTTGTTGCCGTCGAGGATTGACTTGGCGGGGCTTTCGGGATCAGTAAATGGGTCGCGCTGTGAGCGCAAGTCGAGCATGAAGAAATCGGCCTGTGCGTAACCGAAGCTATGCCAGATGCCTTGCGACGGATTGGGCAGGTTGGGAGTGGGAAAATACTCCTTGAACGCCTGCAACGCCGCGGCCCGGCCCGGAAAATTCTTGTCGCCGTTGTTCATGCCGTAGTCGTGATCGTCCCAGACATGAAACACGGGAAACTCGTCGGCGATGTGCTCGGCGAAATCCGCGCCCGAGGCGATGAGCGGCCCCCGCACCGAGCGATGCATGCTCCGCATCTCGGCGAGCGAGTCGGGCCGACGATGGTCGAAGTCGCCAATCTGCAGGAAGAAATTGGGATCGTCGGCGGCGATCTGGGCGTAGACCGGCGCCGCCTGGACTGGGTGTTTGGTTCCGTTCTCCAAGTCTGCGGTTACGGCAAAGGTGAAATCGCGAAACCGGCCCGGCGCCGCGAACGAAGTCCACGACGGATAATTACTGAACTGCTGCGGAGCGCCGTCGACAACCAGACGGTAGTAGTATTTGGTCTCCGCGAGAAGACCCGTGAGTGTAATGATGCCGGTATGGTCGGCAGTGCTCTGGGTGGTGTGGATCGAAGAGAGCGAAGCGTTTTCGAGCGTCGGTGACGTCGAGTATTCAACCGCCACGTTGGCTTGCTGGTTAGTGCGAAACCAGACCTTGGTCTCGCTGTCGCTAACGCCGCCGACAATCGGCGCGTCGGTTAGCACCGCAAACATCGACCGAGACTCGAGTTGCTCAATCTGCAACCACCTGCCGCGTCGACGCTGCGAATTCGCAGCATCGAGCGCACCTTGGCCCGCGAAGAACGGCGGTAGTTCGAGCATACGAACCACTCGAAATAAGGGGAAAAGAGACGATAGGAACGAGTTTAACTGGTTTCAATTGCATAGCAACGTCTGACACCACTCTGCCGACTTAGAAACGGGTGTGCTGCCCCACATGCAGCCAGACCGGGGAAGCTTAGGGGAGTCGTGGTTCGAGCTGCTGAGCCGCGAATTGCAGTGCCGCATTCCACTCGTCCTCTGATTCTACCTCCGGAATTCGTTCGCCGAGCGGCAAGTAGCTGATGCGGCTGCGCGGGGCCAGCGCGCCCTCATCGCCAATGGCGGCGCGATAGGCGATCATCAAGGGCACCTTTTGCCGCGGATCTTTGGTGCGGCGCTGCTTCAATGCCGAACGGCCCAGCGGTCCCCATTCAGAAAAACCGGTTTTCACACCCCAGACTTCACTACGGTTGCGCCACTCGTGACGTGCGGCGCTGTCGAATTTTGCGAAGCCCAGACCGTTCGAGAGCATGATGAACTTGAGCTGCACCGCGTAGGCGTTCATCGCCTGATCGAAGGCTGTCTTCACATGGATCGTTTGCGCGACGGGCGTGCGCGAGAAGGCGTCGTCGAAGCGATTGAGAATTGGTTTGATGGCCTGATTCAAATACACGCCCTCCACAGTGAAGCCGTCGAAGCCCGCGGCACGCCATTGTTTTAGAAGCGAGTCGTTGTCCCAAGAGGACAGGCCGGGTTCGTGTCCGTTGGCGTAGCCGCCGGTGGAGAAGAACTCGATTCGCGGATCGCCGTCAAATTTCTCGGCTAGCGCCGTGATGAACCCACCCCACAGTTCCAAATACTTGGAATGCCAGAAAACCGGGTACAGCCCGGTGCCCTCGGCTTGCACGCGCGGCACGCCGGCGTCAAACACCCAGCCGGGAGTGCCGCGTGCGCCGGTGTCGTCGCGCTTGTTGGCGGTGGAGATCTCGATCCAACACTTTTTGCCCTCGCGAGCCCACGGCTCAAGATCGGCTTCGATCAACTCCCAGCGAAGGCGGCCGTGCTCGGGTTCCAGTTCGGTCCACGAGTAGGAAAGCTGCGTGCCGGCGATGTTTGGATGTTTGGACCAGGCTTCGATTGCCTGCGATCTGGCGGGCCGTGTATTGCCACTGCGACGCACGTGCGCGAACACACCTTTCCCGAACGGCTGCGCGGTCAGCCGAGGATACTTGGCGAGGATGGGCGCAAAAGCGTCTTCGCCCACCGCCAGCGAGCCGCCCAACAGCAAGATCACCGCTCCCAAAGTGGCTTTCCGTGCCGCACGCAGCTGCCGGCGCTGCCGTCTGGCTCGCGGCGAGAGCGCGGCGAAGAACTTGCTGGCTTCGTCTCGTTTCAAAGCGCCTAGCAAGACGCAGGCCACGAAGTAATTCAACGTGGCAAACAGCACGAGCAGCACAAGCCAAGGCAGCGGCAACTGCGTTCCCGGCCAGATGATCGCGGCCATGATCGCTCCGGCTACCACCGCCCGGAGCATCTCCGACCACTGAAACCCGCGCACGCCCAGTCGATGGCAAAGCTGAATTCCGGCGGCCGTGAACACAAACTCGCCGATGAGGCTGCCGGTGCAGGCGCCCATGTAGCCCCACACTGGAATCAGGGCCACTTCCAGCGCGGCCTCGAGCAGGAAAATCGCGATCACCAGATTGGCGAACATCCGCTGCTTGCCGAGTGCGGTAAACAGAAACCGGAACTGGATCGACAGAAACGAGAGCGTGCTGATCCAAATCAAAACCTGCATCGGCAGCGCCGCTTCGCGAAAATCAGTGCCCGCCAACAGCAGCACCAGTGGCTCGGCGCAAATGCAAATCGTCACGGCAATGGGTAGACTGGTAATCCACAGCAGCCGAATGCTGTTGACGAACGTGCGCTCCAATTGGTCGCGATCTTCCGTGGCGGCGCGGGCCAACGACGGAAACGCAGCGTTCAGAATCGCCCGCGGCACCCAGTTGAGCGGTCCCAACGGTCGATAAGCCACGCTATACAAACCGACCACGGCGGGCGGCTTCATGGCTCCCAACAGGATTGTGTCGAGTTGCCAGGTCAGCCGCCGCACAACGTCGCCCAACCCGAGCGGCACCGACTCCGACCACCAGTCTCGCAGCACCGCGCCGCTGAACCGCCAGCCGAGACAGTTCCAGCGCTGCTCCAGCCGAATGAGCAAGTAGGCGGAAGCGACGACATGGCTGATTGCAAACGCCGCCAGCACCAGCGAAACCGCGTGCGGACCTGAATAGGCAACCGCGATGACAATGCCCACAAACAAGACGCCCTGAATGACTCGCGAGAAATTCTCGAACCGAAACTGCTCGAACGCGCGAAACACGGCCGAGCCAAACCGGTTAACTTGAATTGCCGCGCACGCCACGCCGGCGATCGCAAACGGCAAGATCATGCTGGTGTCGCCACGCCAGGCAGACCATGCCATACCGATCCCGGCCAGGCTGCCGACCGATGCGATCACCACCAACACCAGAATGGCGTTGGCCTCAGAGACGGTTCGCTTCCAATTCGATGGCGACTGCACGATGCGACAGGTCAGCACGGTGGTGATGCCCGACTCCAGAATCATCTGGATCGCTTGCAAGATCGCAAAGATCAAGAAGTACTCGCCGAGCGTCGCCTTGCCCAATCGCCGCGCCAGGACAAACACAATGGCCACGTTGCACAGCGCGTTGACCGCTTGGGCAATCAGATTGGCCGTGCTATTGCGCACCACCCGCTGCACGGAATCATGCGACTGCGGAAGCTCGGATGACGTCGAAGCGCTCATGGCAACCAGTCTAGAGACTTCTGGCTATCGACAAAAACCCCGTAAGAACGATTCCGGCGTGCCGGGACCACTCCCACGGGGCTTCAACTTGTCTGACTTCAATTGTACTTGGGGCTACGCGTCAGGCCACGAAACTGTGTGCCGCCAACTTCCACGGCTAATCCACATAGCCCAACGAACGCAACCGTTCCTCGATCGCCTTTTCGTCCTCGCCCGTGTACTCGCCGTCGGAGCCGTGGGCCACGGCCGCCATCGAGCGCGAAGCCGTCGTTTGAACTGCGAACTCGCGGGTAAATTCGTCCGTCAGAATATCTTCCAGCACCGTGCCGTCCATATCCTCGGGCACCGGCACGCCGAGCAAGTGCAGCAACGTCGGCGCCAGGTCGATGATTTTCGCGCCGTGCACTTCATGGCCGGGACGAATCGGCTCGCCTTGCGCCAGGAAGATGCCATCGTCGCGATGCGTGCCCGACTTGCCAGAGTAGTACGCCAGGTTCTCGGGCTTGTTCGGATCGAC
>SXGT01056108.1_pt1 | contig 22322 bp, 25 predicted proteins | sample 3176221 | NCBI WGS metagenome assembly SXGT01 (sample SAMN11356862, study PRJNA531348) | freshwater metagenome | isolation source: freshwater sample F1-120 | place: China: Fuxian Lake, Yuxi | collected 2017-12-25
GCGCGCCTGTACACCGACTTCGGGCTGCTGACCTCGAACGACGAGATCTGCACCGACGTCAGCGAGATCTTCACGCAGCTCACCGGCCTCGGCCGCGCCGGCAAGATGCGGCACGTCTGGCAGTCCCCGTTCACGCTGCACCGGCGCGTGGTCGGCGCGATCCGCAACGAGGCCAAGCTCGCCGCGGCGGGAAAGCCCGGCCGCATCATCGCCAAGATGAACTCGCTGCTCGAGCCGATCATCATCGAGGAGCTGTACGCGGCCTCGCAGGCCGGCGTCAAGATCGACCTCATCGTGCGCGGCGTCTGCGGCCTGCGCCCGGGCATCGCCGGACTGTCGGAGAACATCCACGTGCGCTCGGTGGTCGGCCGGTTCCTCGAGCATTCGCGCATCTTCTACTTCGGCAACGACGGCGCCGAGGACGTCTACCTGTCGAGCGCCGACTGGATGGAGCGCAACTTCTTCCGCCGCATCGAGCTGTGCTTCCCCCTCCTCGACCCGGCGCTGAAGCGCCGCGTGATCCGCGAGGGCCTGCAGCCCTACCTCGACGACAACTGCCAGGCCTGGATCATGACCGCCGAGGGCGGCTACGAGCCGGTGAAGCATCGCCGCGGCCGCCGCCTCTCGGCGCAGGAAGAGCTGCTCTTCACGCTGGCAACGCCGACCAGCTGATCAGCTGGTCGGCGCGTTGTTCCGAGCCCGTCTAGTCCCGGTCGCCTTCGAACTCGATGTTCAGCGTCAGCTCGTCGCCGACGGACGGCAGGCCGTACTTCATGCCGAAATCGGAGCGCTTCAGCTTGCCGACCGCGTTGCCGCCGCAGCGGTCCTTCTTGTTGAACGGATTGGTGATGCACTTGAAGCGCTCGAAGGTGAGCGTCACGGGGCGCGTGACGCCGTTCATCGTCAGGTTTCCTTCGACCGACGTCGGGAACTCGGCGCCGAACGTGACCTTGGTGGACTTGTAGGTGATGCGCGGGAATTCGGCGACGTTGAAGAAGTCCGCGTTGCGCAGGTGCTCGTCGCGGGCGCGCGGGCGCGCGCCCTTCTCGTTGTCGCCGGTGTCGATCGACGCGGTCTCGATCACCAGGTCGACCGAGCCGGACTTCGCCTTGCGGTCCAGCGCGAACTTGCCCGAGGACTTGTTGAAGCGCCCGTGCATCATCGACAGGCCCCAGTGCTCGACCCAGAAGTTCGGGTAGGTGTGGGTCGGGTCGAGCGTGTAGTTGTCCGCCAGCGCCGGGGCGGCGAGCGGCAGGGACAAAGCGAGTGCGACGAGACTGCGTTTCATGCAGGGTTCTCCGTTGGGGGTGGTGGGTGGAACGATCAGCTGCGGCCAGCCTGCCACGCGAGGAAGCACGCGGCTCCCGCGGTGGCGAGCGTGTAGAACGAGGCGAGCATCGCCTGCAGCCAGGTGGCGGTGCCCGGCAACGGCAGCCGCGCCGCGACCGGCACGAGGGCCAGCACCGCGAGCGCGTACCACGGCAGCTGCGCGAGGAACATCGCGCCGGCGGCGACCAGCGCGGCGACGCTCGAGGCGGCGAGCGCGAAGCTCGAGCCCGCGGCGACGCGGCGGCCGAAGATCATCGCGGCGAAGAGGAATCCGCCGCTCGCCGAGCCGATGGCAAGCCCGTACTGGCCGAGCAGCGCCGAGGCCGCGAGCAGCGCGCAGATGCCGGCGCCGAGCCCCATGCCGAGGCCCGCCGCGCCGGCGCGCACCGGATCGCCCTGCGAGGCCATGGTGAACGCCACCGACCAGGCGACGAATGCGAACGTGCCGGCCGCGTAGAGCAATCCGGCGGCCAGCGGCTTCTGCCCGAGCACCGACCAGAACACCCACAGCGACGCCGCGCCGAGCAGCACGCCCAGCGCCGGATTGGTCACGCGCGTCCGCTTGAAGGCGAAATCCGCCAGCAGGCCGGCGCCGGCGGCGGCCACGCCGACCACCACCAGCTTGCGCGTGGCGGTGAGCGGCTCCAGCGAGAAATTGCCGATCAGCCAGACGGCGACGAGGAAGCCGATGATCGCGGCGAGTCCGGCGAGGCGCACGGCGAACAGCAGGCCGGCGGCGACGAGGCCGGCGAAGAACGGTGCGATGCCGCCTTGTACCGCGGGATGCGAGAGCAGGTCCTGCACGATGGTGTCTTCCTTCCTTGTCAGCCCCGGGTCACCCGGATGACGCCGCCGACTTCCTTGACGATGGCGAAGGCGCGCTGGAGGTGGTTGAGGTCGCCCACCTCGAAGGTGAAGCGCATGTGCGCGAGGTCGTCCTTGCTCTGCGTGCGCACCGCGGTGACGTTGATGCGCTCCCGCGCCAGCGCGTCGCCGATGTCGCGCAGCAGGCCCTGCCTGTCGTTCGCGGTGACCACCATGTCCACGGGGTAGGCAGCGTGCGCGCCTCCGCCCCACTCTACTTCGATCAGCCTTTCCGGGTTGGTCTCGGAGAGGCTTTTCAGGCTGGAGCAGTCCTCGCGGTGGATCGACACGCCCTTGCCGCGCGTGACGAAACCGCGCACCGGGTCTGGCGGCACCGGCTTGCAGCACTTGGCGAGCTGCGTCATCAAGCGGTCGATGCCGACCACCAGCACGCCCTGGTCGCCGCCCGGAGCGGGCTTGCGGGGCCGTGGCGGGGGTGGCGGTGGCGCGGGCCGCGGCGCGGCGGCGCCGGTCATCGCGCGCATCGCCGCCTGCAGGTGGCGCATGTTGACTTCCTCGCGCGCCACCGCGACGAACAGGTCCTCCGCCTTGCCCAGGCCGAGCTTCGCCGCCAGCGTATCCAGGTTTGCCTGTCCGCCGCCGCCCTCGCGCTTCAGCTCGCGCTCGACGGCGGCGCGGCCCGCGGCGATGGTCTCGGCGAGCGCCTCCGTGTTGAACCACTGCCTGATCTTCTGCCGCGCGCGGTTGCTCTTCGCGAAGCCGCGCTCCAGGTTCATCCAGTCGCGCGACGGACCGCCGGACTTGGCGACCACGATCTCGACGCACTGCCCGCTCTCCAGCGGCGTGTCCAGCGTCACCATGCGGCCGTCCACCTTGGCGCCGCGGCAGCGATGGCCGAGGTCGGTGTGCAGCGCGTAGGCGAAAGCCACCGGCGTCGCGCCGGCCGGCAGGTCGACCACGCGGCCCTGCGGCGTCAGCGCGTAGACCGTGTCGTCGAGCGAGGCGTCGCGCAGCTTCGCCGCCCAATCCGCGGAACGCCCCGCCGAACGATCGGCGACCTCGTCGCGCCACGCCAGCAGTTGCCGCAGCCACGCGATCTTGCGTTCGAAGGCGCTCTCTGCCTTGATGGGCCCGCCGCCCTCCTTGTAGCGCCAGTGCGCGGCGACGCCGAACTCGGCGTGGCGGTGCATCTCCTCGGTGCGGATCTGCACTTCCAGCGTCTTGCCCTCGGGGCCGGTCACGGCCGTGTGCAGCGACTGGTAGTCGTTGCCCTTCGGGCGCGAGATGTAGTCGTCGAACTCCTTCGGGATCGGCTGCCAAAGGTTGTGCACCACCCCGAGCGCGCCGTAGCAGTCCTTCTCCGAAGCGACGATGACGCGCAGCGCGCGCACATCGTGGACGTCGCCGAACTCCAGCGCCTTGGCGCGCATCTTGTTCCAGATCGAGTAGATGTGCTTGGGCCGCCCGGCGATCTTCGCGGCAAGGCCCGCCTGCTCGAGCTCGCGGCCGAGCAGGCGCATCGCATCCTCGATATAGCGCTCGCGCTCGACACGGCGCTCATCAAGGTTGTTCGCCAGCCGCTTGTACATCTCGGGCTCGATGAAGCGGAACGACAGGTCCTCCAGCTCCCACTTCAGCTGCCAGACGCCGAGCCGATTGGCGAGCGGCGCGTAGATGTCCAGCGTCTCGCGGGCGTAGGCGCTGCGGTCGTCGTCCGGCTGCTTGGCGAACCAGCGCAGCGTCTGCGTGCGGCTGGCGAGCCGTATCAGCACCACGCGGATGTCCTCGACCATGCCGAGCACCATCTTGCGCAGCACCTCGTTGGCGTTTTCCTTGCCGCGCGTGATCACGCGCAGGCGGTAGAGCTTCTCGACGCCGCCGGCGAGCGCCGCCACCTCGGCGCCGAACAGCTCCTCGATCTTCTCCAGCCCGCCAAGCTGCTTCGGCGCGGCGAACAGCACGCCGGCGATGCGCGTCGACGGATCGACGCCGATCGCGGCGAGGTTGGTCGCGAGGCCCAGCGCATGCGGCCACACCGGCTCGCCGGTGGACAGCACCTGCCCGGCATAGAGCGGCTCCGCGAACGCAAGCGCCTCCGCGATGCGCGCGGCCTCGTCGCGCGCGAGGCCGTCGGCGATCGGCGCGAGCGCCGCGGCGCTGTTCTGCGGATGGAGCTGGACGACGGAAACCATGGGAATGTTGATATTGTAGCGAGCGATGCCCGCCCCGCGCGTTTCTCCTCACCTGATGCTTGCCGCGGCCGCCGTGTTCTGGGGCGCGCACTGGGTCGTCGCGCGCGCGATCGTGCCGCACGTCACGCCGATCGGCATGTCGTTCTGGCGCTGGGTGGTCGCGCTGCTGGTGCTGCTGCCGTTCGCGTGGGGTGCGCTGCACCGCGACCGTGCACAGTTGCTGGCCGCCTGGCGGCCGATACTGTTCTTCGGCACCGTCGGCACCGTGCTGTACAACGCGATCGGCTACTACGGGCTGAAGCAGACCTCCGCCACCAACGCGCTGCTCTTCCAGTCGCTCACGCCCGGCATCATCCCGGTGATCGCGTTCCTCCTCTTCCGCGAGCGCATCCGCGTCGCCACCGCAGCGGGCATCGCCCTCTCCTTCACCGGCGTGCTGGTGATCGTGTTCAAGCTCGATGCCGCCGCGCTAGCCGCGTTCCGCGTCAACCCCGGCGACCTCTGGCTGGTCGGCAACGTGCTGCTGTGGGCGCTGTACACAACCTGCCTGCGCTGGGCGCCGAAGAATGTCGACCCCGTGGCCCTGTTCTATTCGGTGATGCTGGCGGGGATGATCACCGGGCTCCCAACCTACCTGTTCGACGTCGCGGGCGGCGGGCGCGTGGCGTGGAGCGCGGAAGTCGCGCTCGGCATCGCCTACCTCGGCGCGTTCCCGTCGGTGGTCTGTTTCCTGCTCTGGTCGAAGGGCGTCGCCGCGATCGGCTCGGCGAAGGCCGGCGCCTACCTGCACGTCACGCCGCTGTCGGGGATCCTGATGGCCTTCCTGTTCCTCGGCGAGCGGCTGGAACTGCACCACGCGGTGGGCTTCGCGCTGATCCTCGCCGGCGTCTGGCTCGCCACGCGCGGCCGCCGCGCCTGATGCGCGCGCCCAGCGTCCCGGTCGCCTACCTGCTGCTCGCGCTGGCGGCACTGTTCTGGTCGGGCAACTGGGTCGCCGGCCGCATGCTCGCCGACCTCTTCCCGCCGGTCGCGCTGACCTTCTGGCGCTGGGTGATCGCGCTCGCGCTGCTCGCGCCGATCGTCGCGCCGCGGCTGTGGCGGCACCGGGATCTCCTGCTGCGCGAATGGCGGCCGGTGGTGCTGCTCGGCCTGCTCGGCGGCGGCCTGCACAACGTGCTGCAGTACTGGGGCCTGCAGTACACCACCGCCACCAACGGCGCGCTGCTCAACCCGCTCACCTCGATCTTCATCATCCTGATCGGCGCGGTGGTACTGCGCGACCCCTTCCCCCGTGCCGCGGCGCTCGGCGCCTGCGTGTCGCTGGCGGGCGCGCTGGCGATCGTCACGCGGCTCGATCCGCAGGTGGTCGCCGCGCTGCGCCCGAATCCCGGCGACCTGCTGGTGATCGTGTCGCTGGTGATGCTGGCGGGCTACACGCTGGCGCTGCGCTGGCGGCCGCAGGGGCTGGACCCGCTCTCGTTCCTCGCCTGCTTCGCGCTGGTGGCGCTAGCGCCGGTGGGGCTGTGCTACGGCTTCGAGTACGCCGCGGGCGCGCGCATCGTGGTGAACGCGACCTCCATGGGCGGCCTCGCCTACATCGCCGTCTTCCCGGCGCTGCTCGCGTACCTGTTCTGGAACGTCTCGGTGCCAGTGGTCGGCGCGGCGCGCGCCGGCGTCTTCATGCACCTGATGCCGATGTTCGGCAGCCTGCTGTCGATCGCCTTCCTCGGCGAGACCTTCGAGGCCTACCACGCGACGGGCATGGCGCTGATTTTCGCGGGGCTCGCCATCGCCGCGCGCGGGAAGGCGGGCTGATGGGCTGGCTGCGGGACTGGCGCCGCCGCCGCGTGCTCGCGCGCCACCGCATCGACGACGCGCTCTGGGACGCGCTGCTGCGCGAGCACGCGTTCCTCGGCTGGCTCTCCGCCGACGAGGCGCGGCGCCTGCGGGAACTGTCGCTGCTCTTCCTCGCCGAGAAGGAGTTCAGCGCCGAGCGCGGCCTCGTGCTGACCGACGCGATGCGGCTGTCGATCGCCGCGCAGGCGGTGCTGCCGGTGCTGGAGCTGGGCCTGGACTGGTACGCGGGCTGGACCGGCATCGTCGTCTACCCGGGCGACTTCCGCGTCAAGCGCGAGGAGGTGGACGAATCCGGCGTGGTCCACGAATGGGACGACGAGCTGGCCGGCGAATCGTGGCACGGCGGCCCGGTGGTGCTGTCGTGGGATGCGCTGCAGCACGAGAAGGGGATCAACGTCGTGATCCACGAATTCGCGCACAAGCTCGACATGATGAACGGCACGGTGGACGGCATGCCGCCGCTGCACGAAGGCATGAGCCGCCGGGCGTGGGTCGAGGCGTGGCGCCCGGCGTACGAGGGCTTCTGCGACGCCGTCGACCGCGAGCGCGAGACCTGGCTCGACCCCTACGCTGCCGAGCACGAGTCGGAGTTCTTCGCGGTGATGAGCGAGGGCTTCTTCATCGACCCGCTGGAAGCGAAGCGGCGATATCCGGAGGTCTACGCGCAGCTCGCGCGCTTCTACCGGCAGGATCCAGCGGCTAGAATCCCCGCATGACCGAGAAGCTGATCGCCGAGAAGAAGGGCCCCGTGGGCTGGATCACGTTCAACCAGCCTGAAAAGCGCAACGCCGTGTCCGTCGACATGTGGGAGGCGATCCCGAAGGTGCTGCAGCGCTTCGCCGAAGACAACGAGGTGCGCGTCATCGCGCTGAAAGGCGCGGGCGACAAGGCCTTCGTCTCCGGCGCCGACATCTCGCAGTTCGAGAAGCAGCGCTCCGGCCCCGAGGCGGTGCAGTACTACGAGGAGATCGCGGAAGGCGCGCAGCTGATGCTGCACAACTTCCCGAAGCCGACTGTGGCGGTGCTGCGCGGCTACACGCTGGGCGCCGGCGTGAACATCGCGCTGTGCTGCGACCTGCGCATCGCGGCCGACGACTCGAAGATCGGCATCCCCGCGGCGCGCATGGGGCTCGGCTACCGCGCCTCCGCCACCAAGAACCTGGTGGACATCATCGGCCCGGCGAACGCCCGCGAGATGCTGATCACCGCGCGGCAGATCCCCGCCGCCGAGGCGCTGGCGATGGGCCTGGTGAACCGCGTGGTGCCGGTGGCCGAACTGGACCAGTCCGCCGACGAACTGCTGGCGACGATCGGCGCCAACGCGCCGATCACCATGGCGACCGCCAAGTTCATCATCCAGGAGGTGCTGAAGTCGCCCGCCGGCTTCGACGCCGCCGCCTGCAAGGCGGCGGTGAAGCACTGCTTCGAGAGCGCGGACTACAAGGAAGGCCGCAGCGCCTTCATGGAGAAGCGCACCCCGCAGTTCCAGGGGAGATGAGCATGCTCCGTCCGATCCTTGCCGCGGTGCTGGCCGCGGGCTGCGCCGGCGCGCAGGCGCAGGGCGGCTACCCGTCGAAGTCCATCCTGCTGGTGATCGCCTTCGCGCCCGGCGGCGGCACCGACACCACCGGCCGCATCGTCGCCAAGCGGCTCGGCGAGACGCTGGGGCAGAGCGTCGTCGTCGAGAACCGCGCCGGCGCGGGCGGCAACATCGCCACCGACTTCGTCGCCAAGAGCGCGCCGGACGGCCACGTCATCGGCCTCACCTCGGTGGGTCCGCTCACCGTGGCGCCGCACATGGTGGCCAAGCTCCCCTACGACCCGAAGAAGGACCTGGCGCCGATCTCGCTCGCGGTGACCTTCGGCAACGTGCTGGTGGTGCATCCCACCATGCCGGCGAAGAACCTCGCCGAATACCTGAAGCTCGCCGTCGACAAACCGGGCACCGTGACCTACGGCAGCTCCGGCATCGGCGGCACCGGCCACCTCGCCGGCGCGCTGCTGGCGTCGGTGTCGAAGGCGCCCCTGGTGCACGTGCCCTACAAGGGCGGCGGCCCTGCGATGCAGGACCTGCTCGGCGGGCAGATCCCGTCCGTGTTCTCGGCGATGCCGACCGCGTTGACGCAGGTGAAGGCCGGCAAGATCCGCGCGATCGCGGTGACCGGCCCGAAGCGCTCGCCCGCGATGCCCGACGTGCCGACGATCGCCGAGTCCGGCTTCGCCGGCTACGAGGCCACCAACTGGTACGCCTTCGTCGCGCCGGCGAAGACGCCGCCGGAGATCATCGAGCGGCTGAACCGCGAGATCACCGGCGCCCTGCGCAGCACGGAGACCCGCGACCAGCTCGCCGCGCACGGCATGGACCCGATCCCCTCCACGCCCGCGGAACTGACGAGACAGATCGATCGCGAGTTCGTGGTGTGGGGGAAGGTCGTGAAGGAAGCCGGGATCACCGCTAACTAGTTCGTGACGACGATCTTCCCGAGCTGCGCGTCGGAGTTCATGTAGGCCACCGCCGCCGGCAATTCGTTCATCGGGTAGACGCGGTCGATCACCGGCTTGAGGCGCCCGTCGCCGAAGGCCGGCAGCACGTCGCGCACGAAGCCCTGCACCATCCCCGCCCGTTCCGGCGCGGTGCGCATCTTGTTCGACACGCCGAAGATCTTCAGCCGCTTGGCATGCACCGCGTCGAGGTCGACCTCGGCCCTGGTCTGGCCGTCGACGTAGCCGACGATCGCCAGCCGCCCGCGGTACGCAAGCGTGGCGAGGCACGCCGGGAACAGGCTCCCGCCCACCGTGCTGATGGCGAGGTTGACGCCCTTGCCGCCCGTGGCGGCGACGGCACGCTCGACGAAGTCGGGCTTGCGCGTGTGCAGCGCGAGGTCGAGGTCGAGCTTCGCGAGCTTCTCCGCCGAACCCGAGGTGCCGATCACCTTCGCGCCCATGAAGCGGCCGAGCTGCGCGCAGGCCACGCCCACGCCCGACGACACGCCGGTGATCAGCAGCCACTCGTCCTTCTGCAACCCGCCCTGCTCGACCAGCATGTCGTAGGTGACGAGGAACACCAGCGGGATCGCCGCGCCGGCTTCATACGTGAGCGACGCCGGCATCTGCATCGCCTCGCGCGCATCGAGCACCGCGTAGTCGGCGAACGCACCCTTGGCGCGGCCCATCACGCGGTCGCCCTTGGCGAAGCCGGCGACGCCCTCGCCCACCGCCTCCACCACGCCCGCGGCCTCGCCGCCGGCGGGCTTGGGGTCCACGGCCGCGCCGTGCAGGCCGAGGCCCGCGATCAGCTCGCCGCGGTTGAGCGAACTGGCGTGCACCTTGAGCAGGATCTCGCCCGCCTTGGCCTGCGGCACCGGGGCCTCGCGCGATTCCATGACGGCGCTGCCCTTGTCGAAGCGGATGGTCCAGGATTTCATTTACTCTCCCGATCGTGAAGACACTGCTTATCGTTTATCACACCGGCGGCGTCAAGACCGCCGCGATGGCCGAGGCGGTCGAGCGCGGCGCGCGCACCGAGCCGGGCGTGACGGTGGTGTGCAAGCGCTGCGCCGACGCCGGGCCGGAGGACGTGCTCGGGGCGGATGGCCTGGTCCTCGGCACGCCGGAGAACTTCGGCTACATGTCCGGGATGATGAAGGACTTCCTCGAGCGCATCTTCTACGCCTGCGAAGGCAGGGTCGGCGGCCGCCCCTGGGCGCTCTTCGTCGGCGCCGGGCAGGACGGCGCGGGCGCGGTGAACTCGGTGGAGCGCATCGTCACCGGGCTGCGGCTGAAGAAGGTGGCCGAGCCGGTGATCGGGCTGAAGGAGCTGACGCCGGAGGTGATCGCGCAATGCGAGGAACTCGGCGCGACGTTTGCGGCAGGGCTGGCGATCGGGGCACTCTAGGTTCCTCTTCGCGCATACTCACAACGTTCTTCCGGAGATATTCGTATGCAAATCGGAACCACGGAACTGCGTCAACGAATGAGGAAAGTCCTCGATCTGGTCGAGCAAGGAGAACACGTTCGCATCGTACGACGTGGCAGGGTGATCGCCGAATTGGCGCCCATTGCGTCTTCGTCTCGAGGATTACCGGACCTGGCCGCATTCAGGGCGGAGATCAAGGCAACTGGCAAGCCGACAAGCCGTCTGGTGCTCGACGAACGGCGGAAAAGTCGAGGCTGAGCGTGTCCCGCGACTTCCCGGCCTGTGCAGCAACGATTTGCGGACCGCCCTGCCCTCAACCCGCTACGCCGCCTTCAGGATCGGCCTGAGATCCTCGATCTTGTCGAAGAGGTGCCAGACGTAGTCGCGGGTGCCGTTCACCCGGTGCGGATGCAGGTCTGCGAGCGCCGGATCGTCGCGGTAACTGTCAAAGGCCTCCTTCGACGCCCATTCGACGAGGATCAGCACCGTGCGCGGCGCGATCTCGCCGACCGCCGCTTCGCGAAACTTGCCCAGCGCGACCACGCGGCCGCCGTGCGCCTGCACTTCCTTCACCGAGCGACGCGAATACGCGATGTACTCGTCGCGGCTGGCGATGTTGAAGAGGTTCAGTGCATAGACGGACTGCTCATGGCATTCTCCTCACGATTCGTGTTTTCCGACCGATTGCTACTTGTCGCGGTCCTTCAGCACCGTCCCTTTCAGCACCAGCCAGAGCGTCGCCAGCATGCCGAGGACGACAGGGCCGAGGATGAGCACGAGCCCCAGCGTGCGCCATTCCGAAAAGAAGTAGAGCGCCGCGCCTGCGCAGACGCAGGCGGCAGGCCAGATGTTATGCGGGGTGATGGACACGGGCCAGCAGCGCCGTCCGCGGCAACCGGTTGTCAGGCGTCATTGCGCCCCTGGCGCCGGAGCACGACGTGGGTGGCTTTCTCCGACGCGACGAACTGAACGCATTCGTATCCCAGCGCGCGCGCGTCAATCCCCTCGAACAGTCGCTCTCCCCCGCCCAGCAGGACTGGCGAGATGGCGAAGTGCAACTCATCGATGAGGCCGGCGCGAAGATACTGCTGGATGGTGCCGGGTCCGCCACCGATGTGCACATCCATCCCGTTGGCCGCGTCGCGCGCCCGGTCAAGCGCCTCGTGGATGCCGCCCGTGACGAAGTGGAATGTCGTTCCGCCTTCCATCTGGAGGGGCGGGCGCGCGTGGTGCGTCAGGACGAACGTGGGGACGTGATAGGGCGGGTTGTCCCCCCACCAGCCTTTCCAGTCCATGTCGGGCCAGGCACCGCGGATCGGTCCGAACATGTTCCTGCCGAGGATCCAGGCGCCGACATTGCTGAAGCCCCGCGCGGCGAAGTCGTCATCGATCCCCGTCGTGCCACCGTCGGCGCCGAACAGCGTGCGTTGGATCGTGCGTGTCGGGAACAGCCACTGGTGCAGGTCCGTCCCGCCCACGCCGAGCGGATTCGCGAGGTCCTGTCCGGGACCCGCTCCGTATCCGTCCAGCGAAATGGTGAAGCCCTCAACCCGGACGCGTGTCATTGCCTTCCTTTCGATTGACGCCTGACGGCACGCTCGGTGTTGCCCCTAGCGATTGCTGGATCGCGACTGGGCCGGATCCCCCAGGACTTCGGCCATGCGTGTCTGCCACCCCGGACCCGTTGCCTTCCAGCGCGCCAACGTCTCCGGAGGCAGCCGGAGGCTGATGGCGACCTTGGCATTCGGGGACTTGGGCCGGCCGCGTGGCTTGAGCATTGCGGCCGCAACGCGCGCGCCAAAAATCTCAGGCAGCACGTCCTTGGCCGGACGCGCTTGCGCAATCATCGCCGCCGTCCACTCGGGGTTCCTCCGGAGGGCTTTCCTAGGCTTTGACGGCTTTCTCATATCGTTTCACCTCCCGTTTGTTGGCCTTTCGCAGGCTGATGACCCGGGGCTTGCCGTCGCGCGGCGTGAAAACGACGCTGTGCAACCGGTCCTCGATGAAGCCAAGCACGCAGTACCGCCGCTCTCCGTAGTCCTTGCGCATGTCTTCCCAGACAAGCGCCGTCGCCCAATCGAGTCGCTCGGCAAGGTCCAGCGAAAGCCCGCGTTCGGCAAGATTCCGGCGCTCTTTCGCGGGATCCTTGTCCATTGAATTAGTGTATATGCGTATATACGCTAAAGCAAGCAAACCCTCGCCATCACGGCCGCAGCTCGAACGCGACGAGTTCGAGGGTGGACGGCCCGAGGTAGGGGTTGCGGGATTCCGTCTTGACGATGACCCGGGCCTCAGGGGCGTACCAGTAGGTCCTGGTGATCTCGCCCCCGTACTGGCTGCCGATGGGCGACGTGCCGCTCACCTTCTCCGTGGCGGCGATCCGGAACGCATCGAACTCCCCGGCCGGCACCTTCACCTTCTCGTACGCGAGCACGGCGATGTCGACGGCAATCGCGCCCGAAGAACCTTTCGGCTTGAAGAGCCAGTTGCTGGTGTACTGCCATCGCTTGCCGACCTCGAGCGGGAAGTCGAGCACCCTGGGGTTCGAGTTCCTGCTCACCGAGGATTCCAGGACGTTCATGTCCCGGGTCAGCTTGAGCGGTGCGCCGTTGTCGGTGCCTTCGATCCCCGTGGGGGAGACCGCCGTGACCACCCAGGTGCGATTGGGCTTTGTCGAGGGGACGGTGTAGTACTCGACGAACTGCCATCGGTCGCCGACTTTGACGTTGGGGGGGGCGGCGCGTTGGGCAAGCGCGGGGGTGGCGACCAGGGTGAGCGCAAGGATCACGGGAAGGGAAGCAAGCAAGACAGCCACATTGCATTTGCGCTGATTCACGACTCCCCTCTTCTGTCCGACCACCCTCTCGGACCCAGGTCAGGCACTATTTCATCGAATGGAAGCCGATCATGTTGCCTTCCGTGTCCTGGGCAAGGGCGAAGAATCCGTGTTCACCGATGGATGTCTTCTCCTTGCATACACTGCCACCCAGCTTGGCGGCACGTGCGGCCTGCACTGCACAGTCTTCACAACCGAAGTAGACCAGGGTGCCGCCACCGCCTGAGGGATAGCCGTCCATTTTCACGAGCATGCCGCCCGCGCCGTAGGTGTTCATCCCTGTTTCCCTGTCCATGGGAAAGAACCACATGTCCATGTTCAGCTCCGCTGTCGGAGCCGGCATTTTCTCCAGCTTGATTCCGAGTACGGCTTCATAGAATGCCTTGGCGCGCCCCATGTCCTGCACGTAGATCTCGAAATGAACGACTGGATTGCCGGGCATGGTGATTCTCCAGTTGCGAGGAAGTCGTGGTGAATCTCAACGTCGCCTTCACCCGCGCGCTTCAGCGCGTCGGCTGCAACGAATGGTTCGGCCTCATCATCATGCCTCGCGCGAACGGCGTTCCACATACTTGCGCAGCACACCATCCATCCGCGATTGCCAACCCTCGCCCGTGGACCTGAAGTACGCGACGACCTCGGGGCTGTAGCAAACCGAAAAAAGCAGCTTCCTCTTTTCGGATTTCGGACGCCCGCGAAGCGCACGCATGGGGACCATGGCCTTGAGTTGCCTGGGCGTAAGCGGGAGCGCGTCAGGATCACGCTTCGCTGCCGCTGAAATAGCCCTGTCTTCTTCGGGCGTGGGCATCCTGACCGTACGCGACTTAGCAACTCTGGACATAGTGTTTCACCTCACGACGAGTGGCGCGGCGCAGGCTGATGACCCTTCGCACCTCGCCTCGATCAACAAAGGCAACGTAGTACAGGATCCCGGTCTTCGGTGCCAACGCGATCATGCGCGTTTCGTTGTTCAAGTCAGTCGCAAGTCACTCCGCATTGAGGCCGAACGAGGAGCTCCGCTTCGGGCGATGGGTAAGCGAACCGAGCTAAAGAATCAGCTCGGACCCCTCGGCCGGTGCATCACACTCGATCCCCGCGCCAGCCCCGCCGAGCTTTCCCAGCGCCGCCCGCGTCTCCGCAACCTTGAGATCGATGTCGTCGTCGGTCTGGTCGGGGTCGTGGTGGAAGAGGTGCAGCCGCTTCACCTTCGCGCGCGCGGCGAGGTCGGCGACCTGGCTGACGCAGGAATGGCCCCAGTCGACCTTGGCCGGGTACTCGTGGTCGCGGTAGGTGGTGTCGGTGACCAGCACCTCGGCGCCGCTGACGAACTCGGCGAGCCGCTCGACGTAGCGCTCGTCGCGCCGCGCGTCTCCGGGCAGGTAGAGCTCGTTGTCGGTGATGTAGCAGACCTTGCGGTCCTGGTAGGTGAGCCGGTAGCCCAGGCAATAGCCGGGGTGCGACAGCAGCATGGTGTCGATGCGCACCGGGCCGAACTGCAGCGTCTCCTCGCGCAGGTCGCGGAACACCAGGTGCGCGCCGAATTCGCGGATCGTCACCGGGAAGTACACGCCCTCCATCTGCGCCGACACCACGCGCTCGATGGTCAGGTCGCCCTGGTAGGGGCCGTAGATCTCGACCTGGTTGCCGCGCACGTACAGCGGCCCGAAGAACGGCACCGTGTTGATGTGGTCCCAGTGCGGGTGCGAGATGAAGATGCGCGCCGAGAAGCGCTGCGCCTTCGACGCCATGATGCGGTCGGAGAGCTTCTTGATGCCCGAGCCGCAGTCGAACACGAACAGCGGCTCGCCGCCCGCGGTGATGCTGATGCACGGCGTGTTGCCGCCGTAGCGCAGCGTGCCGGGGCCCGGCACCGGCAGCGTGCCGTGCACGCCCCAGTAGCTCACCACGATGTCGCTGGAGACGATCTGCGCGATCTGCTCGAGCACGGTGTCGCGCTGGATCGGCTTGGTCAGGTAGCCGTCGGCGCCGAGTTCCTTGGCGCGGCGGCGGTCGAAGTCGTAGGACTTGGCCGACAGCACGATGATCTTCATGCCGCCGAGCTCGACGCGGCGGCGCAGCTCGCGGGTGAGCTCGAAGCCGTCCATCTCCGGCATCATCAGGTCGGTGACGACGCAGTCCGGGCGCTTCAGCGGGATCTCGGCCAGCGCGCGGCGGCTCGACGTGCTGGTCTCGACCTCGTGGCCGGCGTCGAGCAGCAGCTTTGCCATCAAGACAAGCAGGTCCGGATCGTCGTCGACAATGTAGAACTTCATCGCGGCTGGATTATACGGGCATGCTAGATTCGCCCGCTCAAACGCCCGTTCGGGCGCCGCCCGGAGACTCCCCATGCCGATCCTGCCCCGCATCGCCGAACTGCACCCCGAAATGACCGCCTGGCGCCGCGACATCCACGCGCACCCGGAGCTGGGCTTCGAGGAACAGCGCACCGCCGACATCGTCGCCGCCAGGCTGGGGGAATTCGGGCTGGAGGTGCACCGGGGCATCGGCAGGACCGGCGTGGTCGGCGTGCTGCGCGCGGGCAGCACGCAGCGGCCGGCGATCGGGCTGCGCGCCGACATGGACGCCCTGCCCATCCAGGAAGCCAACACCTTCGGGCACCGTTCCACGCACGGCGGCCGCATGCACGCCTGCGGGCACGACGGCCTCACCACCCTGCTGCTCGGCGCCGCCAAGTACCCCGCCGAGACGAAGCGCTTCGACGGCACGGTGCCCGTCATCTGCCCGCCCGCCGCGGCGGGCATCGGCGGCGCCAAGGCCATGATCGAGGACGGGCTGTTCAAGCGCTTCCCTTGCGAGGCGGTGTTCGGCATGCACAACCGGCCCGGCATGCCGGTCGGCAAGTTCGCGGTGCGCGCCGGGTCGATGATGGCCGGCGGCGCCTTCTTCGACATCGACATCACCGGCAAGGGCTCGCACGGCGCGCGGCCGGAGGCGAGCGTCGACCCGGTGCTGGTCGCCGCGCACATGACCACGGTGCTGCAGAGCATCGTGTCGCGCAACGTGCGGCCCGTCGAGACGGCGGTGGTGTCGGTGACGCAGATCCACAGCGGCGACGCGTACAACGTGATCCCGCAGACCGCGCGCCTCTCCGGCACGGTGCGCGCGTTCTCGATGGACGTGATGGAGCTGGTGCGCGTGAACATGACGCGCGTCGCCGAAGGCGTGGCCGCGTCGATGGGCGCGCAGGCGAAGGTGGACTTCCGCCTGATCTTCGCGCCGCTGGTGAACAACGAGCGCGAGGCCGAGTTCGCCGCGTCGATCTGCAACGAGGTGGCGGGCGCGGAGAACGTCAACCGCAACCCGGCGCCGATCATGGCCTCGGAGGACTTCTCGTTCATGCTCAACGAGGTCCCCGGCTGCTACATCAACCTCGGCAACGGCGCGGGCGAAGGCGCCTGCGAGGTGCACAACCCGTCGTACGACTTCAACGACTCGGCGCTGCCCTGGGGCGCGAGCTTCTTCGCGCGCGCCGTCGAGACGCGGCTCGCGCCGCAGCGCTAGGCGGGACGCCGCGCATGGCCCGTTGCACGCCTGGGGAGTACGCCGGGCGCAGCACGATCATCGTCTATCCGCAGTGGCCGTACACCGACCACCCGCTCACCGCGGCGCAGGACGTGTTCTTCGCGGGCACCGCGACCTATGCGGGGCCTGATGTGGTGGCCGCCGCTCCCGCGACGCCGCGCAAGCTGGAGGCGAAGCGGCTCGGCCGGCCGGATCCGCTGAAGGAGGTGCTCGCCATCACGCCGGCGAACCTCGCCAAGCGCAGGCAGGACATCGCCAACGCGGAGCAGGTGGCGAAGCAGGCGCTGGCGAATTACCAGGGATCGAGCCCGCCGTTCGCGGTGCTGCCCGTGGAGGTGGCGCTGTTCCAGTGCCCCAAGCCGCTGGTGTTTTGCGGCAAGCCGGTGAGCTACCTGGCGATGGTGCACATCGCAGAAGCCGAAGGCGATGCGGTCCCCGCGGACGACCTGCGCTATGTCGACGCGCACGTGCAGGTGATGGTGCTCGCGGCCGAGGTGGGCGCCGACGCGATCTTCGGGCGCGAGCAGGTGCTGGCGCGCCGCGTCGGCAGCATCGGCCCTGTGTTCAAGCCCTCCGACTGGGACAGGTAAGGCCGGCTACTTCGGCGTCAAGCCGAGGTCCGCGACCAGCGCCTTGAACGCGCGATCCTCGTCGCGCACCTGCTTCTCGAACTCCTCGGCCGATGCGTAGGACACGTCGATGCCGAATTTCTCCGCGGTCTGCAGGTATGCCGGGTCGGCCGCGATGCGCGCGAGCGCCGAGCGCAGAACGGCGAGGCGCTCCGGCGGCGTCGCCTTCGGCGCGACGAAGCCGGTCCACTGCACGTAGGGCGCGTCGATCCCCATCTCCTTGAACGTCGGAACCGCGTCGTGCCCCTTCACCCTCGAGGGCCCGGTCATCGCCAGCGCGCGCAGCGCGCCGGCCTTGATCTGCGCTTCCGCCGCCGCCAGCGGCGCCCACACCGAGTCGATGTGGCCGCCGAGCACCGCCGTCAGCGCGGGCCCCGCGCCACCGTAGGGCACGGTGGTGAGCTTCACGCCGCCGCGGCGGATCAGGTACTGCGCGGTGAGGAACATGCCGCCGGCGGGCGTGGTGCCGACGGTGACCTTGCCCGCGTCGGCGTTGGTCGCCGCGAGCACCTCCTTGAACTCCTTCCACGGCGCGTCGCTCTTCACCACCAGCGCGTAGGGCTTGGCCGAGATGCGGCCGAGGAACGCGAAGGAGTCCAGGCCGTAGCTGGTCTTCGCGAGGTTGGGCGCCGCCGTCAGCTCGCCGGAGGTGACGACCAGCAGCTTGTAGCCGTCGGCCGGCGCGTTCGCCACGTCGGCGCTGCCGACGATGCCGCCGCCGCCCTGCCGGAAGGTCTGCACCAGCGGCTGGCCGAGGATGCGCTCGGCGACCACCTGCATCGCGCGCACGTTGAGGTCGTTGGCGCCCCCCGGCGCAAATGCGTTGACGATCTCCACCGGGCGCGTCGGGAAGCCCTGCGCCTCGGCGCCGGGAACCGCGAGGACGAGCGCTGCGGCGGCAAGAAGGGTCTTCATTCGGTCACCTCGTTTCCGGACACGACATTCACATGGCAGGCGGCCGGGTCGCGGAACGCGTTCTGCGGATCGCGGCCTTCGTTGACGTCCTTGATCGCCCGGCGCAGCAGCTTCCTGAACATGATCACGCCGCGGTCGGTGGTGCCGAGCCTCTCCAGCGCGTGCACGGCGATGGCGCGCTGGCTCAGCTGCGCCTCCTTGTCGTCGGGGAAGCGCTGCGTGTCCTCGTAGGAGCGGTGCTTCTCCTGCGTCCCCGCGGTGCGCCCTTCCTTGGCGCGCGCGAACGTGGAGACCTTCTCCTTGTCCGCGGGGTCGACCGACTCGATGTGGAAGCCGATGGTGTGCGTGTCGTCCACCGGCACCCACCAGCCGATCAGCGTCGCGCGCTCGGCGTGGGGCCGGTCGGGCGTGAGGTTGTCGGCGATCGAGCGCATGTTGGGCGTGAATGCCTCCTGCGTGCGCACGAAGGTGCGGCCGCTCGGCAGTTTCGCGGTGCGCACGTACTTCATGCCGAAGGGCGTCTCGGCGAAGTCCAGCTGCGGCAGCGTGGCATAGATGCCGGTGAACTGCTCGCCGCTGATGGTCGAGTGCAGGAACGCCGTGTGCACCGGATCCATCGCGTTCTCCTGGATCTGCACCCAGTTGCAGTCCGCGACGGCGCCGCGGCTCATGTTGCGGTAGGCGAAGAGCTGCCGCCCCGGCTGCTCGAGGATGTCGAAGCGCGGGAACTCGGGTTGCCGGTCCGGCGGGCCCATGTAGGCGAAGACGAGGCCGCCGAACTCGCGCGCCGGGTACGCAGGCTGGGCGACCTTGTTGCGGAAGTTGCTGTCCGGCGGCTCGCCGGGCTGCTCGAGGCACTCGCCGTCGGCCGCGAACAGCCAGCCGTGGTAGCAGCAGCGGATGCCGCGCTCCTCGATGCGGCCGTACTCGAGCGAGGTGCCGCGGTGGCAGCAGTGCGCGTCGAGCACGCCGACGCGGCCCTTGCGGTCGCGGAACGCAACCAGTTCCTCGCCGAGGATCTTCGAGAACTTGGGCAGCTCGTCGATGTCGGCCGACAGGCACACCGGCTGCCAGTAGCGGCGCAGGACCTCGCCCATCGGCGTGCCGAAACCGACGCGGGTCAGCTCGGCATTCTCCTGCGGCACGACGGCGATCCGCCCGTAGCCCGATACCGTTGGCATGTGTTTCCCGGCTGCAACGTCGAAGCCACCGATTATGGGTTGCGAAATCGCGCCGTCAATCGATGTTCCACCATTCCGCGGGTGCGACAATGCGGTGCATGAACTCCCGCCCCCGCACCGTCGGCATCATCGGCCTCGGCTATGGCCGCGCGCACCTCGCGGGTTTCCGCGCCGCCGGCTGCGACGTGGTCGCGGTCTGCCAGCGCAACGTCGAAGCGGCCCGCGCCGTGGCCACTGCCCACGGCGTGCCCGCGGCGTACGGCAGCTGGGAGGAGATGATCGACAAGGCGCGGCCGGACATCGTCGCCATCGCGACGCCGCCGGCGCAGCACCTGCCGATATTGCGATCCGCGATGCAGGCCGGCGCGCACGTGCTGTGCGAGAAGCCGCTGGCGATGGACCGCGCCGAGGCGCTGCAGATGATCGAGGTGTCGAAGCGCTGCGCACGCGCGGCGATCACCGGCTTCAACTGGCGCTACCCGCCGGCGATGCAGCGCTTCAAGGCGCTGGTGGACGCGGGCGGACTCGGCCGCGTGTTCCACGTCAACGCGCGTTGGCTGAACCCCAGCTGGGCGACCGAGCAGGCTGCGGCGACCTGGCGCATGGACCGCAGCACCGCGGGCCACGGCGCGATGGGCGACCAGGGCGTGCACCTGGTCGACATGATGCGCTGGCTGTTCGGCGAGTTCGTGCGCGTCTGCGCGCAGTCGGGCATCGCCTACGCGTCGCGCAAGGCCGACGCCGAGGACCATTGCAGCGTGCTGGCGGAGCTCTCCTCCGGCGCGCAGGTGTCGTTCACGGTGAGCCGCGTCGCGCACGGCGGCAACGAACACTCGATCGAGGCCTACGGCAGCGACGGCGCGCTCAGCCTGCGCGTGCGGCGCGCCGGCAGGGACTGGCACCTCGGCGAACTCCAGGCGGCGAAACCGGGCGCGATGCTCGAGCCGGTGCCGGTGGCATCGAACGTGGCGGTGGACCTGCAGGCCGAGGACCGGCTGGCGGTGATCGGCAAGGTCACCGTCGCGCCGATGATCGCCGACATGCTGCGCGCGATCGAGCGCGGCGAGCCGCCGTCGCCGTCGCTGGAGGATGGCATGCGGGCGCAGGCGGTGCTCGACGCCGTGCTGGAGTCCCTGCGCGGTGGCGGATGGGTGCAGGTCGCGAAGGGGTGATTGGTACAATCGCGCCATGCCTCTCTATGACTACGCGCCGGTCTCCGGCCGGTGCGCGCAATGCAAGGGACGCTTCGAGGCGTTCCAGCGCCTGTCCGAACCGAAGCTGGAGCACTGCCCCGCGTGCGGCAAGGCCTGCGAGCGGCTGGTGAGCGCGGCGGCGATCGGCGGTAAATATTCCACCTCCAGCACGCGGGTGAAGGAGCTGGGCATGACGAAGTACGTCAAGGCCGGCGACGGCTACTACGAACGCGCCGCCGGCACCGGCGGCCCCAAGGTGATCAAGCGATGAAACGGCGCGACCTACTGAAGCTCGGCCTCGCGCTTCCCGTGGCCAGCGTCTGGGCGCAGGGTTTCCCGGCGCGGCCGCTGCGCCTCGTGGTGCCTTTCCCCCCCGGCGGGCCGACCGACCTTTTCGCGCGCCAGTACGCGCAGCGCCTCGCCGGCGTGCTCGGCCAGCCGGTGGCGGTGGAGAACCGCGCCGGCGCGAGCGGCGCCATCGGCTCGGCGGAGGTGATGCGCGCCGCGCCCGACGGGCACGTGCTGCTCTTCGGCACCGCGTCGACGCACGCGCTCTACAACCTCGTCAACCCGAAGCCGCAATACGACTCGCTGAAGGATTTCGCGCACGTGGCGGTGGTGGGCGGCGCGGCGATCGTGTTCGCCGCGCATCCCTCGCAGCCCGCGACGCTGAAGGGCGCGCTCGACGCGGCGCGCGCCGCGCCGGGCAAGCTGCGCTATGGCTCGCCGGGCTCGGGAACGATGATGCACCTCGCCACCGAACGCCTGAAGCGCGACAGCGGCGTCGACCTGGTGCACGTGCCGTACAAGGGCTCCGCGCAGGCCAAGGCCGACGTGCTCGGCGGCCAGATCGAGCTCTTCACCGACACGCTCGGCGCCTCGCTTGCCGACCATCGCGCCGGCAAGCTGCGCATCCTCGCCGTCGCCTCCTCGCAACGCTCGGCGCAGGCGCCGGACGTGCCCACGGTCGACGAGGCGCTCGGCACGCGCGGCTTCGAGGCAGTGCTGTGGAACGTGGTCGCCGCGCCGGCCGGCACGCCGGCCGCGGTGCTTGAGGCGCTTTCGGCCGCGACCGCCAAGGCGCTGGCCGACCCTGCGCTGCAGGAGAGCCTCGCGCGCTTCGCGATCGAGCCCCAGACAGGCTCGAACCCGCAGGCCGCGGCGGCCTACGTCCGCGCCGAGATGGGCCGCTGGAAGCCGGTCGTCGACGCGGTCGGCGTCAGGATCGAATAGGCCCCCGGGGTTACATCCCCGCCTGCGACACGAACTTGGTGTTGAGGTACGACTCGATCGCTTCCGAGCCGCCTTCCGAGCCGTAGCCCGAGTCCTTAACGCCGCCGAACGGCACCTCCGGCAACGCGAGGCCGAGGTGGTTGATGGTCATCATGCCCGCCTCGATCTCCGAGGCGATCGCGTTCGCGGTCCGGGCCGAGCGCGTGAACGCGTACGACGCGAGGCCGAAAGGCAGCCGGTTCGCCTCGCGCACCGCGTCCTCGAACGTGGCGAACGGATTGATCACCGCGAGCGGCCCGCACGGCTCCTCGTTCATCGCCTTCGCGGTGTTCGGCAGCTCGGTGACGACGGTGTGCTCGAAGAAGGTGCCCGTCTTGCCGACGCGGTGGCCGCCGAGCTTCACCTTGCCGCCGGCCTTCTGCGCGTCCTCGACGTGCGCGTCCATCGCCGCCGGACGGCGCGGATTGGCGAGCGCGCCCATGGTGACGCCTGACTCCAGCCCGTTGCCGACCTTCACCGACCGGGTGTGCTCGACGAACTTGTCGACGAACTGCTTGTAGACCTTCTCCTGCACGAGGAACCGCGTCGGCGACACGCAGACCTGCCCGGCGTTGCGGTACTTGCTGCCGGCGAGGATCTTCGCCGCGGCGTCGACGTCGGCGTCGTCGAACAC
>SXGT01691336.1_pt1 | contig 22316 bp, 16 predicted proteins | sample 3176221 | NCBI WGS metagenome assembly SXGT01 (sample SAMN11356862, study PRJNA531348) | freshwater metagenome | isolation source: freshwater sample F1-120 | place: China: Fuxian Lake, Yuxi | collected 2017-12-25
CGCCACTTGCGCGGAGCGATAGCCCTTGGCGAGATACCAATCGAGGATCTTCCGGCGATCGACTTCGATCGTGAACGGGTCGGCCAGCCCCCCGGAGCGCGTCTCGGTAAGCGGTTCCAAGTCGTCGCGGTCCGCCTCGATCATTCCGAGAAAGACGACTTCGAGCACGCGATCGTTTTCTTCGCCTGTGATCTTTACGATCACCCCCGTGCCGTCCGGCGCGGGGCGCACCGACGCGTCCACGATGTTGAAGAAGACGTTCTCTCGGACGAGATCCTTGACGTCCTTTTTCAGCAGTTCGCGGGCGAACGGCCGACCTTCCTTCAAGGACATCTTGGCCTTGACGGCGTCGGGCGAGAGCCGCCTAAGCTCGGTGAATTCGATCGCCCGGACGATCTTGCCTTCGGAGTCGTCCTGCGCGACGGCCGAGCCGCACAATGCGGATAGGACGAGAACCGCGATCGGAAGGAGACCTTTCACGCGACGCCCTCCGCCTTGTTTTCGAACCGGAACTGACTCGGGAAGAAGAGAAGCTCGACCTTCCCGGTCCGTCCGTTGCGCTGTTTCGCCACGATGATCTCCGTGGTGCGGCCGTAGTCGCCCGGGATGTTCTCGCCCGCATAGTAGTCTTCGCGGTGGATGAAGACGATGAGATCGGCGTCCTGTTCGATCGCCCCCGACTCGCGGAGGTCGGACATCATCGGGCGATGGTCTTTGCGCGCTTCGAGGGCGCGGTTCAACTGCGAGAGAGCGATGACCGGACACTGCAGCTCTCGAGCGAGCGCCTTCAGGTTACGCGAGATGAGCGCGATCTCCTGCTGCCGCGACTCGGCGTCGGGCGCCCCCATCAGCTGCAGGTAGTCGATGATGACGAAGTCGAGCGACTTCTCGCGGTTGAACAGGCGCCGGCACTTCGTGCGCACGCTGATCGGCGAGAGACCGGGCGTCGCGTCGACGAAAATCTTGAGCCGGTGCAAGCGGTCGGCGGCGTCGCTCCAGAGTTGCCAATCATGCTGCGTCATCTGCCCGCGGCGGACGCGGCCCGCGTCCACTTTGGCTTCGCAGCAGAGCATGTTGGTGACGATCTGCTCTTTGCCCATCTCGAGGCTGAAGAAGAGCACCGACTTGCCGGCCTTCGCCGCATTCAGCGCGCAGTTCAGCACGAACGTCGTCTTCCCCATCGAAGGACGGGCGGCGACGATGATGAGATCGCCGGGCTGGAAACCCGACGTGATGTCGTTCAGCTGGTAGAAGCCCGTGTCGACGCCGGTGATGCCGCCTTGGGAGCCTTCCAGCGCTTCGATCTGCTTGAAGACGTCGAGCAGGACGTCGCCGACGCGCACCGTTCCGGACTTGGCCGAAGCGTGCTGGATCTCGAAGACGCGTTGTTCGGCGAAATCGATCAGATCGGAGGACTTGCCGCCCGCGAGCGCGTTCTCGCGGATGTCGTCCGCGGCCTTCAACAGGCGCCGCCGCACCGCGCAGTCCCGGACGAGTTTGGCGTAGGCCTCGGCGTTCTTGGCCGACGGCACGGCCTCCATGAGTTCGGCGAGGTATTTCTTGCCGCCGACGTCGTCGAGCCGGCCCCGCCGTTCGAGTTCGGAATTCAGCGTCACGACGTCGACGTGCTCGCCGAGATCGCGCATCGCCTCGAAGATCTCGCGATTGGCGCGATGATAGAAGTCGTCCGGGGAAAGGACGGCCACGACGTCGTCTAAGACGTCGTTGTCGAGGAGGATCGACCCGAGAGCGCACATCTCGGCTTCAGGGTCGTAGGGCGGCGAGACGCCTTCGGAGAATTGGGTCACGCTTCGCGCTCCGCCGGTTGCGAGTCCGCGCGCCGGCTTCCCCCGAGGGACGCCGGTCCCGCGGTTGCACGACGCCCGGCCCTTCTTCTTCCGGGGCCCGGAGGTCCCGACGACGCGGTTCTTACCACGGACCGCGCAGGTCGGAAGCCGGATCGCTCCGGCTTCCTCCCCTACGACGCAGGATCAGGTCAGTTGCTTGACGAGCGGCTGGCCCGGTTCCCAGTTCTCGAAACCCTCGGAACGGACGCGGACCGGCAACTTCATTTCGACGTCGGCGTGGAAACGCAGACGTACATCGTAGTTGCCGATCTCGCGGATCGGGGTGTCGAGGCGGACCATGCGCGGGTCGAGCTTGAAGCCCTTCTCCCCGAGCTTGGCCGCGATGACTTTGTCGCTGACGGAGCCGTACAAACGGCCTTCGTCGGACGACTTCTCGAGGATGTTCAGGACGACGTCCTTCAACATCCCGGCCAATCCGCGGGCCGCTTCGACGAGTTTTGCGTCTTCGGCGAACCACTTCTTGCGCTGGGATTCGGTGCGGCGGACGTTGTCCGCCGTCGGAAGGACGGCATGCCCGAACGGGAGCAGGAAATTGCGGGCGAAGCCGGGCGCGACTTGCACGCGGTTGCCGCGCTTGCCGAGTTTGTCGACGTCGCGGACGAGGATGAGTTCCATGGCGTGGGCGGTCCGAACGAGCGGACCGATGTTCGTTGTTTTGAGAGAAGGGACCGGCCGCGACGCCCCGACGGCGTGCGGCATCGGCGGTTCAACCCACGTAGGGGATGAGGGCCAGTTGGCGGGCGTTTTTGACGGCCGTCTTGAGACGCTGCTGCGCCGGTTGGCTGTTGCCCGATCGCTTGCGCGAGAACAACTTGCCTTGCGGCGTGAGGAAACGGATCAGCAGATCGACGTTTTTGTAGTCGAGGATCTGCAGGGCCTTCCTGATCTCGACCGAATCGCGCAGTCCGCGGGTGAACCGGCAGACGCCGCGCTCGGTGAGCTTCTTGAGGCGCTTCTTCTTTTCCTTGGCCTTGAGCTTCGCTTGAGAAATCGATGCCATGTCCGGCTCCCTTTAGACGGTTTCTTCGTCGATGACCACGTCGTCGTCACGGCGGCGGCGGCGACCGCCTCCGTCGTCCGGCGGCTCCTCTTCCTTCTTCGGACGCATCGCCTCGTACTCGGCGGCGGTCAAGAAGGCCGGGAATTCTTCGCCCGCGTTCTGCAAGAGGCAGCGGAGGAAGTTCTCGTTGAGGCTCACGTCGTGGCGGAGCTGACCGGGGTTTTCGGGCGCCATCTCGAAGTGCGCGAGCACGTAGGTCGCGCGCTTCTGACCGCGGATCTCGTAGGCGAGCTTGCGCTCGTCCCAACGCTCGATCCGCACGATGTTCGCCTGGTACTTCTTGAGTACCTCTGAGACCACGCCGACGCATTCGGCGGGATCGACTTTCACCTTGCTGTTGTCCAGCAAGAACATGCCTTCGTACTTATTCACGCTTCGCATCTCCCCCGAGGGACGAACTATCCCTCCGCGCCCCACGGTCGGGCGGGACGGGGCGGCACACGCCGCCGGATCCGTCTCCGCCCGTCGCCGGTCCGGGTTCCCGGGGAAGGGCGCGGTTGGCATTTACCGCGAGGTCCGCGAGCGGCGTCCCGTTCAGGAAGCCGAGCGCGATCTCCGCGGCCCGGGCGTCAGCCCGGTCCAAGGTCGGCTTCTCCTCCGCGGTCGGCGGCGCGAGCACATGCTCGCGCCACACCGCGGCGGGGACGCCGCCGATTCCCGCCCGAAGGCGGGGAAACTCCGTAGTCAGAAGTTCGTCGATGACGGACTTAAGACCGTTGTGTCCACCGTCGCTTCCCCCCTCGCGCAGCCGAAGCCGGCCGGGGGGCAGCGCCATGTCGTCGACCACGATCAAGAGCCGCTCCGGCTCGAAAGCGTCGCCGAATTCGTCCCGAAGCCGTCGACACGCGGCACCGGTCCTGTTCACGAACGTTCCTGGTTTTAGCAACACGAACGGTGCGTCCGGCGTGTCGCCGTCCGCTCGAAACCCGGCCGCGGAGTCGCTCCGCCACCGAACGCCGAGTCGAACGGCCAGAAGATCCGTGATTTCGAAGCCCGCGTTGTGGCGCGTTCCCGCGTACTCCGGCCCGGGGTTGCCGATGCCGATGACGAAACGAGGACGAGCCATCCGCAGCGAGCTTTACTTCTTGGCGTCCTTCTTTTCGGCCCCGGCGGCGGGTTTGGCTCCGGCCGCCGGCTTGGCGTCGGCCGCAGCGTCCTTCTTTTCCTTCGTCATTTCGGGCTGTGCGGTCTCGTTGACCGCCGCGGCCGGCGAGAGATCGACGGACTTGAAGTGATGGCTGACGAGAACGCGGTGCGGATCGGTGACGAGCGTGACGCCGGCCGGGAGTTTGACGTCCTTGGCTTCGATGTGCGCGCCGATCTCCAAACCGTTGATCGACACCTCGACGTGCGCCGGAATTTCGGCCGGGAGGCACTCGACTTCGATGTCTTCCGAGACGTGATCCACGACGCCGTTCGAGGCGACGGCCGGAATGCCGACGTAGTGAAGGCCGATCTTGACGCGGACCTTCTTCGTGAGATCGACGCGCTTGAAGTCCAAATGGATCAAGTACTCGCCGAGGGCGTCGTACTGGATGACCTGCAGAAGCGCGGCTTGCTCTTTGCCGCCGATCTCGAGTTTGAAGGCGCGGTGGCCTTCCTCGAGTTCGTGTTCGAACGCTTCACGGTCGACCGTGAACGAGACCGGCTCGACTTCGAGCCCGTAAACGATGGCCGGAAGGCGGCCTTGACGGCGGTAACGGCGGGAATTGGCGCTGCCGAGCTTGGCGCGCGGCTCGGTCTTCAGTTGCGTGATCTTCATGACTCGTCCTTGTCCGGTCTACCTGCGCCTTCGCGTTTCGCGCGAACGACGACTCTCGACCGGCGGTTTCCTTTCGTCCTTCGTCTTGCGACCGCCGGAAAGCGGGCGCGCGGGGACTCCGACCACTACGGAACCCGGAGCGACGTCTTGCTCTTTGAGCACGACCGCCCCGGCGCCCGTCGTCGCACCGGCACCGATCGAAACCGGCGCCACCAAGACCGTTCCCGACCCGATGAACGCCTTGGCGCCGATGCGCGTGCGATGTTTCATCTTGCCGTCGAAGTTGGCCGTAATGACCCCGGCCCCGATGTTGGCGGCCGCACCCACCTCGGCGTCGCCGAGATAAGTGAGGTGCCGGGCCAGTGCGCCGGGGCCGAGCCGTGAAGCTTTGACCTCGACGAAGTTGCCGACGTCCGCGCCCTCTTCCAACACCGTGCCATGACGCAAGTGTGCGAAGGGGCCGACCCGGCAGCGAGCAGCGATCCTAACGCCCTTGCGGAGGACGACAAAAGGCTCGATCACCGAGCCCGCGCCGATCGTCACGTCGACTTCGATGTGCGTCGTCGCCGGATGAACGATCCTGACGCCCGATTCGGCGTAGGCCATGACGAGGCGTTCATGCAGAAGCCCCTGCGCTCGAAGGAGTTCCGACGGCCGATTGATCCCCGAGGTCTCGGTCGGGTCATCGGCCTGAACCAGCATGACCCGGCCTTTGGCCTTAAGCGCGAGTTCCAAGACGTCGGTCAAGTAGTACTCGCCCTGAGCGTTGTTCGGCTGCAAAAGCGCCAGATATCGGCGTAGTTTCGACGCGTCGAACACATAGACGCCGGCGTTGATCTCGCGGATCGCTTTGACGGCCGGGTCGGCGTCCTTTTCCTCGACGATGCGGACAAAACCACCGCGCGCGTCGCGCACGATGCGGCCTAAGCCTGACGGATCCGGAACGACGGCGGTCAAGGCCGTTACGTCCGCTTTGGCGCGCCGGTGCGTCCGGAGCATGAGGCGCAGCGTCTCCGACCTAAGAAGCGGAACATCGCCGCACAGGACAAAGAGATCCCCGGCGGCTTTCGGGATTGCGGCGAGCCCGCATCGGACGGCGTGGCCGGTGCCCTTCGGGTCGGCCTGCAAGGCGAATCGAACGTCCGGTTCGGCGGCGAACGACGCGCGGATCGCGTCCAAATGCTTGCCGGCGACGACCGCCAACCGACGCGGGCGGAGCGGGCGGGCGGCGGCGACGACGTGACCGACCAACGAACGGCCCAATAGATCCACCAAGACCTTGGGGACCGGGCTCTTCATTCGTTTGCCCTCGCCGGCGGCGAGGACCATGACATCGACGGGCTTCGGCACTGGCGATGACCCCGAAAAAAGCAAAGGCCCGTGCGACCGACCGGACGCTCGGGCCTGCTCGAATGATTGCCCCGCAAGGACTCGAACCTTGAACAACAGGGCCAGAACCTGCCGTGTTACCGATTACACCACAGGGCAGCGGTGAGGCGGGAAGATAGGGGCTCGCCCCGGATCTTTCAACGGTCCGGCGCTCTTCTACGAGCCCGCGCGCAGTGAGGACGTCATGCGATCGGATTGCCCCGTCAGGACTCGAACCTGAAATGACAGAACCAAAATCTGCTGTGTTACCAATTACACCACAGGGCAGTGGTGTCTCGTTCTACCAACGAGCCCCTCCGTCCCTTCAAGGGGCCGTTCGTTTCTTGAATATGAAAACGGGAATCCCGCTTTGGTCGGCCGTCTGGCTCGGAGGACTCCTCGCCGGAGCGTCTTGCGGACCCGCTCGCACGGCGGACCCGGTATTCACGCCGCGAGAAGACGGGCTCGAAATCGCATGGAACGGCCCCCCGGGAGCCCGATTCCTGCTCTTCTCCGGCGCGGCCGACGGTCCGCACTACCCGCGAAACGACGGGCGGACATGGACGACCGTCGCTGCGGACCCCTACGGAACTCGGATCAAACCCTCCGCAGAAGGCGTCTTCGATGCGAAGGGCGCGTTGCGTTTGCGGGTCGCTTGGAGCGAACTCCCGTCCGATCCGCAGACCGTGCTGCAAGGGCTCGCTTTCGACGACGCCAGGACGAGCGGCAAGGCGTGCGTCACTCCGGCGATCGTCGTGCGCGGCCGCCATGCCGGCGCGGTCGTGCTGCCGCATGTCACGGCGTTGATGCTCGGTCCTCGCGCACCTGCCTACGCCGCGGCGTTTCTCGCGCTGATCGGGACCGCGCTCCTCCGTCGGAAGCTCCGCCCGATCTTTGAAGGCGGTTTCTCACGGACGCGCGTCGTCCTGATCTTCGCCGCGGTGATCGGAACGGCGTGGCTGCTTTCGTTCCGAGATCCCTCGTCGGAGGCGACGCAGGCCCGTCGGCTCTTGCTCGATCTCATGGCGCGTCCGTCGGCGGAGACCGCGCGCGAACGCGCGGTGGGACCCGAAATCACCGCGCTGTTGGACGCGGTGCGGACCATGACGCCGCCGGGAGCCGACCTTGACGTCGTCGCGCCGTTTCAGGACCGCATGCCGCCCGTCCTCTTCCGTTACGCCGAGGCGTCTTTCCCCGGACGTCGGGTCCGCGCCTTCGACGCCGCGACCTCGCGACCGACGCTACGAGCCCCTTTCGCCGTTCAATCCGGCGTCGACGACGGCGCCGCCGACGTCCTGTTTCGGAACGCGGCGGGCGCTTTGCTTCGGGTCGGTCCGACCATCGACAGAGAGCCGGTCGATTCGAGGCCGCGGTGAACCCGGTCGGCCTGTTGACCGCCCTCTGCTGGTTCTCCGCCGCGCTGCACGCGCTCTATTTGCTCGGCCTCCCCGTCAGGTCGGCGGCGGCGGCGGCGCTCGGAATCGTCGCGGTCGTCGCACGTCTGCGGAAGAGACTTGCGAGGCCCGAAATCGCCCCGACGCTTCCGGAGCCGCAAGCGTCGACCGATCGCCTGCAGGCGCGGGCGTTCGCCGCCGTCGCATTCGCGGCGACCGCCGCGCTATCGGCCGTCCCCTTTCTCGAGGCCGCGAGCACCGCACCGAACGCCAACGACGCCGTCCATATCTGGATGCCGAAAGCCGCGACCGCCGCCGACGGCGACCGTCCTTCGCTCGTCGATGACCGCACTGACGGCGCGCACCCCGAGTACCCGCGCGGACTCGCGACGCTCGCGGCGACGCTTCTCGGGCCCGCGGACGCACGCGACTTCCGCGCCGTCCGACTTTGGACGGTCGTCTTCGCCTGCCTCACGTTGCTCGTCGCCTATCGGACCGTGGCCGAACACGCGGGCGCCGCCTACGGCCTTGTCGCGCTGTTCGCGATCGGTGCGCCGCAAGAGTTCGCGCGGCAGTCGGGCTCCGGCTACGCCGACGTCGCCGTCGGCGCCGCGCTGCTCCTTGCGACGACGGGGCTCGTACGCGACGCTGCGGGGAGAATCCGTCCGTGGACCGTGCTCGGCGGCGCCGCCGCAGCGGCGGCGTTCAAAGAGGAGGGATTGATCGTGGCCCTCGCCTCGCTCTTCTTGGTCCTTGCGCCGGCGTTTGGACGACGCGCCCCCGGCGCCTTCGCGGCGACGCTCGCGTTCGTCGCCTGCGCCGGCCCGTGGTGCGCGATGCGAAGCACGGCGCCGTCGCGAACGCTGCTCCTCGTTCCGGGGTTTTTCGAGAACCCGGGGCAGCTTCTGCTGCGGTTCGAAGCGACCGTGTCCGAACTCGTCCGCACCGCATTCGGCGGCGCCGATCCGTCGCCCGGAGGTCCGGAGTTCGGGTCCGCCCCGCCGGGCGGAGACGCCGTTTGGGCGGTCCTTGCGACGGCGGTTCTCATCCTCGCGATCCGGAAGGGCGGTCCGCTCGACCCGCGCCCCGCAGCCGTGCTGCTTCTTGCATCCTTCACGGCCCTGATCGTGACGCCGGAGCCGCTCGACTGGCACGTCGCGACCGCAAGCCCGCGGCTCGCGCTGCAGGCCCTTCCGGCCCTCGTCGCATGCGCGTCGACGGCGATCTTCATGCCGCGTCGACGCCCGGGTCCGGTATCCTCCGCAACGTGAAGACGCCTACGCAGACCGTCCCCTTCCCGACTCTTGCTTGCGTCGGGCTCGCGTGCCTGTTGGCCGCATCCGCGCCGGCGCAACGCCTGCCGACGACCGCCGCACCTCCGATTCCGGAATCCGAGGCCGAAGCTCCGCTCGCCGCGGCGCGCGCCTCCTTGGCCGCCGGTCGAAAGGACGAAGCCGCCCTCCACGTCCGCGCCGCGCTCGAACTCCGTCCGCATGATTTGACGATCTTGAAGGAAGCGCTGTCCGCCGCAGGAGACGACGAAGACGCCAAGCTCTTGTGGAGTCTCGCGTGGTTCGACGCGGCGGCGGACGCCGAAGGTCGGGCGAACCCCGATCCGGCCGTGACGAAACTCCTGACCTCGGCCAAACTGCCGGCGCAAATTCCGGCGCTCCGCGCTGCGGCGGCCAAAGAGCTCGCCCGCTTCGCGAAGGCGGAGTTCGATGCCGGACGGAAGGCCGCCGGCGCTCGTCTCGGCGCCAAGCGCACGGCATTGCTGCTCGCAGAGATCGCCTCCGCATCGCCGGCCGTTTTCGCGGCCGCGGCGAAGGACGTCGACCTGTTGCTCGAGTCCTATACGGCCGACCCGAAGCCCGTACTCACGGCCTTGGAGGCGGTCGTCGCCGAGGGCGCGAACACCTCCGATCCCGCTTTGGCGCTCCGGGCCGCTTTGGTCCTCGTAGCGTTCGGCCGTCAAGCGGTCTATCCCGATCTCCGCGGACCGAAACCTCCCGACGTCTCCGGAGCCGCCGCGACGGGCCGCCGCGCCGTCGACCGCATCCGCGCGGAAAAGGCGAAGGCGTCGGCCCCGTTGACCATCGACGAGCTTCGCGCGATGTCCGCGGAGGAGCGCGGCGCATTCACTCTCGAACGCGCTTCGTGGACGAACCCGGGCGTCGCCGTCTCCCCCGAAGGTCGCTATCGCATCGAGACCGTCTGCGGGTTCGGAACGCTGCTCGGCGTCGCAGAGACGGTCGAGTCTCACCACGCAAGGCTCGTCGCGTGGTTCGGAGTCGATCCGTTCAAGGACCGTCAGGGCATCGTCCGCATCGTGCCCGAGCACGGCGCGCTCGAAGGAGAAGGCTCGCCGTTTTGGTGGGCGGGCGGCTTCCAAGGCGGCGACGTCACGACGGTGGTCTTCGCCGTCGGAGACATCGAAGGGCTCGGTCACACGATCGTGCACGAACTCACGCACCGCTTCGACGGAGCGCTCCATCCGTTCCTCCCCGCTTGGGGCTCCGAAGGCCGAGGCGTCTGGACCGCCGCGGCTTACGCCTCGTCCCTCGATGAGAAGTTCACCGAGAACCACGCGAGCTTCGGCACGATCGAATCCGCGTTCATCAAGGGCTACGGCTCGGCGGAGAATCTGACGAAGCTCTTGGAAGGGACCGTCAAGGACTATCGCGACAACTATCCGGCCGGCTACGCGCTCTTCACCTACCTGAAGACCTGGGAGGAGAACGGCAAGAAGCTCTTCCAACCGAAGCTCGCGGGCTATCTCAAGGGCGGGCTCAAAGGGCGGAACCGACCGAAGGATTGGTTCACCGCCTGTTTCGTCGACGACAAGGACGGGCGCCCGGCCAAGTTCGAGGACTTCGCAGCGGGATTCGGCGTCTTCCTCAAAGGCTTCTACTGGCAATCTCCCGCACCGTGGACCAGCCGCTACACGCGAAAGGCCGGCAAAGGCCGCGCTTCGGGCTGGGTCTACGACTTGCCGACGTGGGTGCGCGTTCGATCGCGCGCGGAACCGTGGTTCGGTCAGGATCAAGCGCGCCGGGCCGGCGACGTTCTCTACGACGCAGGCAAGAAGAAGGAGGCGCTGGTCGCGTACGGATGGGCGACGGAAGTCGACGAATGGGATCCGGCGCTCGCCCTCCGCTTCGCCGAACTCTGCGACGAGTCCGGTCTGAAGTCGCTCGCCTATGCCGCACGCGCCGAGAACCCGCGTTTGTTCGGCGCGCTGAAGCCGTCCGCCGGACCGGCCCCGTTCCTCGGCGCGTTGCCGAAGACGCTAGCCTTTCTGAAGGGTCTCCGCGACGCGGCCGCCGAAGCGACGGAAAAGGGCGCGCCGCTCGCCGCCGCGGCGCTCGCCGCCGATCACGATCGAACGGCCGACTTGCTCGGCGTCGCACGGGCGGACGTGGTCGCGCCGAGAGAGTCGTTCGGTCGTCCGGCGCATCCCGGAGATCCCCCGGCGCGCCCGCTCGGCGCCTTCGGCTTCGTCGAAGACGGACTCACCGACTTCGAAGAGCGCCGCGTCAAGGACCTCTGGTTCGCCGCGGAGAACGGCGACCTGCACGTCGGCCGCGTGAAGCCGCGCGACGGAACGGGCGTGCTCGACCGCGCCCTTTGGCAGCGGCACGCCTTCGCACGGACGAAAGAATGGATCCCGTCCGGCCGGTACGTGATCGACGGCCGAGTCCTCTTCACGACGTCCTACTTCTCAGGTGCGGTCGTCCTCGGCTATCGCCGCGCCGATCGCGTCGTGCGGTTCGGATTCTCCGGAGGCGACTTCCTCTATTCGGCGGGGATCAAGAAGGAGGCCGCCAAGCTCGAGTCGATCGGCTGGCATCTGACCGGCCGACGTCCCCGCGACGGGGGGCTTTACGGCTCGGCTCCCGGCGGCACTCATCGGTTCAAGGCCGAGCGCGGGTTCTTCGGCTTCACTTTGCTGGTCGACGGACCCGAAGCACATGCTTTCATCGACGACGTCTGGGTCGGCTCCTACGCCGATCCGGAAGGTCTCGCGATCGAAGGGCATGTCGGATTCGCGTCCGACCAAGGCGCGGTGCAAATCCAAGCGCCTCGAATTCGCAGATTGGACCGCGGTCGACGATCGGGGCTCCGCCTCTACCGCGAAGACGGATTCGACCTCGGCCGGGACGGCACGCTCGTCGAAGACGGCCTGATGAACCGCCGCGTCACGGGCATCAACCCGGGGCCGGAAGGCGCGGTGGTCGTGTTCGCGCCGGCGGCGGAGAAAGCGCCTGAGACCCCGGAAGAAGACATTTTCGAGTTCGACGGTCTGCTCGAAATCGCGCGCGCGCTGCCGGCGATGATCAAGTCCGAAGCGTTCCACTTGCGTTACGTCGTCGCGCTTCCGGCGTCGCTGCTCCCGGAGAGGCGCGCGAAGTTCCGGGAGACGCTGCTCGAGCGGGGCGGCGGTCCGGAGATCGAAATCGTCTTCCATGAACGGAAGACGGCCTTGAGAACGCACGGCGTCGCCGATCGGCCGGCCGGTCCGACGCCGACCGTGTTCTTGATCGACCGCGAAGGCTACTACCGCGCGCACGCGGATTTCCTCGGGTATCCCGACCGCTTGCCCGAACCGTTGCGCCATTGGGCGCGGGCCCTCCGCGGGCGCGGCTGACGAACCGCCCGTCAGACGACCGGACCGAGTCCGAGCAATCGCCGGCGCAAGAGATCGAACGCCCGCTCGCGAGCGTAGCGCCGGATCGCCGCGCGCTCGCCCGGGAACGTGAACCGCGCCGCGGTCGTCCCCGCCGCGTCCGCGACGGCGAACCACACCGTCCCGACGGGCTTCGCGGGGCTGCCGCCGGTCGGACCCGCGATCCCGGACGTCGCCAGACCGACGTCCGCACGCGCGACGCGCCGAGCACCCTCGGCCATCGCGCGCACGCAACGCTCGGAGACGGCGCCGTCGCTCGCGAAGATCTCTTCCGGAACGCCGAGCAAGTCCCGCTTGGCGTCGTTCGAGTAGACGGCGAACCCGGCGCGAAAGACCGCGGAGATTCCCGGGACTTCGACCAACCCGTCCGAGAGGAGCCCGCCGGTCACGGATTCGGCGACGGCGATCGTCGTACCGCGCTGAAGCAAGACGGCGGCGCAGACTTCGTTCAGCGCAAGGTCGCCCTCGCCGACGAAGGCGTCGCCGAAGCGTGCGCGGATCGCCGCAAGATCGGCCGCCAGAAGTCGATCAGCCAGTTCCGGATCGGCCGCGGACGACTCCAAAGCCAAGACGACGCGCCCCTGCTTCGGATACGAACCGACCACGGGATCGCGCCCGCGCTCCATGAGGTCGGCGACGAGCCTGCCGACGACGACCTCGGCGACGCCCGCGATCGTCGCCTGACGAAGCCGCGGCGCGGGACCGCGCTCAGGACGCGTCGCGAGCAGAGGCAGCAACGAATGCTCCATCATGCCGAGCAATTCCGACGGCACGCCGGGGGCGACGAACAGCACGCCTTCCGGACCGGCCGAGAGTATGCCCGGCGCGGTTCCGCGGAGATTCTCGATCGGGGCGGTCCCCTCGGGCAGGTCGGCTTGAACGTCGCTGCCCGGAGGAGCGACCCGACCGAGCCGCGCATACGTCGCCGCCAACATCGCCGCCGCCCGGGGATCCCGGACCAGCCTGACTCCGAGCGCCGCCGCGACCGCATCGCGGGTGAGGTCGTCCTTGGTCGGTCCGAGGCCGCCGGTCACGACGACCACCGCGGCTTTGGAGAGGGATTCCCGGATCGCGTCCGCAGCCGCCGCGACGTCGTCCGGCGCCGTGCGGCGCTCTCTTACCGGGAACCCCGCGACGCGGAGGGCTCGCGAAAGCACATGGGCGTTGGTGTCGAGCACCCGGCCGGCCAAAAGCTCGTCGCCGACGCTGACGATGATCGCTCCGGATTTCATCGGTTGCCCGTCGGACGCGACGTCGCAAGCGGGTGCAAACGCGTCGGGAATGCGGCGCCGCCCGACTCCGCCGCCCAAGTCCGGATCTGATCGGCGGCGCGGACATCGTCGGCGTCCAATGCGACTCCGGAGGCCGCGCCGAGGATCTTCCGGACCGCGGCGCGGGTGTCGTCGCTTCCGGTCTCCAAAGCCTCGAGCAGCGGGGGCACGACTTCGGCGGTCGGCGTCGCATCCGCGATGTCGGCCCGCCAAAGTACGGCCCCGGCCTGCACCGCGAGGATCTCGAACGACCGTCCGTCGACCGGTGCGGCCACCGCCTGCTCGTTCGACGCGCCGAAACGCACGAGCACGACATAGGGACCCGACGCCATCGCGACCGTGGTCTCTCCGTCCTTCTCGAACAGTCGGTAGGCGGCGTCGGGAGTGGCGCCGAGCAAAGGCCGCGCGACGGACCGCCAAGGCACGCCGGTAGCGGCGTCTTTCGTTTCGGTCTTCGCATCCGCCTGCGTGCCGCGCCACGTCCGCGCGATGCGATCGCGGAACACGAACATCAGGACGAAGGCCGCGAGCACCCAGCGCCCCCGCGACCAGACGGTCTTCCATGCGATCTTGCCGCGTTGCTTCCCTTCGATGGCGGCCGCCGCCAAAATGCCGAACTCGTACAAGAGGCAAAGCGGCAGGGCGACGAGCGGCTGCGTGACCGGATCCGGCGGCGTCAAAATGCCGGCGACGATGAAGATGCCGAGCACGACGAACTTGCGTTTCGCCCGAAAGAGCTCCGAACCGACCATCCCCGCCTTCGCCAATCCGATCATCACGACGGGCAGTTCGAACGTGAGCCCGAGCAGGATCGTCAACGTGAAGAAGAGCGACAGATACTCGGAGATGCCGGTCCAGTTCTGCACCAAGTCCGGCGGCACGAACGTCATCAGGTAACGAAGGCCGGTCGGCAGCAGCGCGAAATAGCCGAAAAGCACGCCGCCCACGAAGAGCGCCAAGGAGATCGGGAAGTACTTACGGACCGGCTTCTTCTCGCGCTCGTAGAGTCCGGCGCCGACGAAGGCCCATAGCTGGTAGATCCAAAACGGCGCCGCAAGCGCCACCGCGGCCATGAGGCTTACTTTGAACAGCGTGATGACGGGCTGCGTCGGTCCGAGGGCTTTCAGCGAAGGATCGAGGTGCAGATCGAGCATCACCCGTTTGTAGGGCGCGGTCACGATGCGGAGGAGATCCTCCGCGAAGATCATCGTGACGACCAATGCCGCGACGGTCGCAAGCAGCGACCGGACGAGCCGCGTGCGGAGTTCGGTCAGGTGTTCGCCGAACGTCATCCGCGTCGTTTCGACGGGATCTTCGTGCGACGTTTCGGTCAGTGAAGTCATAGGCGGCGATTCGTCGCACGGGTCTAACACGACCGGCGCCGAGACGGCGTCCGAGTGCGCGTCAAAAACGCGGACGGCCCCGAAGCATCAAGCTTCGAGGCCGTGCGGCCGTCGATCCGAAGACCGACGGGGCGCCGATCAGGGCTTGAGGAAGGCTTCGAGATCCGAAGCGCGGATCATTTCGACGCCCCAGCGCAGGGCTTCCTTGTAGACCGGGCTCTCGGTGAGCTCTTCGGACTCCGGGGTCTCCTTCGCGCCGACGACGAGGAAGTCGACGGCCGTGGAGATGGCCGTGTCGACCTTCGCGCCGTTCTTCTCGAGCATCGTGGTCGCGAGTTCTTTCGACAGCGAGCCGTTGAGCGCGCCGAGGAACACGAACCGCATGGACTTCGAGCGATCGAAGTACGGGTTGTAGATCCAGTCGCCTTCGCTGATCTTGCCGTCTTCGGACTCGATGCGCGCCTCGGCGCGATCGGCCTCGACGCTCGTGACGACGATGCGGCCCTTGTAGGCCTTGGCGCCGCCCTTCACCGTCTCATAGACCTTGAAGACCGTGCCGCGGCGGAGGAGATCCTTCGACCCGGCGTCGATCCAAAGGGTCTTCATCGCAGCGTTGACCGCGAGGATCTTGCCGTCCGACTTCATCGTCTCGCGCTCGATGCGCTCGTTCGACTTCATCGCGGCGACGATCGCGTCCGCATCCTTGACCTTAAGGCCGGCGGCGACGACGTCGGTGTTCGCCTTCTCGCGGGTCTTTTGGATTTCTTCTTCGTTCGTGCGGTTCTTGCCTTGCAAGGCGTCGCGCTCGGCGGTCGCGTCGTTCAGCTGTTGCGTGAGCCGGGCGACGGTGTTGTCCTTTTCCGAGTTCGCGGCGGCCAAGTCGTCGTCGCGGCGCTTGTTGGCGGCCGCGGTCTCGGACTTCTTCGCTTCGACGTCGGCCTTCAGCGAAGTGATCTGCTGATCGCGGACCGTGACTTCCGTGACTTGCCCGTTGTAGCGACCGAGGATGATGTCGACGGCTTCGCGGACGTTCTTGGGCGCCGAGGCCGGATCCCCCGCCGTGCGGCACGCGTCGCGCACGTCGTTCATGTACTTCTTGAGGATGTTGCCGAGGACCTTGTCGTCGCTCGGGACGATCGGATCACCGGCGGCGACGCCTTCCGGGATGATGATCTCGGCGGGCACTCCGCCGCCGACGACTTTCGCCACTTCGGCGTAGTACTTCTTCGCGAACTCGAATTCGTTGAGAACCGGCACCAAGTCCTTGCGGGCCTTGGCCGCATCGGCCGCCAGCTTTTCGTTCTCCTGCAGTTGGACGAACCAAAGAGCTGCGAAAATGAGAGTGACCACGAGAACCGTGATCAAAAACATGACGTGCACGGCGCCGCGTTGTGCTTCCCGAATCGACATCCGTGATCTCCGCACGACGGTCGTGTGCCGCCGCAATCCCGCCGCGAGGCGTTCTTTCTCCGTAACCCGCGCCGCGCCAGAGCAGGTGGCGCTGCGCGTCCCGGCCCTTTAAAAGCCGGTCTCGGCCAGAGAGGCCGACTAACGAGGGCGGGATCATACGTTCAGCCCGGAATCATCGTCAAGCGCCGCCCCCCGGCGGGTTTTCAGAAGTCCGGTTCGGAAAGCGTCCTCGGAGGCCCCAAGACCCCGAGATTGTCGATTGTTCCGCGTAGTTCTGCGCTTAGACTGCCCCCGCCCGCCGACCCGAACGCCCGGGCATTTTCTTTCAGGCATTTTCGATGGCGACCCCGGAAGCCCCCTCTCTCCCCCCTGATCGCCCCCCCCGAACCTTCGGCGTCTGCGGCGCCGTGGGGTCCGGAAAGAGCGCCGTAGCCGCCGGACTCGAGCGGATGGGGGCCGCGATCATCGACGCCGACCGGCTCGCCCACACGGCGCTCGACCGCCCGGACGTCCGCGACGCGCTCGTTGCGGAATTCGGAACGGAGATTCTCGGGCCCGACGGCCGTATTGACCGCGCTCGACTGCGCCCGCTCGTGTTCGGACCGGCCCCGGAACACGTCGCTCGCCGTCGTCGTTTGGAATCCCATGTTCATCCCGTGGTCCGCGCCATGATCGTCGATGCCATCGCCGCCGCGCGCGCGCAAAGTCCCTTACCGCCGTTCATCGTTCTCGACGTTCCCCTGCTTACGGAAGGCCCGACGGCGGCGCTTTGCGACGCCGTCGTCTTCGTCGACGCCCCGCCCGAAGTCCGCCGCGAGCGCACCGCGCGGACCCGCGGCTGGACGACGGCCGAGCACGAAGCCCGGGAGGCCGCGCAATCCTCGGTCGAAGACAAACGGCGCGCGGCTCGTTTCGTCGTGCGAAACGACGGGAGCGAATCCGACCTTAAGGCCGAGGTCGACCGACTTTTCCGCGAGCTTTGCAACTTTCGTCCGGAATCACGCTCTTGAGCACGCCGGAATCCGATCCGCCTCCGCCCCGTCGGAAAGCGTCTTCGAAGCCGCCTACAAGCGATCCGCCCGCACCGCCGAATGCCGCGGTTCCGGACGGGCCCTTCCAAGGCCCCCTCTCGGGCGCCGAGGCCAAGGCCCTCGACGCGAAGTACGAGGAACTGAAGAAGAAGCCGCCGCACCTCTCGACGTTGTCGGGGTTGAACGACGACGAGTTGCGGTGCTTGGCCGTGCGTTTGGGGGCGAAGAACGGCGAGCGGCTCGTCCGCACCGAACTCTTGTTCGAAACGCTGAAACTCTTGATCCGCGAGGACGGGCTCGCCTTCGGCGAGGGCGTGATGGAAGTTCTGCCCGACGGCTACGGATTCCTCCGTCAGTCGGCGCGCTCCTACATGGCCGGTCCGGACGACGTCTACGTGGCGCCGAGTCAAGTGCGCCGGTTCGGGCTCCGCTCGGGATCGCGCGTACAAGGTCAGATCCGCCCCCCGAAGCCCGCCGAGAAATTCTTCGCGCTTCTTCGAGTCGAGGCGGTCGACGGTGATGCTCCCGATCGCGCAGCGGCGCGGCCGTTGTTCGATGATCTCGTGCCCGCCCACCCTTCGGCCCGCCTCAGAACGGAAACCGACGCGAAAGGGTACGCCGGTCGCCTCATCGATCTCTTCGCACCGATCGGACGCGGCCAGCGCGGCTTGATCGCGGCGGCGCCGCGCACCGGCAAGACGATGCTCCTCACCGAACTCGCGACCGCCGTCGCGCGGAACCATCCTGAAGTCGAACTCTTGATGCTTCTCGTCGACGAGCGTCCCGAAGAGGCGGCCGATCTGCGCCGTCAGGTGAAAGGCGAAGTCGTCGCATCGACGTTCGACGAAAAGACGAGCCGCCATCTGCAGATCGCGGAGCTCACCCTGCAGCGCGCCAAGCGGCTCGTCGAAGCCGGACGCGACGTAGTCATCCTGCTCGACTCCCTCACGCGCCTCGCCCGAGCCTTCAACACCGACGCGCCGCGGACCGGAAAAGTCCTTTCCGGCGGCGTCGACGCCGCGGCCTTGCAGCATCCGAAACGCTTTTTCGGCGCCGCTCGCGCGATCGAAGGCGGCGGCTCGCTCACGGTGATCGCGACGGCTCTCGTCGGCACCGGATCGCGGATGGACGAAGTCATCTTCGCAGAATTCAAAGGCACCGGCAATCTCGAGATCGTCCTCGACCGCGGCTTGGCGGAACGCCGGCTCTACCCGGCGATCGATCTGCACGCGACGGGCACGCGCCGGGAGGAGCTCCTCCTTTCGCCCGACGAACTTCGCCGGACGAAAGTGCTCCGCGCGGTGCTGGCCGGCATGGAGACGCACGCCGCCCTCGAACTCGTATTGGATCAAATGCGCCGGACCCCGTCGAACGCCGCGATGCTGGCCGCGATGCGCGGCGTTTAACTCCGGCGGATGAACGTCTCGCGGCGGCCCGCCGCCGCGCCGGCGATCAGGGCACGATGCGCACGACCGCGACCGCGCTCGAGGCGTCCGCCGTCAACGCTTGCATCAGCACCGTAAACCCGATCAGAGCCGCGGGAGCAGGCCCGAAATCGAAAGCAGCGCTGCCGGTGGCGTCGCATACGGCGACGGCGAATGAGGCGAACGGAAGGACTGCGGCATGCCATCCTGCGCCCGGAAGCGCGTCGAAACCGAGCACCAGACGGACCGGAGCCAGCGCCGAAGCCGGTCCGCCGTCCACCGAGATCTCGAGCGCATCCCCGACGGCGAAGTCCGCCGTCACGCCGTGATTCTCGGGGACCACGGCGCCCGCCGTAAGTCTGAGCCCGGGTCCCGCATCTTGGCCGCGAATCGAAAGCGCGCCGTCGAAATAGGCGTCCGAACTCGTCAAGGACTGGTTGTGGATCTCGAAAGTCAGCACGTTGCGACCGGAGACGAGGAAACGGCGCGCGCCGGGCAGCGGGAAGCGCTCCCACGCCGCGGGCGGGTGACTCAGGGCTAGGGTCGTGTGGTCCTGCCCGAGAGGCACGCCGCGGCGGGCGAGTTCGACGCCGTTTAGATACGCGACGAATCCGTCGTCGAAATTCGCTTCGAGCCGGACGGAACCGACGGCGTCCGGATCGTCGATCCAAAACTCGGCACGGGCGTAGAAGGTCGCGTAGCCGCCGAGCATGGCGGGAAGGACGTGCCCGGGCCCGCCGATCGGAAAAAGTCCTCCCCCGTAGCCGACGGGTGCATGCGCATGGATCCACCCGGAATCGTCGAAGTCGCGATCCGCGAAGCCGATCGGCGGAGCCGTAACTCCTTCGAAGAGATTCCAATGCCCGCCCGGCAGCACCATCGTCCTCCAAGGCTCGTCGCGATACGGCAGCGTCGTCGCGGACATGAGGTTCGGCGGAAGAGCACGGTCTGCGACGCCTTGCACCATGATCTGATGCGGCACGCCGAACGAGATGCTCGGAAAGACGATCCGCACGGTGCGCAGGTCGGCGTCGAGCGTCGCGGAGGTCGCAGGCAGGACGCCGTCGAGCAGATAGCGCGCCGGATCCTCCGCCCCGCCCGCCGAAGCCCCGGCCTGCACGGGCTCGTCGAACACGACGATCGCGGCGCCCGGGCCCGCATCGGAGCGAGCGGCCGCCGCGATCGGCGGCGTCGTATCGGCGCCCTTCGTGATCGAAAAATGATCGTGCGGCACGGAGAGGTCGTCGAGGAAGTAGCCGCGCAGGTTCTGTCCTTCGATCTCGACGACGAGTTCGCCGAGAACGCCCCCGAGTTGGAACGCCATCAACGGATGGTTCGGATTCGTCGTCAAAGCGCCGACCTGCCCGCCCGCCCCGGCGACGGCGTACACGGCGCCCGCACCGGTCGGCGCCGCGGATTTGTCGTAGTCGTGGGCATGGTTCTGCACGACGGAATGGCCCGCGAGAAGATAGCTGCGCTCGAGGACGTGGGAGTGCCCCGACAAGACGAGGTCGACCCCGGCGGCGTCGAGCAGCGGCACGATCGTCGCCTGCACGGCCGCGTGGTCCGAATGCGTGCCGCCCGTGTACGGCGGATGGTGGAAGAAGACGATCCGCCATGTGCGCGTCGTCGCCGCGAGATCGGCGGCGAGCCAAGCGAACATGGGATTCGAGGCGGCTAGAGACGTCTGCGTGTCAAGACAGACGAAGTGCGCGTCGCCCCAATCGAAGGAGTAGTAGCGTTCGCCGCCGGGGGACGTCGCCGGCAAATGAAAGTTCGCGAAGTAGGCGGCGCCGCCGGCTGTTGCGTCGTCGTGATTGCCGTAGGCCGGCCAGATCGACATCGAAGCGAGCATGCTCTTGTACGGCAGAAAGAAGTTCTGGTCGTACAGCGCGGCCTCGCCCGCCGGATAGACGATGTCGCCGAGTATGAGTGCGAAATCCGGCGTCGGATCGAGATCCGCCATTTGCTGCGACAGCCGGATCTGCGCAGCGTTTCCCGTCCCGGAATCGCCCCACGCGACGAAACGGAACGGCGCGGACGACCCGGGAAGGGGCGCGGTGCGAAAGCGAAACCCGGGGCCGTCGGCCAGCACGGTGGCGCCGGTGCGCACGCGGTAGCGGTAGGCCGAAGCCGGAAGCAGGCCGACCAGCGGGATCGTGTGCTCGATCGCGGCGGCGACCGACGTGAAGGTCGACGGCCACGAGATCCCGTCCGGACCGACGTCGACGTCGACCGACAGCGCTTGATCGAGCCGGACGGTCAGCAAGCTGGAGACCGGTCCGGTCTGCTCGAGATAAGGACCGCGCACGAGAATCGACGACGGCGACGGCGGCGACGCCACCGTCCCGACCGTCACGGTCACGGGGGCGGTCAACGTGAAACCGCCGACCGTGTTCAGCGGATCGCCCACCAACGCTTGGAAGACGACCGACGCGGCGCCGGCGGGCGGCGCGAACGGAAATTCGACCAAAGCCTCGCCCGTCGCCGCGAGAAAGCTCTCGGCGAATCCGGGGAACGCCGGGTCGGAAGCGTTCAACCGGAATTGCGAAGGAAGGCACGAAAGCGTTCCGCCGAACTGCGGATACGGGATCGAAGCCGGCGGGCCCTCGCCCAGCAACACGCCGTTAAACGGCGCGCCCCGGACGACGAACCGCAGCGGAGCACCGGGGCTCCGGACGAAAGGCGCCGTCGGCGCGACGCCGTCGAGAAGCAGCGTCGCCTCCGGCACGTTGACGGTCTGCGCCGCGGCGGACGCGGCGAGCGCGACGCCGACCATGAGCAACGCGGGAACGCGCATCGACGACATACTAAACGCATCGAACGGCAGGCGCGAATCGGCGCGAATCACGGCGCGCGGGCGCGCCTTTCTACGACAATGCGGACTTGAGTTCGCGGACGACCTCTTCCTGTTCCGCAGGCAGAAGCCCCGGAAAGATCGGCAACGCCAGAACCTCGGTCGCGGCGCGCTCGGACTCCGGGAAATCTCCCTTCCGATAGCCGAGATCCTTGAAGCATTCCTGAAGATGGAACGGGACCGGGTAATAGACCATGGTGCCGACGCCGCGCTCCTTGAGACGCGCTTGCGTCGCGTCGCGCCGACCGCCGCCGATCCGCACGACGTACTGATGCACGCTGTGCCCGGCGTCGATCACCGGCAGGAGGACGCGGCCGTCGACGAGCCCTGCTTCCCGCAAAAGCGTTTCATACCGCGCCGCGTTAGCGCGCCGAGCCGCGTTCTGCGCGGGCAGGTGCGGAAGCGCCGCCGCCAATAGCGCCGCCTGCAGCGCGTCGAGGCGGAAATTGCCTCCGATCACCGCGTGGTGATATTGCTTCGACTGGCCGTGCGCACGAAGCAGCTTCAGCGCGTCGGCTAAGCCTTGATCCATGGTCGCGCACATCCCCGCGTCCCCTGCTCCCCCGAGGTTCTTAGTCGGAAAGAACGAGAAGGCGCCGATCGCCGCGACCGTGCCCGCCGCGCGACCTTTCGCATCGCGCGAGCCGATCGCCTGACAAGCGTCTTCCAGCACGGGAACGGCGCCCGCCCAAACGAGCAAGGGATCGAGGTCGATCGCGTGGCCGAAGAGATGCACCGGCACGACGCAGGCGAGACCCGCTTTCGGAATGCGGTCGAGGCGAGCGACGTCGAGTCCGAAGTTCGCGGGCTCGATATCGGCGAAGACCGGCACGGCGCCGAG
>SXGT01209363.1_pt1 | contig 22314 bp, 19 predicted proteins | sample 3176221 | NCBI WGS metagenome assembly SXGT01 (sample SAMN11356862, study PRJNA531348) | freshwater metagenome | isolation source: freshwater sample F1-120 | place: China: Fuxian Lake, Yuxi | collected 2017-12-25
CTTCGTGCCAGGACCCCTGCCCCAAGACCAGTAAGACGAGACCCTACGTTCACACCCCCGGGCTTCGCCAGCGTGGCTGGCGAAGCCCCTTTTTCATCGCGAATGAGGACTCCGGCGAGGCCACGGAAAGACAAAAAAACTCAGGAATTCTTGGTTACATTTGGCCTTGATTGGGCAACATCGACAGGGTGGTTTTCTTTTACTGGGAGAACTCTGTGAATCGAAAAAGTGCTGTTGTTGTCTCCCTGCTTCGGGCCTGTTGGCTTTTGAGTCTTCTCTTGGCCGTTGCTTCGCCGGCCCTGGCTGCCAGGTCCCGAAAAGCTGGCTTCGTCGTCGATCGGATCCTGACCGGGCAGGGGCTGATCACCGCCCTCGCGCTCGCGCCGGATGGGACGCTCTTCTTCACCGACAAGACAGGCACAATCAAGGTGCTACCCTTCGGCACTGGAACACCCAGGACTTTTGGGCGCCTCAGCGTTTACAGCGAAAGCGAGTGCGGCCTCCTCGGCATTGCGCTCGACCCCACATATTCAGCCTACGGCCAGGGCGGCTTCGTCTACGTCTTCGCAACCATTTCGGAGACCGAGCAACGCGTCATTCGTTTCACGGACTCCAGCGGCAAGGCCGCGAATCGCGCGGATCTGAAGAGCAAGCTGCCGACGTTCGGCGCGAACCACGACGGTGGATGCCTGAAGATCGGCCCCGATGGCAAGATTTACATTGCCATCGGCGACGGGGGCTGGGACGTGTCCAAGGCACAAGACGTGACCAGCCTCCTGGGCAAGGTCATGCGCCTCAATTTGGATGGTTCGACGCCGGACGACAACCCGGACCTCTCCGCGATCAACCCGAATTTCAAGCGCGAGATCTTTGCCTACGGATTTCGCAATCCGTTCCGCATAGCGATCCGCCCGACAGGACCTCTACCGGAGGAGTACCAGGTCTGGGTAAACGACGTTGGGTCATCCGGCGGTGGCCGCCGCGAGGAGGTCAACCTCGTCGTGGCTGGAAGGAATTATGGGTGGCCCAGGTTCGAGGGAGTCCAGACTCCGGCGAACCCCCTCTACATGAACCCGACGCATGATTATTACGCTGAGGGTTCTAGCATCGTGGGTGGAACCTTTTACCAGGGAACGCTATTCCCCGCCGAGTACAGGGGCGACTACTTCTACATGGACTACGGCTCAAACTCCATCTTCCGCATGGAACTCTCGGGCGACGTGAAGACTCGCAATGAAATCTTGATCGAGGCCGAAGGCTACGTTGTGGACCTGATCGAGGGCCCTGATGGGGCGCTCTACTACTCGAATGCCTCGGGCGAGATCTACCGCATCCGCCATGAAGAACCTGGCAACACGAAACCGAATGCGCAGCTCTCGGGCATGCCATTGACAGGGTCAGCTCCCCTCTCGGTAACCCTCGACTCAAGCAGCTCGAGCGACACAGACGGCAAGATCATCCGATACGACTGGAGCTTTGGCGACTCGGTTTCCGATCTGGACGGCCCGGCGCAAGCCAACCATGTCTACACGAAGGACGGAACTTACAGAGCGCAGGTCACCGTGCGCGATGACAAGGGCGGCTCCGGGACGGCAAGCGTGACCGTCACTGTAAGCACGCCGAATGACCCCCCCATCCCGGTCCTCCTCGAGCCTGCCGAGGGCTCTGTGTTCGACGCCGGCGCGACGGTCAGTCTCTCCGGCCGAGCAACCGACACCGAGGACTTGGAACTCCTCGGCGAATCTCTCCGCTGGGATGTGACGCTCCATCACAACGACCACACGCACCCGTTCATCACAAACGCCACGGGCGCGACAGGCGATTTCAGGATCCCGGAGGCCGGGATCGAGGAAAACTGGAGTTTTCGCATTAACTTCACGGCGACCGACTCGAAAGGAAAGAGCGCCACGGTCGAGCGCACCGTCTACCTCAACTACTCACCGCTGGGCTTCTTGACAGATCCACCCGGCCTGAGAGTAACCGCTGACGGGGTCGCATTCACAACCCCGCACGAGGCTCAGGCAGTGAAGGGCGCCCGGGTCGAGATCACTGCGACCTCGCCCCAGGACCTCCCGGGCAGCGAGCCCGGCACCCGGCCCCACGTGTTCAAGAGCTGGTCCGACGGCGGCGCAGGAACTCACACCGTGACGATGAGGCCTGACCTCAAACTCACTGCCGTATTCGAGCTGGACCCAGGGGCCATATTCCTCCGCGGCGACTCCAACCAGGACGGGATCCATACCCTCGCAGATGGCGTCTACACACTCCACTATCTTTTCCTCGGCGGCCCGGCACCACCTTGCCCGGACGCATCCGATTCGAACGACGATGGACTCATCAATGTCTCGGACCCGATCGCGGGCCTGAGGGTCCTCTTCCTGGGCCAGTGGTCACTACCCGAGCCGTCAGCGGCTCCGGGCTTCGACCCGACGGGCGACAACGTACGCTGTCGGAGCTGATTTCACAGAACCGCATTCCAGCCACTTCGTGGAAAAGGCAACTTTCCGGTGCACGTGGGGTCCCGGAAGACAAGTCCAGAGGGAAAGTACCCGCCCACTTCAGGCACCCACCGGTCCCCGGCGTCGACTTCTCTCTCCGGTGCAACGAGCTTCCCTGGAGAGTACCATGCGCGAATGCGTATCCAGGAATTTCAGAAGCTGATCGAGAAGATCTACCTCGCACGCGACAAGGCCCGTGGCCGCGACGGGACATTCGTCTGGTTCGTCGAGGAGATCGGTGAGCTGGCGAAGGCGCTCGCACGGCCAAAACCTGACGGCGGGAAGAACCTGAGGGAGGAGTTCGCCGACGTCCTCGCCTGGCTCGCAACGCTGGCCTCGATCGCCGGCATTGACCTCGAGGCCGCCGCGCTCGAGAAGTACAAGAAAGGTTGCCCGAAATGCAGCTCCACGCCCTGCGACTGCTGATCCTCGCCCTGATGGCCGCGCCCGGCGCCGCACCGCCTGAAAAAGCCTGCGTCGTGAGCGAGTCCGCAATTGCTTCCGAGCTGGGCGCCGGCATGTTTGATTGCGGCGGCAATGCGCTGGACGCTGCGGTGGCCACAGCTCTTCTGCTTGCGGTAACGCACCCCACCGCCGGCAACGTGGGTGGCGGCGGTTTCATGGTCGTGTGCCTTCCAGATGGCAGCGCCACGACATTCGACTTCCGTGAGACAGCCCCACTCGCCTCGAGCCCCGGCATGTTCCTCGATGGGAACGGCAACTACGACGCTGACCGCCACCACTCCAGCATCCTCTCGGTTGGGGTCCCTGGCAGCGTGGCGGGCCTTCACCTCGCGCACTCGAGGCTTGGGAAACTGCCGTGGCGCGACCTCGTGGCCCCGGCGGTGGAGGTCGCCTCAAAGGGCTTTCGCGTGACGAAGGGGTTGGCCGCATCCCTCAAGGAAGTGCTGCCACAGATGCGAAAATACCCGGCTTCGATGGCGCAGTTTGCAAGAAGCGGCGAACCACTGCGCGAAGGAGATTTGCTTGTCCAGGCAGACCTCGCCCGCACACTCGAACGCATCCGGGACGAGGGCGCCAAGGGCTTCTACCAGGGCGAAACTGCAGAACTGATAGTAAAGGAGATGGAGCGGCAGGGGGGAATCATCCGGCACGAGGATCTGAAGCGTTATCAGGCCGTGGAGCGAAGACCCGTCCAGGGGACTTATAGAGGCTTCGAGGTGATCAGCATGGGCCCACCCAGCTCGGGCGGCATAGCATTGATCGAAATGCTCAACTTGCTCGAGAGCCACGACGTTGGCTCCCTCGGAGTGAGGAGCGTGGCAGAATCTCACATCCTCGCCGAGTGCATGCGAAGGGCCTTCGCTGACCGCGCAAGGCTCCTGGGCGACCCTGACCGCGTGGATGTTCCCATCGCAAAGCTGATCTCCCGGGAGCATGCGGCCAATCTGCAGAAAACCATCTCGCTCAAGAAGGCCTCGAAGTCCTCGCCCGAGAGCTTCGAATGGCCGAGGGAGGGCTCCGAGACCACGCACCTCTCGGTGGTGGACAGGGGTGGTATGGCCGTGGCGCTCACGACCACGCTCGAGATGAGCTACGGCTCCCGCATCGTTGTCCCTGGCGCTGGCTTCCTGCTCAACAACGAGATGGGCGATTTCAACCCTCGCGAGGGACTCACCACGGAAGGTGGGTTGATCGGTACCAGGCCCAACCGGGTCGAACCGGGCAAGAGAATGCTCTCGAGCATGACCCCGACCTTGGTCACGAGAAACGGGAAGCCCGTCCTTGTCGTCGGCAGCCCGGGCGGGCGAACGATCATCAACACGGTGCTGGAAGTGATCGTGGGCAAGATTGACCACAGGCTCTCGATCCAGGCCGCCATCGATGCGCCCAGGTTTCACCACCAGTGGCTGCCCGATCGGATCCTCGCGGAGCCCAACTGTTTCTCAAGTGAAGTCCAGGGCGCTCTGGAATCCATCGGTCACAAGATCGAAACCGCCAAGGAACTCCAGGGATCCGTCATGGCGATCGAAATACGAGCCGACGGAAGCACTGAGGCCGGCGTGGACCGCCGCCGCCCCGATGGCGGTGCGGCAAGTCGGTGAAGCCGTGCTCCGGCAGTTCATCTCCGACCGTCGACGCAGCACCCCGGACGCTGATCACAAGCCCCGCAGCTTGCCCCAGTCGGCAGGACCCCTTCCCGGGATGACTTCAAGCTTTTTCGCTCTGGGCCCCTCCTGGTTGGGTACCATCGGACGCCCTCCCCGAGGCGCCCACCTGGGGACCCGACGCTGCCTTCGAGGCCTTGTTCTGCGGACTCCTCGATCGCTCGTAAATCTCGACCGCGCTGGGCAGGAGCTTCTCAAGGTTCTCAATACGGTCCACAGGGGGTGGGTGCGTGGACAGCCACTTCGGGGGACCATCGCCACCGGTGGCCGCCATCATGCGCTTCCAGAACCGGGGAGCCTCTCGCGGATCAAAGCCGGCCTCGGCCATCAGGATCAGACCGATATGGTCAGCAGCGGACTCGTCGCCCCTCGAGAAGGGCAGCTGTACTCCCAACTGGTATCCCACACCCAGAGCTGCGACTGCCAGCTTGGCGGTCTGGGAAGCCCCCTCGCCGCCGAATGCGGTTTGAATCGTCTGCATCGTAACGCCGGCCAGGCTCTGCTCCGCCATGCGCCGGCCTCCGTGCTGCGCGTACGCATGCGCCACCTCGTGCCCCATCACGACGGCGACGCCGAGCTCCGAGTCGCAAACAGGCAGGATGCCGGTGTAGAAGGCGACCTTACCTCCCGGCAAACACCATGCGTTGATCGTCTTGTCATCTTGAATAACCTTGAAGTCCCACTGAAACGCCGTCCGTCCCTCCTCGGCCATGCGGGCGTCGGTGACACGGGCTATTCGCTCCCCCACGCGGCGCACCAAATCATTCTGGGTGGCGTTCGAGCTGAGCTTCGTCTCCTTCAACATCTCCTGGTAGGCCTGGGAACCCAGGGGCAAGATCTCGGCCTCGGCAACAGGTCGAATCATCCAACGGCCAGTGACCGGCTCGGTGGCGCACCCCGGCAAGAGCCAGAGCGCCATGGCAAGGAGCCAGAGATGCGGTCGCGAAAGTTGGCGAAAAGATTGACGCAGAGCACAAGCCATCGTGGAAATCCTCCTCTCAAGCGTGAAACTTGAGCACCAACTCCTTGGGATTGGGGGACAGGTACACTTGGTCTGCAATATACGCGATTTTTTCCCTCCGCAAGTGATGGAGTATCAAGGTCTGCGGTACCAGCCGGGGCAAGACTCCCCTTCGATAGCCATCGATGGAGTTGTGCAACTCCATCTTGTCCCCTGTATCCAGGCGATCCTTGAAGAAGCCGGCAATGTGCTGGAGGACATTGACGTGGCTTTTTACTGTGGGCAAGACCGAAAGAGCCTCGAAGAAGACCCCCGCGTACTCGTCAGCAGCCTCCACAGTCAAACGCTTCCGAGACTCCCCTGCGACCACTCGGCCGAGCTTGCGTAGGTGCTTCACCGAATGGGCAAGAAGAAGGAACTTGTGGCGGCTGTGAAACTCAACTAGACGGGCCGGAGTGAAACGCTCGAGGCGAAAGAGCATCCAGCGGTGGTGAGCGAACACACGCTCGATGAAGTTTTCCCTCAGCCGAGGGTCATTCAAGCGACCTTCCTCCTCGACTGGCAAGAACGGCAGAGACTCCATGAGTACGGAGGCAAAGAGTCCCCGGCCCTCCTTCGTCGGCATCCCCTTTGCGCTGTACACGCTCACCCGCTCCATGCCGCAACTTGGCGACTTACTCTTGAGCACGTAACCGCTCAAATCTAGCCGCGAAAGCTGTTTTACACGGCCCTTCGCAAACTCCAGCATGTCTTCGGTCCAGTCCCGACCACTCTTGTTTCCTACCATGCGCAGGCCGTGGGAATCATCGTTCGTTGCCAGGCGGATCAAGCGGACGGCCTCCCGGGGGATTCCCATGCCCACCTCGAGCTCCGGACAAACCGAGACCCACTCGACGTGCTGGCCCAATTCTCGTACCAAAAAATGATCCTTCTTGTGGCCGCCATCGAAGCGGACCTGCTCTCCGAGGAGGCAACTTGAGACGCCGATTCGAACAGGTGGAGTCGCTGTGGAGTTCATGAGGGAGCGTATTGCAGGGGCATCATCCAGAACAGCCTGACAATTTTTCATCGACAAGAGCCCGCAAAGTGCTGAAAATCCTAACTCAAGCAGTGGCGTCATGCCACCGGCGAGAAGAAAGTGAAACGGAGAGGAAGAGAAGCCGTGGTTCAAGATCAGGCCTCCAAAGGGGAGTCCATTCGCTCCGCAGCGGTGCTGTTCGGGACCCATCGACCAATGGCAAGAAGCCAGGAGGTGCCGTGTCGCGAGGCAACCCGAGTAGCTCCCCTGTGAGCAAGCCCCTCCAGCTTGAATCCCTGGCGACACCGCCCGTGCCGGCGGCGAGCCGGACCCGGCGAAAGCGTCCGGGGCCAGGGCGCATCCCCTGGACGATCTACGGCTACATCAGCGGCGAGGTCTTGCGGGTCTTCCTGTTGGGAGTGCTGGCCATCTCGCTGGTCTACACAAGCCTGGCCGCCTACCAGACTGTGAGAAGCGGCCTCCAACTCGGATTCGTCTGGCCACTACTCCTGAGCACTGTCGCCTACCCACTCTATTTCTCGATCCCTGTATCCTTCCTCTTTGCGGTAACGCTGGTCGTCGGACGCCTCGTGGGCGACCTTGAAGTCAACGCGTTCCGCACACATGGCATGAGTTACGTGCACGTATACACGCCAGTCCTCGGCATCGGAGTCTTGCTGACGGCCTTCTCGATCTACCTGAACGGGTGGCTCATTCCCCGGATCCACTACGAGCGGAGAAATCTCCAGTCGTACGTCCTCAAACAGATCGAAAACCTCGGCTCGGGCGTGAACCGCACGATTTTGCTTCCGGACGGCGAGGGGAGCCTCTGGGTCGGTGCGTACAGTGGGACGCAACTCGAACGCGTCAGAGTGGACATCATCCCCGACCGAGAAGGAGGCTTTGTGCCCAGCATCCGGGAGCACTTACCGGAGAAGCTTCCCGGCAAGATTACTATTCTGGCACAGCGAGGTCACATCGACATTCAGCCGGACAGAAAGAGCCTGGTCCTCAACTTACGCAGCGTGGATGTGCTCATTCCCGAGGTGGTGAAGGGCAGTCCCGCTGCCAACGAGGTTTTTCATCAAAAGTTCCGCATCACGGATAATGTTCTGATTCCACTTTCCTTCCTGGATAAGTCTCCCGGAACCAAGGACCTCTCGAGCCCCGAACTTCTCCGATACATTCAACACCTCAAGGGGAAACCGCGATCCGACCAGGCCCGGGACGGGGAGAACTTGGCCCGTGCCAGCTTCAATGACCCGGTGGCCCCGTCGTCCCGGAAGGGGACCCTCGAGCGGAGAATTGCCTCGGCTGTGACGGAGTTCCACCGCCGCCAGGCGTTCGCGTTCTCGTGCATCACCTTTCCACTCCTGGGGGTAGCGCTCGCGCTCTTCCTGGATAAGCAGAGCCGAATCGTGCCTTTCTTCTTCGGCAACCTTGCTGTGATCGGAATCTACTTTCCGCTCCTCATGGTGGCGATCTCGCTCGGGGACAAGGGAATCGTGCCTTTTGTCTCACTCTTGCTCCCCAACTTTGCGCTCCTCGCCGCTGGGATCCTCCTGACGAAGCTGGTGGTCAAGAAATGAGGCAGCCCCTGCGTCCCTGGACCTATCGCGTCTCGAGGCTCGGCCGGTTCCGGATCAGGACGATGGACCTCTATGTCACGCGGACCTTCCTGTTCGCTTACGCAATCTGCGCAGTGTCCTTCGTCGGCCTATTCGTTCTCATCGAAGCCTTCGGAAAGCTCGATCGCTTTCTGCGACAGGATTCGAGCCTGATCGTGACGCTCTTCAAGTACCACCTGGCAATGATCCCGACGGTTTACGCAAACTACATGGGGCCGATCCTGACCCTGGCGGCAGCGATGTTCACCATGACGACCTTGAACCGGCAAAACGAGCTGACGCCATTGAAGGGGGCCGGGATCAGCATTTACAGGGTGATGGCCCCCATTTTTTTCTTCGCCGCTGGCCTGACGGCATTCTCGTTTTATCTGAAAGAGAATGTAATCCCAACCTACAGGGAGCCCATCCGGTCAGCGCTGGCACTATCCAGGTCAGGCCCGGTCAATCCCATGCCCTATTTTGACAAAGACAACGGTTACCTGATCCGCGTGAGCGAGTACTCGACCACTGCCAAGATCGGCCGTCGAGTCGAGGTTTCGGAGTCCCATCCCAACGGCAAGTGGAAGCAGCTTCTGACCGCAGAGCAGCTGGAGTGGGTACCATCGACCCACAGTCAGACAGACGAAGGTGTGTGGGTTCTCCTCCAGGGCTCAATCCAACGCTGGGACGAGGATGGCAACCTGATCGTCAACTCCAGCGCCTCCACGGAAGAACGTCTCTTGATGCCCTTCCGGCGCATGGAGCTGATCACCACACTGAAACCCGTTGACCTCGAGACCAGCGACATGGAGATCGCTTATCTGTCCTGGCAAGATCTGAAGACACAGTACCAGCGCCAGCCCTACCACAGGCACCTTGCGGTGAAGCTCCACCAGCACTTTGCGTTCCCACTCTCACACATTGTGCTGCTGTTCCTGGGCCTACCATTTGTACTCAACCTCCAGAACCGAAGTAACTTCATGAGCCTGGCAATGAGCTTCGGAATCTGCGCCACCTTCTACCTCGTCAGCTCGATCGCCATGAACGTCGCCAATCAATCCGACATTCTGCCCCCAATCCTCGCGGCCTGGCTTCCCATCATGCTGTTCGGTTCGCTCGGCATCACGATGTTTGACCACCTGCCGACGTGACACTCTCTGAGAGCACCTGAACCAGGCGTCGAGCAGCGTTGGCCCACGTCAACCTTGCGACGCAGTCACGAGCGCTGACGCCAAGAACCCCAGACTCCTCGGCATGATCGAAGTGCCACCGCATGCGACTTGCAAGCTCCTCGATAACAGGCACCGCGAACCGGGCGAGCGGGGCGGGCTCGTAAAGGCGGTCCCCGGCCTCGATGAGGTTGTAAGGGATGGCATCCGGCCCCCTGGGGAGGAAGTCCATGTGGCCACTCCAGGCCGTGGTAAGAACCGGACGCGCCGCAGCAAGGCCCTCGAGAATCACGAGGCCAAAGCTCTCGCCCCACGTCGGCGCCACGACGACATCGGCTCCGGCGTACACTGCTGGAATCTCGTCGTCGTTGAGGACACGAACGTCGAGCTGCACTCGAGGCGCTCCCCTTTCCATCAGCCCTGCAGCCTGCAGAGCTTCAGCCCAGGACGGGATCTCAAAGGAGCGTCGGACACGCGAATTTGCCGGATCGTGGGTGGTCTTGATCCTGAGGAGAGCCCTGTCCCCGTCGTCAAATGCGGTCCGATATGCCCGAAGCAGCTCGGCCACCCCCTTCCGCCAGTGCGGTGCGAGGACCGCAAGGAAGGTAAACTGGCGAAGCCGGGTCTCGACAGTACGTGGCGGAACGTCCAGCAGGCGCTCATCGAAACCATAGGTCGCGACGCGGACCTTCTCCGGAGGGAAGCTTGACGACACGAGCGCCTCCCGCGTGAACTCGCTGGGCACAAGGACGAGGTCAGTTCCCTGCTCGAGCTGCTCGACCCAGCCCGCAGGTAGCTTGTCAGACTCCCACACAAAAAGGTTGGCGCGAAGTCGGCCCAACAGTCGACCCAGGTGCGGCGGGTGCAGGAACCCGAGCCCGACGTCGGGCGGGGAACCGGATCGAATATCGTCGATCTTGACCTCGATGATCCCTTCGCTCAGAGGAAACCGTGGGTCATGGAGGAAACCCCGGGGAGATATGGCCTCCGCTCGAAGCCCAAGGCGCAGGAGGCCCTCAAGGTATCCGCGCCCGACACGGGCCCAGCTCGCAGGCGATCGCAAGAGACCCTGATAGAGAATTCGCATGAAGGCGCGAGGGATTCGCGGTGTGATTCAGTACACGATCTTCGGCCCTGGCTTTGCCGAACCTGGATCGATGGGTATAGCGCCTCCAGGCCCCGCGGCAGGGCCCCGGGACGAAGCCGCCTTCGAGACGTGCACAAAAGTCAGGCGCAGATTGTGTAACACTTGTTTCAGAGTCGCAGCCTCCGAAGCATCGAGGTTATTCTTGGTCTTCTCCTCAAGGACGCTGAGCGTGTCGATCACGTACTTCGCTCCGTCGAGGTCTATGTAAACCTCGTTCGACGACGGATCTCGAAGCTGCCCGAGAGCCAGCATCGCGCGCACAGCAAACTCCTCGATGAGCCCGAGAAAAGAAGCGGGCGGGAGCGGGCGATCCTCCCCTGCATCCTCTGCCTTCTCGGCCGATGCCGCGAGCCCCTCCTTCTCCTTTTGAGCTCTTTGCTTCCAGCCCTCATCGACCCAGAGCGAGGATTCGGTACTCGAGCCATGTGGTACCTTGGGGTCTGAAGGTTGATCACCTGAGCCGCCGCCAATGATGATGGGATTAGCCATGGGTCACAGATGGGCCAGACTGGCCCTCACGAACTCTCGGAAAAGTGGATGGGGATGGACAGGCTTCGATTTGAACTCGGGATGGAACTGGCAACCGACAAACCAGGGATGGCCGGGCAACTCAACCATCTCGACAAGGCTCCCGTCCGGGGAGTTGCCGCAAAACTTCATTCCACCCCGCTCAAAAGCGCCCCGAAACTCGTTGTTGAACTCGTAGCGATGACGATGTCTCTCCTGAACAAAGCCTTGCGCGTACGCCTCAGCGGCCCTGGTTCCACTCACGATCCGGCATGGATAGGCGCCCAGACGCATCGTGCCGCCCTTCTTGAGCACTCCCAATTGCTCGCCAAGAAGGCTGATCACGGGGTACTTCGTCTGCGGCGCAAACTCTGTCGAGTGCGCCGCTTCCATGCCGAGCACGTTGCGGGCGAACTCCACGCAGGCACACTGCATCCCGAGGCAGATCCCAAAAAATGGAACCCGAAGCTCTCGTGCATATCGAATCGCCTCGATCTTCCCTTCAATTCCCCTGTCGCCGAAACCGCCAGGGACAAGGATGCCTTTCGATCCAGCCAGGAGTCGTTCAGGACCTTCCCGCTCGATGTCTTGCGCCTGAATCTTGCGAAACTTCACCCGCGCCTGGTGAGCAATGCCTGCGTGCGTCAGCGATTCGTAGATTGACTTGTAGGCATCCGTGAGCTCGATGTACTTGCCCACGATTGCAATCTCGGTCTCGAGCTTGGGCGTGCGAAGCGATTCCAGCATCACGATCCACTCGGAGAGGTCAGCCTCCGAGTACTTGATGCCAAAGTGTTTCAGGACGAGCGCATCGACTTGCTCCCGCTTCAGCATGACTGGCAGCTCGTAGATTGAATAATCAACGTCCTTCTCTTCAATCACTGCATTCACAGGAACGTTGCAAAACAAAGCTATTTTTCGGCGCAGTTCGGGGGATATCGACTTCTCCGTTCGGCAAATGAGCATGTCAGGCAGAATGCCGATTTCCCGCAGACGTCCGACCGAGTGCTGCGTCGGCTTCGTCTTCACCTCGCCCGAGGCACTCAGGTAAGGAAGCAGCGTCAGGTGGATGTACATCACCTTGTCGCGCCCCTTCTCGAGGCCGAATTGACGGATCGCCTCCAGGAAGGGGAGACTCTCGATGTCACCCACCGTGCCACCAATCTCGCTGATCACAATATCGACGTCCTCGCTCGCCACGCGCTCGATGCAGGACTTGATCTCGTCGGTAATGTGCGGCACGACCTGCACGGTCGAGCCCAGGTACTGCCCCTCGCGCTCCTTCGAGATCACCGAGTTGTAAATCTTGCCCGTAGTGTAGTTCGAGTCACGGTTGACCATGCCGTTCGTGAAACGTTCATAGTGACCCAGGTCGAGGTCGGTTTCAGCACCGTCCTCGGTCACATAGACCTCACCATGCTGAGAGGGATTCATGGTACCCGGATCGAGGTTGATGTACGGGTCGAACTTCTGCATTCGGACCCTGAGGCCATGCCGCTCGAGGAGGAGGCCGATGGCTGCTGCCGTCAGGCCTTTCCCCAGGGATGAGACTACACCGCCCGTCACAAAAATATATCGCGGCATGGAACGTACCTCACCCACCAGCAAGGCTCCTCTTCAAACTCGAAGTCACCACGCTCAAGACCTCACTCTTTAACACCTTTTCGCGTTCGCTTTCAAGTATTCCTCCGTGAACCTACAGTACTCCTCCTCCGTGTCGATCCCGAGATGACGATGGGGCGTCACTCCAACACGGATCCTGAATCCGTTCTCAAGTACCCGGAGCTGTTCGAGGCGTTCTCGCTTCTCAAGCAAGGTCGCAGGTAGCTGACTCAGCATGAGCAGAAACTCCCGCCGATAGGCATAGATGCCGATGTGCTGATTCCATTCGACGACCGCAGCGTGCGGTGGCGAATAAGGGGTCGGGGAACGACTGAAATAAAGGGCATTCCCGTTCTCGGCAACCACGGCCTTGACGATGTTGGGATCGGCAAAACCCGCAGGATCAGTCCTCCGCGCAACGAGTGTTGTCATTACAACGCCGTCGCCAAAGAGGTTGCGAAGTCGTTGTAGGTCGTCGTGCTCGATGAGGGGCTCATCACCCTGTACGTTGATGATCAGATCGTGGGAGAGGCCCCGCGCCACCTCTGCCACGCGGTCCGTGCCGGAAGCATGATCCGGCGAGGTCATTACAACCTCGGCGCCAAAGCTGACACAAGCCCGGCGCACCTCCTCGCTATCGGTGGCAAGTATGACACGATCAATCCCGGCACAACCCTTCACGCGCTCGTGTACGTGTTCCACTAGATACTTGCCAGTCGCCCTGGCCAACACTTTCCCGGGAAAGCGAATGGATGCAAGGCGAGCAGGGATGACGACTGCAACCTTCAAGGCGCCGCCTCCTGGAAAAAAAAAGAGCGTAGCGAACAACACCCGCCCTGTCAAAGAAAACGATTCCGATCCTCCGCTGCCCCGGGGGCGCCAGGGCGATCTCGGTACAGGCAAGGGCACCGATGGGGCGTTATAGTAAGCGGCTTCAAGGCGTATTTGGAAGACTGCGAAATCTCTGAAGTTCGGTAAACCTCGAATGAAAACAAAGCCTCGCTGCCTGGGGGAACTGGATCCCCTGGCCTATCCAGCCCTGAGCGTCCGCGACGAGATCCGCAGAAATTTGATCGAAAAGCTCCGGCGCTGCGAACAACTCTTTCCGGGCATTGTGGGATTCGACGACACCGTCGTGCCGCAGGTCGTCAATGCGCTGCTAGCGCGTCACGACATAATCTTTCTCGGCCTGCGGGGACAGGCGAAAACGCGTCTCTGCCGTCTCCTCACGGGCTTCCTTGACGAGGAAACTCCGGCCATTTCAGGCTCGCCCCTCCAGGAGCATCCACTGTGCCCCATCACCACGGAGAGTCGTGAAAGAGCCAGAATCGAGGGTCTCGACCTCCCGATCGAGTGGATCCCCAGAGACGCCCGGTATGGTGAAAAGCTGGCGACACCCGACGTGACCATGGCGGACCTGATCGGCGACCTCGACCCGCTCAAGGCAGCGAGGGAGCGTCTGGATCTCTCGAGCGAGAGAGTTATCCACTTCGGCATCATTCCCCGCATGAACCGTGGGATTTTCGCTGTCAATGAGCTGCCTGACCTCGCTCCGAGGATTCAGGTGGGACTCCTCAACCTTCTTGAGGAGCGGGATGTACAGATTCGAGGCTTCCCCGTCCGCTTCCCGATTGACATCCTACTCGTTTTCACCGCGAACCCCGAGGATTACACGAACCGAGGCAGCATTATCACACCGCTGAAGGACCGCATCGCCTCGCAAATACTCACTCACTATCCCAGGACGCTCGAAAATGCCCGCGCGATCTCGCAGGGGGATGCCTGGTGCGATCGTGGCAACACGATTCCAAGGGTCGAGGTTCCCGATCTGATTTCCGAGATTCTGGAGGAGATTGCGTTTCGGGGACGAGAGTCCGAATACGTCGATCAGAAATCCGGCGTGTCTGCGCGCCTCCCCATCGCCGCCCGAGAGATCCTGGTGAGCCAAGTGGAGCGTCGGCTCATCCATGAGCCCGGCGCTGCACCCGTACCACGGATCGTGGATCTCATCCACGTTGCTCCCGCCATCACGGGAAAGCTCGAGCTCGTATACGAAGGCGAGCAGGAAGGCGCCGTCAAGGTGACGCGCCACCTGATCGGCATGGCCTGCAGAACCGTCTTCGATCGCTATTTCCCCGATGCCATGCGAGAAGGCGCCGAACAACGCACGCGTCATGGACCCAAGTCAAAGCCCGAGCTAAAGCTTAAATCCGACTGCTACAAGCCGATCCTCGATTGGTTCTCTACCGGCAACAAGTGTGAGCTATGCGACACCATGAGCGACACGGACTATTGTCGATCGCTCGAGGCTGTACCCGGCCTTGCCGCCGTCGTCGCGAAGTACTTGGGTGTGGAATCAAAAACCCATCGCGCCCTCTGGATGGAGCTGGTGCTCGAAGGCCTGCACCAGCATTCGCTCGTGGCGAAGGAAGACGCGGCAACGGGGGCGTCTTACTCGGACATGTTGGGAGTCATGCTCGAGGGCCTCAAGTGAAGATCCGCTACCTCGACTGGCGGGAGGAGCCAGCTCGCAGCAAGGATCGCCTGAAGCTCTTGCGCCGCCTCTTCGCAGCGTTGCTCGTTCAAGAGGACGGCAACGTGCCCCGTGCGCTCGAAATCCTGGAAATGATCGGGGAAAAATTCGGGCTCTTTGACGGGGATCTCACCTTCGAAGACTTCAAGCGCCGCATTGAGCAGGAAAAGCTTGTTGTCACGGGCCCGCAAGGCCGCTCATTGACACCCAGGGGCGAGCAGTTCATACGCGCCGATTCCCTCAACCAGATCTTCTCGAACTTGAAAGACGGTCCGGGGGGCAATCACCGAACACCGCTACCCGGTCGCGGAGCCGAACGACTCGCCGAGACGCGACCGTATCAATTTGGGGACGAGATCTCGGAGATCGATTTCGTGAGGTCTTACCAGCAGGCCCTCCAGCGGGTGGCCAGGAGCTCCGCAGATAGCTCGGCCCTGCCACCTCTCGAGGAGAGCGATCTTCAGGTCTTCGAGTCGGAGAAGCACGTCAGCGTCGCGACAGCACTCCTCGTGGACGTCAGCCACAGCATGGTCCTCTACGGGGAAGACCGCATCACGCCAGCGAAGCGCGTCGCGCTCGCGCTCGTGGAACTCATCCGGACGCGGTATCCAAGGGACGCGCTGCACGTGATTCTTTTCGGCGACGATGCGCGGGAAATCAGCGTAAGGGACCTCACTTACGTCGGCGTGGGACCCTATCACACGAACACAAAGGCAGCCCTGGAGCTCGCACGACAAATTCTGGTCCGCAAGAAACACTCCACGAAACAAATCTTCATGATCACGGACGGGAAGCCCTCGGCCCTCTTCGAGGAGGGCCATCTCTATCTCAATTCGATGGGGTTGGACCGCAAGATCGTCGCGAAAACACTCGACGAAGCTGCCGAGTGCCGCCGCCACAAAATCCCCATCACAACCTTCATGCTCGCCCGCGACGCCCTGCTCGTACGGTTCGTGGAAGACCTCACCCGAGTCAACCAGGGTCGCGCGTTCTTCTCGTCGATAGACCGCCTTGAGCAGACGGTCTTCGTTGACTTTATTCGGAACCGCGAGCGCCGGGTGAGGTAACCCCGCTTCGGCGACAACACGGAAGCTTCAACCCGAAGGCGCACGACAGCCGAGAGATTCTTGCGCCAACAGGCTCTGCTAGGAGTTCAAGCTTTCGTTGGCCATCAGGAGCTCCACCGGCGCAGACCGTAGCGTCCTTGCAACATCAAGATTTTGCGCTTCGATTTCCTGGACCCCGCGTTTTCCAATGTCGCCGAAGCCCTGGAGAATCTCAAACGCCTTTTCCCTCACATCCGGGTCGGAGTCTCTCCTGGCAACGTTGGCAATGACGTCCGCCACCAGCGGAGTCTGTACTTCCTTGACAGCGTTCAATGCCGCCAGACGCACACCCCTTTGCGGGTTCTCCATGCACTCAAAGAGTGACGCCAGCGCCCGCGGAGTCGCCTGCTTGCCCAGAATCGATATGACGCTGTACTTGAGATCCGGGTCGTCGAGTCTTGAGCTCAAGACGTCCGTCACCTGTTCCTCGGAATACTGCCCCAGAAGGTCGGCGGCAAGGCTACGAATCCACCAGTCGGACTGGCCGAGGAAGATCTCCTTCACGAGAGGGAGCAAGCTGGGATGCCGTGAGCCGCTGGCGAGCATCATGGCGTTCACACGCAGGTCGTCATCGCCATCCTGCATGAGCGTTATCAATGGGTCGAGCAGGCTATCACGGATCCTCGAGAGACTCTCAATGCTCCTTTCCCTCAGCCAACAAGCGATGGTGCGACAGTGAATCAAGAAAGCCTTGAGAACGCGCGTTCTGTCAGGCATCTCGCTTATTAGCCGGACGGCGATGTCGCGGATCGCCGAGTTCTCATCGCCGAGCATTGGCAGAACACGCTCCTCGATCTGTGCCTGCTGAGTGCGCGCCAGGTGACTGAGCGTCTTCGTAATGACCGCCCTCAGCTCGGGGCCCTCGAGGGCAAGCCGCTCGAAGAAAGGTTCGACGATCTCACCCGTCGGCTTCCTCGAAAAAGCCTCGATCACAACGTGACGGAGGACCTCATCTTCGTCGTGAATCAGTTCTCTGAGAATGAGGAAGATCGTGCAATTTTCGAGACCGTTCGCGAGAATTCGTGCGGTACGCTGGCGAATCCTTGGCTCGTGGTCCTGCAGCGTCGCTTTCAGGTAGGAGAGGAAACCCTGCCACTTCGGGTGAGCTTCGATCAGCTCGAGCGCCACCTCTTTCTCTGGGGTGCTCCCGGAGTGAACCAGGTTACCGAGACGAGCCTGGAGACGTTCCGGTGCCAAGGCCACAACGAGCCTGGCCAGCTGCTGCCTCACCATGGAAGGCTTGCCCACCATCTCTCGCACCACTCGATCGGTGAGTGCGGGTGATTGTTTCGCCATCACCTGCGCGGCGGCGAACTCACGCACCTTGCGGTTATCGTGGGTCAGCATCCAGACTTGCCGATCAACCTGGAACTCTGGATGAACGCTGATCAGCTCCAGTAACGCAGGCAGCTCCCCTGCCTCGGGGTTCGTCACCGCCTCCACTTTTTTCAGAAGCGTCCCAAGGTCATCTGCCTTGCCGAAGAGTCCCATATCGAAGCCTCCAGTCCGAGTCTCTTGTGTTCAATTCCCGGTCGAATCGTGTGACTATTCTCAGACCTGCTTTATCTTCCGAACGTACGCCATTTCGAGCTGCCCCAGACCCGAGGTGTCCTCGCCGCGAGTCAAGCGGATGCGATCAATCTCCTTCGTTGTTGCGGAAATTTCCGAGCAATAGGACTTCGCCACCTCGGCCGAAATGAGCTCTTGTGAAAAAAGCTCGCAGATGTGCTGGTCAAAGGTCTGCCAGCCGTTGGCCCTTGCATCAGCGATGATCTGATAGTAGGTCTTTTCTCCGTCCTCGCCGCGCTGGATTAGCTCCCTTGTCCGCAAGCTGCTACCCATAATCTCGAGCGCCGGGACTCGCCCGCCTCCCTGCCTTGGCAGGAGACGCTGACCTACCACGAAGCGCAACACCTGCGCAAGCCGGCTGCGGAGAAGCTGACGTTCCTCGAGGGCAAACATGCCGACGATACGGTGGATGGTCTGTCCCGCGTCAATGGTGTGCAACGTGCTCAAGACAAGGTGACCCGTCTCCGCGGCCTTGATGCCAATCTCCATGGTCTCGGCATCGCGCATCTCGCCGACAAGAATCACTTTCGGGGCCTGGCGAAGCGCAGAGCGAAGCCCATCGGAGAAGGTGTAGAAATCGGTACCCAGCTCTCGTTGGTTCACAGTTCCGCGCTTGTGCCTGTGCGCGAACTCGATCGGATCCTCCAGGGTCACGATATGAACGGGGCGGCTGTTGTTAATCTCGTCAATGATCGCAGCCAGTGTGGTCGACTTTCCCGACCCCGTGGCCCCGGCCACGATCACCATCCCGTTCTTCAACCCCGGAATCTCCCCCAGAATCGCAGGGACCTTCAAACTCTCGAGCGACGGCACATCGGCTGCAAGAACGCGCATCACCACCGAGTAGCTACCCCGGGAGACAAAGACATTGACTCGAAAGCGGGTGCCATCGGGGAGGGCATAGGCGCAGTCGCAGGATCCGCTCTTCTCTAGCGTTTCCCGGAGGCCCCTGGCATCGCCCGTCACAACACTCACCAGAGCCTTCGTGTGATCGGCCGTGAGGCGCCCGAGAAAAGGCCCAAAGTCGATGGCCCGCAAATCCCCGTTGACCTCGAGCTGCGGGGCCTTGTTGACGGTGAAATTGAAGTCCGAGGCGCCGGGATATGCCTTCAACGTCGTGGCGAACGCAGCATGGATTTCTGTAGGATTCATTCTGATTCTCCCCCTCGAGAGTCAGCGAGCTGTCGCATAACCGGGACGAGCCTGTTTGAGTGAGTTCGCTTTTGAAGTTTCCTCCGCTTTCTCCTTCGAGAGGACCTCCTGCCACTCCTCGGGAATGCTCGAGAGGTACTTCACGAACCGCTCCTTCGCGACACAACGTTCGAACGCCTCCTCCGACGAGACGACCTTGCGCTGGAGCAGTTCCTCGATCGAGTCATCCAGAGTCCGCATCCCAAGCTTCTTGCCCGTCTGGATAACGTTTTGGAGCAGGTGTGTTTTCCCTTCGCGAATCATTGCCCCCATGGCTGGTGTGCCCACCAGGATTTCAAGAGCGGCTATGCGTCCCCTGTTGTCAATCCGTTTGAGCAGCGATTGCGAAATCACGCCCTTCAACGACTCGGAAAGGCTCGTGCGGACCTGTTCCTTGGCGTCCGTCGGGAAGACATCGATGATCCGGTCGACCGTCTTGGTGGCGCTCTGCGTATGAAGCGTTCCGAAAACAAGGTGCCCCGTCGCGGCAGCCTCGAGCGCCAGCGTGATCGTCTCGAGGTCACGCATCTCGCCGACCATGATGATATCGGGGTCTTCGCGGAGCGCGCCGCGAAGAGCAGTCGCGAAGCTTCGAGTGTGATGTCCCACTTCCCGATGCGAGATGATGCAGTTGACGCGCTTGTGCTTGAACTCGATGGGATCCTCGATCGTGATGATGTGATCACGCCGGTTGCGGTTGGCATAGTCGATGATCGCCGCAAGCGTGGTCGACTTGCCCGAGCCTGTTGGGCCCGTGATGAGCACGAGACCCTTCTCCATCGTTTGCGAAACGGCGGGCGATCGTGGGAAGCCCCAGCTGATCAATCGTCAAGATCTTTTCGGGAATCTGCCGGAAGACGGCACCGACGCCGTTGGCATGGCGAAGGAAGTTTGCACGATACCGGCTCACCCCGGGCAGCTCGTAAGCGAAGTCCACGTCCCCCGATTCCTGGAACTCCTTCATCTTGTGCTCGGGGGTGATCTCGCCAAGCATCTCGAGCAGTTCGTCGTTCTCGATCTCATGATACTTGATGGGCTCGACGTCACCGTGGATACGGAGGCAGGGCGCCCCTCCCGACATGATGTGGAGGTCGGACGCCCCCTGTGAGTTCATGAGACGAAAGAAAGCGTCGATTTTTGCCATGAAACCAGGCTCCAGGCTGAGTGGACACACGCAAGCCTGTCCCTCAGGAACGAGCGGAGAGGGCGGCTCCTGCCCTCCTTTCGGCACCTGCCTTCGGCACGCTGAAGCCGAAGCTCATCTTGCGGTCCTTATGGGAACCTCTGGGACAGACGGACGGACTCTGGTAAAAGACCAAGTATGAGCTTGCGCAAAATTGACCCGAACTCCGTGCCGGTCTACTCGACCGATCCCCGGAACATCGAGCCCACCGCAGCGGCGAAGCACCTGGACTCCACGGCACACTCGCCCAGGAGTCAAGTGCTCAAACTCCGCCTCGAGACAAAAGGGCGCGGCGGCAAGGCGGTGACCGTGATCACGGGCCTCTCGGCTCCAGGCGACGCCGCCGAAAACCTTGCTCGAATGCTCAAATCCCTCTGCGGTGCCGGGGGTACAGTAAAGACTGAGGGCAAGGAATCGGAAATAGAAGTCCAGGGGGATCATCGGCCCAAAATTGCAGCCCGGCTTCGCCAGATGGGCTTCATCATCAAGGGCGCATGAAGCGCCGAAAAGTCCCCGGAATCCTCGGGTCGAATTTCGTGGATGCGCGCAGTGGTGATGACTACTCTACTGCGCTGGTGATCCCGTTCTATCCACCTCCCCACATCGAATGAACCTCAAGACTACATTGCTGACCCTCGCAGCCCTCCTGGCTCTACCTCCGCTGTTCGGGCAAGTCGCCGGGGTTTCGGTGGAGCCTGCCGCAGTGCTTCCTCCAGAAACTCCACTCTTTCTCTGGCTGATCTTCGCAGTCATTGTGTGCACCTCGATCGCGGTGGACCTTTTTGCAAACCGGCACGCTCACAAGAAAGGCGTGAGAGAGGCCCTCCTGTGGGTGATTGCCTGGATCTCGCTGGCACTTCTTTTCAACGGAGGTGTTTGGCTCTGGCGGGGCCCCAACGCCGCCATCGAATTTCTGGTAGGGTACCTTGTCGAGCTGAACTTGAGCGTCGACAACCTCTTCGTCTTTCTGGTGATTTTCTCTTACTTTGGCGTTTCAGCAGAATTTCAGCCTCGCGTCCTTTCCTGGGGCATCCTTGGCGCCATCGTGCTTCGACTGGTTTTTATCTTCGTCGGGATCGAGCTTGTTGAGCAGTTCAAGTTTCTAATTTACGTGTTTGGGGCCATCCTCGTTTTCACCGGACTGAAGCTCCTCTTTCACAAGTCCGACGAGATGAACCCGGAAAAAAGCTTGGTCGTACGCATCACAAGAAAACTTCTGCCGATGACGGACCGCTTTCACGGGCAGAGTTTCTTCGTGCGGGAGCCCTTCTCGGAAGTTGCAGCCCGGGAAGGTTCTGGCAGCAGGGTACATGGCCAGGGCGACATCGGAACCAGCACCGCCCTGGGTGGCCGCCTCGGAGTGAGGAAGGGCCGCCTTCTTGCGACTCCACTCTTCCTTGTTCTGCTTGTAATCGAGACGACCGACATCGTCTTCGCTGTCGACTCCGTTCCGGCCATTCTGGGCATCACGCGCGACCGGTTCGTCGCGTTTTCATCGAACGTCTTCGCAATCCTGGGCCTACGCTCCATGTTCTTCGTTCTGACGGCCTTTCTTGACAAGTTCCACTACTTGAAAATCGGACTCAGCTTCGTTCTCGTCTTCATTGGCGTGAAAATGTTGATCGAGCACTGGCTCAAGATGCCGCCAGTGGTGGCCCTGGCCGTTGTCGTGGCGATCCTCGGCATTAGCCTCACGCTTTCACTGGCCTTCCCGATCAAGGCCAAGCCGCTGCCCCCCGAAGACGTGGAGAGCAACGGTACGACTGCTGACAAGAACGACAATTAACCTTCCGTCAGGATTGTCGAAACCCCTGAGCGCAATCTCCTAACGCTCCGTCATCGGCCCCGCTTCTCGCGGGTCCTTTCGTCAGGCCTGGATTCGACCGAACAACCCCTGGGGACGCCTCTACTGCTGTGCTCCCGCCTGACGTAGGTCCAGACAAATCAACTTGCGCTCATCGCGGAGGTAGAGGAGCCCGTGGGCCAGCGTCGGTGGCGTCCAGGCGGGGTGTTGAAGAACGCCAGGAAGGCGACGCACTTCCTCGTGGCCTCCAGGCGACAGCTTGAGAAGCGCAAGGTCGCCTCGTTCACCAA
>SXGT01892540.1_pt1 | contig 22306 bp, 24 predicted proteins | sample 3176221 | NCBI WGS metagenome assembly SXGT01 (sample SAMN11356862, study PRJNA531348) | freshwater metagenome | isolation source: freshwater sample F1-120 | place: China: Fuxian Lake, Yuxi | collected 2017-12-25
CGTCCGCGCTCGCCCGTGGGCAACGTGCGGTCATTGGCGCGGGTGTGGACGAGAATGTTGGGGTCGTCGGGAAAATGGGAATTACGGAACCCACCAGAGGTGTCTGCAATGTTGCCCTCAATCTGACGCATTTGTTCCTGCGCCCACTCGACGCCCGAGTCCTTGTCTGGGAACCATTCTTTTCTGTTCTGAAAAGTGGCCCTCCAAGGCGTAGATGGGTCGGGCGGACGATCCAAGTAACTGATACCTCTCACCACATACGCAGTGAGACCACTCCCACTACGATCTTTATCCGCGAATTTCACCGAGAACATGGTATTCGGGGCGCCGTCGGCTGTCTCCTGCGTGACCTTGAACCCGAGTTTCTTGTTTACCGGCAGCGTCAGCAGCGTCTCGCGGTAGTTCTCGCCACCGGGGACTTGGTAATTGGGGCTATTAAACTTGGTGCTGACTGTCGTTCGCAATCCGAGCATATCAGCCGCCATCCGAGAGGCGTCGGCTTCGTCTGTTGCATAGAAGTTCCTTCCGCTGCCATCGGGACCGACCAGCGTGTAATTATTCGACGCTCCGGGGGCTGTATTCCCCCTCACCCTGCCTAACCGTTCAACACGGTAGCCTTCAGGCATCGGCTTCATACTGGTTGGACCACCCAGCGTCTTCACCTGCGGGAACGGCGCGGGATTGGCCTGTAGATACGCCGCCAGCATCTCCGGCGTGACGGTCTTTGTGCCCTGCGACTTTAGCCACTCGGGCAGCTTCCGATACACCACTTCTTCGGTGCTGATCCCCTCCGGCGCTTTCTTCAGCCAGTTCAACACGGCGGTAGCTGGGACGCCCTTCGTGGGGATCATCGACGCCGCTTCATCAAGGCGCGAGTAAAGGCCGTTGATCAGCTTGCGTCCCGTGTTAACGTTTTTAAGACCGCCCGCCGTTGCCGCCGCCACCGTTGTGCCATACAACGTGGCTCTTAAGACATTGTCCCACTCAGATTCAGGATCGTCTGGAACACCCTGCGCCGCCGCCGGACCCGCAAGTGCTAACACCGGCGTGCGCGCCACCGCTCCCAAAAGTCCTGTGCGCTGGTCCGCGTATGCGCGCTTCGTAGGATCAAGCCATCCCGGCTCTCCTTTCCGAATTAGCGTGCCGTCTGGACGGCGCATCTGTGGCCCAAAATTCACCCATGAATTTTGCCCACGCGTCTCCGTAATCATCGCGTCACGCGCTTCTGGCGTAAACATTGTTTCATGCGTGCGCGTCGCGTTCTCTTCTCCCACCGGACCAAACTGCGCGCGCGACCGTCCGTGCCCAAAATAGTCATGGACTACACGGAATTCATCGTTCACCGGCAACCCAGACTTCCCCGGTTGAAGCAGTGGATTCGTGGCTAACACTGTGTCCGTCTGTCCGAAGCCGCTTTCAGTCGGGAAATACCACAAGTGATTATTTTGTTCAATATCCGCCAGCATCTCCGCGCTGTTGGCGTAGGGTTTCCCCGATTTCCGCCACGCATCCGTTTTTACGCCTGCGCGGCTGACGATAAATCGAAACTGATCCGAGGCTTCTTCGGCCATTTTGGCATAGGCCCGAGCGACAGCAGGGTCGTTAGGCGCGTGTTGCATAGCCTCGTAAGCGTCCGCCACGCGCATCGCAAACCGCTCATCGGTTTTGTTAATGAGTCGCGGCATCTCTAATGGCAGCCCGCGCTCTTGCATATATGCCGCTGCGACGCGCGGAATCGGGAACGCGTGCTTTGCGGCCTGCCGGACACCAAACCCACCCGCCGCCGCCTCTAGTCCCCCAAGGATCACCTCCGCAGGAGTGTCCGCCTGCGCCATCGTCGCCAACCCATGTCCCACATAAGGCGCGGACAATAGACCCTCTAACACGCGTGCGCCTCTACTAATGCCGAATAATCCCGCTTTCCCAGCCAGCGACGTTCCGCCAGACGCGGCCAGCGACGCCAGCGACAGCGGCGCCGTCGCTCCCTCCGCCACCGCTGCCGCCGTATTGACCACTGGCGCATAAAGGTCACGAATAGCGCGTAACCCGGCCCCAAGCGTTCCCGCATTACGCGTAAGGTCCGAGCCCACGTCATAGAACGACCGTGTCTGCGCCCGTGGGAGCGACACCAATCCCGTATTTAAGCGGTCCCACTGCGACTGCGGCGGCGGCGGCGTCTGGAATGGCTCCTGCAACCGTTCCATCGGGCGCAGGCGAGCTAATCGGTCTTGCTCGGCCAAGTCAGCCAGACCTGCCATGACCAACTGGTCACGCACACGCTGCGCGGCAGCGTCACGAGTCGGGCCACTCTGCTGCACCGGACCCTGCCAGTCGTCAATCTGGTCGAGGCGGTAGGTCTGCCGCTTGATGGGCATTAGCGGTTCACCGGGACGGCGTCAAACGTGCCGTCTTTGTTGACCTTCGTCACTAGTTTCGGTTGACCATTGATCATCACGACTTTACCCGTCTGCACAGGAGCCGCCGTGTCCTCACGCGGCCCATACAGCACGTTCGCCCGCACGGCTCCCGTTGCCGCTTGTGTCGCAGCCGTAATTAGACGACCTGCTTGCACTGAGTCCACAATGCTGCGTAATCGTCCGACGTCGTTTGTTTTCAGCGCCGCCGCATATGCGGCCTGTTTGCGCGCGTCCAATAATCGGTATTCGGGACTTTGTATCCAATTCCGTAGTTTCAACATCCCCCATGCCGACGCCGCCGCACCGAATGGGCCTAAGCCTTGACCTATAATAGCACCCGCCGCCAACGGCCCCCCCGTCGTACCCGTTGAGGCGGCTGCTGCCTTCGGGCGTCCCAAGGCCGGGTCCATCACGTCTTGCAGTTGCCGCGCGAGGGAGAAATCTTTTGCTGCCTCACCAAACTCGGGAAACTTTTCCGCAAGGTGTCCACGTAAATCATCCGCTAGTCGTTTTGTCGCTTTCACCGTTGCGTCGAGTTGTAAATCTGTGCCCGGCTTGTACGCTTTGGCATCTCGCAGTATTCCATCCAACTGCTGGCGCAATTGTAACAATCCCGCATCTGGCACACGTTGAGAACGCCCGCCCATGCGTCGCATTTCATTAAGTCTGATTGTTAGTGCGTCAACCATTGGCTCTAAACCCGACAACGTGCGGGACCCCATACTCCCCGTTGGGATTTTTTGCGCGTCAATCACTCGCTCCAATTGACGCACAAATGGTCTGACATGGCTGGACGTATACGTTGTGGGCGCAAAGGCGTCCATGCGCGCCAGTGCATCGTCCACGATACTGTCGGCCACTGCGCTAATGTCGCCTTGCGTCCGCGCGCCTTTAAAGCGTGGATCGTCCAACACTCGCGGCGCTAAGTCTGCGGCAGACCCGGCATATCTCTGGTTGCCCGGAGCCAATACCTCACGCGCCACTTGTTGTTCCGCTGCGTCGCGTGTGCGCGCTGCCGTGCGGGCACGACCTGCGCGGATGTTCGACGGCGTCGGAATGCCGCCCGCCTGCCTTGTCGCTCGTATGGCTTTAACTTTAAGCGGCGTGGCAAACCCTATCGCGCCGCCAATGCCACCCGCAATATCGCCCGACGCAAAATGCTCGTAAATATCTGCGACGGTGGGTCCCACCATTGGCAGCGCCGCTGCGCCACGCCCTAACGCTGCCAACGAATCACCCCGTTGATAGGCTTCTCGCGAAAGACCCGCCTGTTCCGCTGATGCGTCGTAGATGTTCCTCGCAACGCCGACCAGTGGTTTCAAACCACCCCATGTCTCCAATGGGTTCATCGCTACATTCGCAGTGCCTTTTGCAAGGCCGATCACCGCTGGCAATGGACTTTTTTGGTAGAGCTCGCTGGTAAATCGATTCACAGCCGAAGAGGGTTCTGGAATTTGCTTTGGCTCTGGTTCGGACGCACTTGTTTCCAGCACTTCTCGCCAGTCCGTGCCGTCCCATTGACCAGTGACACCATTCCTTGTCTGGCGTTCGCCTATTTTAGGAATTGGCATTATTACTTCCAGTTCAATACTTTACCGAGTTTATCAGACGAAATGGAATCAAGGTAAGACTCAAACATATCTCCCACCGTTTCATTTGTCACTCTTGCGCGCGCGGAGTATTGTCGCGCTTTCTTTTGCTGAGACTTTTGAAGAATGTTTGCTAACTCAATTGCATCTTTTGCAATGTTGTCGGCGTTAGTCTGTGACAAGAAACCGCCTTCTTTTTCAATACGTTTGAGCATCACTCTGTATTCATTAGCTCTGGTGTCGAGCAAGCCAAGGTTTTCCAATTCGCTTTCCCTGACTGTGGACATATAGTTATCAATTGCGCCTATATACGCATACGCCAATCTTAGCTGCCGTGGAGGATTCGGAGGAAGAGTCGGTGACAGTATTGAGTTAGCGGTCTCTCGCAACACGTCGGTTCGGTCAGCAGCGGCCACAATCGGGTCTCGTGTGTATTGCGACACAATCGTGTTGAATTGCGTTTGCGACCGAAAATCGCCTGTCGCTCCGATAGACATCTGGGCAATTTCACGCCGCAATGCTGCTTGATTATTCAATTCAAGACGGCGGTCGTCTGCCCGCCTCGCCGCCGCCTCCGCAGTCGCTTCGCGCGCTAACGTTGCCGCCTCCACCCGTGCCGCAATTTCATTTTTGCGCGCCTGCTCCGAGGCCGCCATGACCAGAGCCTGCTGCACTTCTTGCGACGTTGGCTGACGTCCCACGCCATATTGCTCCGTTACGCTTTCCATGCCAATACCACCGCCAAACATCGGAACCTCCGGTGTGCGGGGTTCTTTATTCAAACCTTGTTGCATATTCTGCGACAACATCTGCTCCGTCGTTGGGGTTGGCGGTGGTGGCAACGACACAAACCGATTGACGTCTCGCATCAGTTTTCGAGTCATACCGGGCGCAAATCGCTCATAGAGCGCCACTTGTTCAGGCGTCATGGGTTCATTAGGCCCAATATCAATACCCTGAAATTGTCGATAAGCTCTGGCCTCTTCGCGGTCTAGGTCTTGTTGTTTTTGTTGCGCGGTCAGCCGCGCCTCTTGCAAGTTGTAACGCCGCCGCTCTTCCGCAACCTTTGCCGCTTCATCACGACCCGCAAACAGCGACCCCAGCGTTGAGCTCGCGCTCTGGCCCAACGCCTCGGTGCGCGACGCCAGCAACTCGCTGCGGCGGCGCGTGGCTTCCGCTTCACGCTGGCCCGCCCGACCAACCAACTCCATCAACGACTGCGTATACGGGCGATTGCTGTATTCGCGAGACGACACATACGGCAGCGGCGTATACGGAATCGGCACATACGGAACGTAATCATCGCTCATAGTCTTGTCCCATACTCCGCTATCGCCGTGTCCGCATCTAGCTGGTCTTTCCAGTATTTGTATTGCTGCTCTTGCCCGAGCTTATAAACGTCCCACTCGCGCTGATACTGCAACTCCGCCGCTTTTTGCTTTGGCGCATACATATCCTTGGCGGCTTGATACGCCTTGGTATACGTGTCGTCTGCGGTCTTATACGCGCTCGCGTAGATGTCTTGATTCAGGCCAAGGTTCTGTTTATACGCATCCGCCCGTTTGTCTTCGTTCGTGCCGTAGGTCGAGACCGCTTTCCCGAAGTTCTGTAGGTAGGCCTTGTAGCGGTCAGCCTCATTAGTGGCCGCTGTTGATTGCGCCAACTCAAGGTTCTGCTGATACGTGCCTTTGCGATTCGCCTCGTTCATCGCGTATTGCTGCAAGGCATTCTCGCGGTTCTGCCCATACTGCTGCTGCGCGCGGTTGTAGAGGTTGCCGTATTCTTGCGACGCAAACTGCTGCGAATAGTCTTGCAGCCCTTTCATCTGGGCTCCGGTGCGCGTTAAACCTTTGGCGGCGGCAGCATTCTCCAGCGCCCGCTGACCCTCTTGTAACCTGAACTGATAGCTCGGGTCCGACAACATTGACGTTCCGGTCGGAGCCGCAAACGCTTCATACACAAACGGCTGCGGAGCCTCATAGTCCGCATACGAAAACGGCTGCGCAGCTTCGTAGTCGGCATACGAGAATGGTTGCGCGGCCTCATACTCCGCATAGGTGAACGGAGCGGGAGGCGTAAACGCTATCGACGGCTCAAACATGGGAAAGCCCGACTGCCCCGGCGCGTAGCCCCCGCCACCGGGATAGCCGCCGGACGCAGGCGGTGGTGTCGTGGTATTGATACGCGGCGGGTTATTGGAATTACCACCACTACTTTTCGGTGATCCATTCACCCAGACACCGTCCCGCATGTAGCCGCCGATGAGTCCGTTGGCTCTGTCGTAGGTTTCGCCTTCTTGTTTAATCTGTTCCGGCGTTTTGCCACTCGGCGGCGTCGTCGGCGGCGTCGTCGGCGGCGTCGTCGGCGGCGTCGTCGGCGGCGTCGTCGGCGGACGGTCCGGCACGTCGGGCACCGTTGAATGTTCTTCCCACTCACCCGTGCGGTCGTTCCACACTAACTGATAACCGGGCCGCTGCACCGGTGGATGTTCCATATTCCATTGCCGTCGCTCAGCGTCGGTCTGGGGCCGTGGCGGCGGTGCGGGCGTGGGCAACGTGTACGGCGTGTCCACCCTCTTGTCGTCGGCAAACTCGTATTGCCCGGTCTGCTCGTTGTAGATTTCTCGTTCAGCCATTAGATTTACTCCTGCTGGTTGAGCGTCGGGTGTTACTGTTTAGGTCTTTTACGTATGGCATGGTCTGTTCCTTATGAACGATAGACCAGTGACGGCGTATACGGCGTGATGGTTGGGGCTTGTATATTGGCAATCCGCGCCAGCGACGTGCGTCCCGATTCGCGATACGGCGACATCCGCGCCTCACGCGCATTGTATTGGTCCGCAAGACGTTTTTCCTGCGCGTCCCAGCGGGTCTGCAATCCTAACTGCTCCGCGTCAAACCGCTTCTGGAGTGCCGCTTCTCGTATGAGCTCGCGCTGGTAGTCTTCTTCACGCTGCGCCGCGAGCAACGCGCGCATCTCTGCGTCAGACCTCCGCTGATACTCCAACGCCCGGTCGTTAGCGTCAATCTGCTGCCCCGTTCCGCGATACCCAAGTATGGCGTTCAGACCGCCGACGGCGAGCGTCGCCTTGTCGCGACCCGTGAAACCCTTAAACAAATTACCAAGCGAAAATCCCATTTTGCCTCCTGTGGGTGCCGCACCGACATCACCCGTCCACGCACCTGTGTTTACCGCGCCGGGACCAAACAATGGCGCACTCTCCATCCCCATCACTGAGCCGTTGTAGGGCGCACCCTGCCACTTGGCGTTATAGATACCAGCCCCCGGCAAGAACCCAGACGCCAGACTTGCTAACGTGCCCGCTCGTCCATCCAGCGCCGCGCCACCAATGCGTGTCAGCGCCTGTGGGTTCAACAGTCCTCGCTTGATGGCCTCACCAGTCGTCAGGTTTAACGCCTTTGCACTCCCGGCGGCTCCCGGCACCGGAATCGCTCCCATGCCCGCCCCCAGCAGCGCGCCCTTTAACCCGCCCCCAGACGCCAGCCCACCCAATGCGCCCGCGCCCGCGCCAATCAACGCCAACGACGTGCCGCCCGTAAACGGCGCGGCAATAATAGGCGCAGCGACCGAAACAATCTTTCCCAGCTTCTTTAACAACTTTGCCGCCACTAGGTGTTCACCACTTCCAGTGTCAGGTCCAGCGTGTATTGCATCGGTGTCGCGCCCACGCTGACATACGTGGTGGCATACGTCACCGGCGACGCATTATCCACGGCCAGCAGCGCCGTGCCCGTTTGACTCGTCGTAATCGTATTCCCAATCAGCGCTGCGCCACTCAAGCTCATCGTCACCGCGTCGTCAATCCAGTTCAGCGTTAACGTCAAACTGCTGGACGTCGTCGCCGCCACCGAAATACGCGTATACCACGTCACCCGATACAGCCCGGTCGTGAGCGTCGTCGAGGGAATCGAGGTCGCGCCAATACTGGCGGCTTGCGCCGACAACGACACCGTCTGAATGCGACTGGGCGCATCGTTCACCTGCGTGGTCAAGTTCCGCAGCCAGACCTGCCACGACCGCGTAATCAGGTTTTTCTTTGTATACGTCAGCGCGTCACGCGCAGGCATCGGGGGGCTTGCCATTACGACGATGCCTCTCCCTGCACATCGACATACGCGCTAATCATGCGCCACGGAATCGGGTCGGTGACACTTACTTCATAGACGCGGTCGCGCGCCATCCCCAACCGACGAAATCGGACCCGCGTCCGATACGCGCCCTGCGCACCCGCGCTGACCGACCGCTGGTTGCCCCACGTCTTCCCGCCGTCGTTGCTGATCTGCAACGTCACCTGCGGGTCACTGCCCTGTCCCGTGCTCAGCCCCAGCCCCGGCTCAAAAAACACCTCCAGCATCGACGTGCGTAGCCGCTGGTGCTCATTGAGCGTCGCCGGAGACCGACGCACCCGCCGAATCAACCGGTCTTCCACGTCCGTTGTAAACCCGATTTTCTGCTCGTAAATTAAGCCACTGGTCCGGTCGCTGACCAACCATTTGCCAAACACCGCCGCACCATACAGCGTATGCAGGGCTTCCCATGTGCTGGTCTCGCTAATCCATGTGCGGCGTTCGTGCCACAGGCCTGTCGTGACGTCATAGACCCACGTCTTCTGTGCAGTAGGAAACGTCAAGATGTAGAACAGGTGCCCCTGTTCCGAGTAGACTTGCGCCACTGCATCGGTCAACGTCGCATAGGTCGAGAAGGCATATTCAATCGCGTGCGTCGAGATGCGCTCCGGCACAAACCCTTGCACGGACACTACCTGCACGCCGCCGTTCCGACTGGTTGCCAGCCAGATGACTCGGTCCACCACTTCCGCCGCCGAAAATGCCGCCTTGATGCCATACGGCACCAATCCCGACGGGTCCTGCGTAAACGGAAACGGAGTTGTTCCGGCGTTATACCAGACCGACGACGTCTGGTTCCCCCACAGCCAAATCTGGCCGTAGCTGGTACACAGCATGGACGTCCATCGGTCCGGCGCGTCCGACCGCGCCGCGAATTGCGTCGCGTCCCATGTCGTGCCGTCGTTCAAATCACTAATGCGAAACTCACTCGTCGCACTGTCCAACGACACAAAATACCCATCATTCACGCCACCCATGCTTGCGCCACTGGCAAGCTCGGTAGTCAGCGTATTCGTGGATAGGTTAAACACGTAGCCCACGTCACCCGAGGTAATAAACAGTTGGTTTCCGGCGTCGCCGTTACTGCTGATGGTGGCCGGAAACAAATCCACGGCCAGCGTGCCGCGATTGGTCACCGCACCCGTACTGCTAATTTCCCACAACGTGTCATTAATGACCGCAAAGCAACGATCATTCAGCGCGAACATGGCGCGCCCGCCATTCGACGTGGTGGTCGCAAACGTTTCCACCCCCGGCGTCGGATACAGCGCGGCCTTGGTGCTGGCTCCGCTGCTCTCCATCACCTCCACATACCAATTAATCAGTTGCTCATCATCCGCGATGGGCGACTGCGAGGTATAGGCGGCACCGACGAACAGGGGATACTGACTCATGCGCCCGTATCACTGAAGATGTTGTATTGCCCGTGACGCGGTTTCCACATCGCGTTGATGTCCAAATCCAACAAGCGAATGTTGGCGCGCTTAACGTCGGCCTTCGACTCAATAGCACTTTGCATTAACGCTGGGGCAGGCTGCACCGCATATTCCGGAGCCAGTTCCACCGCCAACGCATCCCGCAGAAACCGGCGATACCCCGGCGGCAACGAAATGGTATCGGCCAGCGCCAATTCCGTCACAGCTATCGGCGCGTAAATCACCCCCTGCAACGTCGTGCTGGTTGGCACCATCCAAAACGTAATGGTGCCGGTCGGGTAGGTCAGGTTGTAATACACGCACGTCGGATAGGTTGACGTCAGCGCCTTTTGTGGAATGGCCGCAAAGCCCTCCACCGTTAGCCGAGACAGCGGCATCTCCAAATCCGGGTCCTGCGACGTGTCGATGAACCGAATATCATCCACATACACCGGACGCGCCCGATTGATTACGGACCCCGGACCAATGGCATACGCCGCCGTGCCCGACGTGATCGTCCACGTCGTGCGCGACGAGGTATACATGCTTAGACGCTCGGTGCCCCACGCATCAATGAGGTCATTGAGACGATCAAGGGCATCGTTCATCTCCGTGCCCGTCGGCGTCTCATCCGCGTCAATCACGCCGAGCCGTTGCAGCGACGCGGTAATCAGTTCGCTGGTCGTCATCGGCGGGCCTCACGCCCTATTCGGGCAAGTGTTTGTCGGTGGCGTCTTCGCGGGCTTTTCGCTCGCGCTGCGCTTTCCATGACATCTTCGTGACGGCGGCGTTCGCTTCGGCAGCGGCTTGAGCAATCTCCTGCTGCACCGTTTCGACCTGCGCCGTCGCGCCACTCGGTGACTCGACCCAGCGTTCCGCTTCCGCCTCGCGCTGCTCGCCCGCTGACGCCACAATGCGCTCGTCCACCTGCGTGGACCCATTGGATTTCAGCAGACCCCGATACATCATTTTGGGATACGGCGTGAACACGTACGGCTTGTTCCATCGCGCAATCTCCTGATCAAGTTCCGTCTGTCCCGTATTCACAATTGACATGGCTAACCTTTCGCACGCCCGCAGGCGCGAACCGAGAGACAACGTAGGGGGCCACCGAGGCCCCCCACGGTCGTACTACGCAATCGTGCAGTTCGTCAGACCCAAGAGTCCCCATGTGCCGCCACGCGCGATACAAATGAAGGACGCCCCCGCTTTCGCGGCAAAGGTAATCACGTCACTCGACGTGGTGTCCCCATAGAACCCCGCCGTGTAGGTCACGGTATGGGCATGGGCCGAGGCACTTAGCACGGTCATGGTCAACCCGTCCTGATCCTTACCCGGGCCCGCCAGCGTCATCGCGCGCGCGGCGCCGCCATTCAACACCACCAGCGTGTTCTGCACCGGAATCGCAATCGCGCCCGCCGTCGAATACGTCACAATGGTAGGGAACTCGGGATCAATCTGCGCGGCCTGCCCCATCGGCTGCGCCGCCAGATCACTGTCCAGCCCCGTGTTAGCAATGGCAAGGATGTTGTGCGCGACCGCACCCGAACCCTTATCGCCGCGTAACCGCACCGAGATGTTGGTGCCGGACACCGACGATACGACCATGAACTCGTTGTCGATTCGTAGGTAGTTGCCTGCCGAGAACCCCGTAGCCGACGTCACGGGAATGACCAAGTCGGTCGCGCCGACCGCTGCACTAATTGTCGTGGTTGTCTGTGCCATCTAATACCCCCTTATCCCTGCACCCGGCACGCCAGCGTCGGACGGAGGGTTGCCCACCCGTATAACACATCGAGACGCGTCGGTTCTTGGTCGGTGCCAATCTGATACTGCTGCACCATACGAATGGAAATTCCGAGCTCCTTCGACCGCACCGTGGTCGCTTCCGCGCCACTGGTCGGACGATGCAAGTCCGCCATCACCATCGCAAACGCGTCGGGATGATACATCAGCGACTGTGACGTCACCGTCGCCGCCAACACACCCCCCGACGACCCTACAACCGTCAGCGCCGCGTTATCCGCCGGAGACGCCGTCACGGTCTGCAACTGGCCGCTGGTAACAATCGACGGCGCAATGTTAATCGTCATTGCCCCCGACGTGTCACTCACCGCCGCCGTCACCACAAACTGCTGCAACGCGCCCGTGGAGGCATAGCTGACCGGGTTGACCGCCAACACACCAGCGATGGTAAAGATGTCACCCTTCGCCATTGACGACGCGCCCGACGCCCAGCCATCCGTAACCAACGACGAGCCCGTCTGGCTGGCGCCATTCACCAACGGGGTGGACGAGGTAAAGGTGCCGGTGGTGTATTTCGCCACGTTGGCATCCTCATACCACGCACTCACGCCCAGCGCGCGGCCCGCGAACTGACCGCTCTTGTATTCCTCAGCAATGGTAGACGCCGGATTGAAGAGCGCGAGATTGGCGTTTGCCAACGTCACCATCGAGGTTGGGTCCAGCACCGCGACCCGTCCATCGGCAGGAGTCGCACTGTTGGTTAGCTTCGCGCCCGCCTGCAAGTACGTCAGGTTGCTGCTTGGCGTCGAACCCGGCGTGCCGACCGACTGATAAATGTCGGTGAACACGGTGTTCAAACCGTCATAGTCAATCGCGTTCGCCAACGCAGTGGCGGCGGGTTTAACATACCGCTCACGGACGTTGTCGATTTCTTGCGTCATCGACGCCGTGGACCACGAATAGGCCACGTTCTTTTGATGAGTCAACGTGATCGGCACGTACTGATCGTTGATGCCCTGCGTCTGCAACGCCTGTCCCGAGGTGACGGTGAACCGCTGAGGCAGACGAGCATTGACGGTGTAGCCAATCTTGGCACCCGCCTGCACATACTGATCATCATAGGTGCGGTTCACATTGCTTGCGAATTTTAGGTTGTTCACCAGAATTCTGGCGACTTCCTTGGTATACCACGTCGGCGTGACTAGTGAATTAGCCATGCATATCCTCCACTCTAAATCGTGACAATGTTTAGCGCCACCGACGCCGTTGCCGATCAAGCGCATTCATCCGAGACACATACTCGGTTCCAAACGCCAAATCAGACGGGTCGTGGGCACCACTACTGGGCGCGCTGCCCACCGGCGTGATCGGTGGTGGCGCTTGACTACGTTGCGGTGTGGCCGACACGCTACGACCGGCGACCGACACCCGTTCTTCGAGCACTTTCATCGCCCCATAGGCGACGAGTGGATTACTTTCACGTGCGAGTTGCTCAGCCTCATCGGTATGACGGGCGAGATATTCCATTAGTTGCGGTCCCATCTCGGACTGCTTAATCACGTCAATCATCGGCACCGAAAGTTGGATGTCTTCACGATTGACGAGCTCCGCAAACGCGGGGTTCGACGCGGCATATGTCTGAATTCGCTGCATATGCGTGCCATCAACATGCGCCTCATACCGCTGACGCCCCTGCTCCCGCGCCTGCACCTGTGCCTGCTGCTGCGCCTGCGCCACCGCCCGCTGGGCATGATACGCCGAAGTCGCCTGCACATACTGCCCATACGTCTCAAACTGGTCTTCCGTCGGCGCATACGGATCGACCGGCACGCGGGCGGGCGGCGCGGCCTCGGCCTCCGACGCACGCGCCTGCACCTGCTGCCGCCACGTCGCATGTTGGCGCTGCTCCGCTTCAATCGTTCGCTGCAACTCCCCGCGCTGCCGCGCAAGGTCGTTAATCTGCTGCTGGTAGGTCTGTTTGCGCCCTTCCAGCGACCGCTTCTTCGCGTTCAAGGCCGAGGTCGTGGCCTCGTCCGGCGCGTCACCGTCTGGCACTGACGCCCGCGCCGAGTCCTCCAGCGCCGCATCTTCAGACGCCGTGGCCTGCGGCGTTACGGACGGCACAGGGTCCGGGGCACTCGTTTCGACGACAAAATCCGCAATCGGCGCAGCCGTTTCGGGCGCGATACTTGTGTCCATGTAAATACTCGTCTTTCGTGTGCGTCAGATTAGATTGTATACAACGCAACCAACAAACTAGCCGTCGTAGACGTGCTGTTCACGCGAATCAACCGCAGCGGCAACACCGACCCCGCCGTCGCCGTCAAACTGGAGGTCGAACCGTCCGGCCACACCGCCACCACCACGCCCGCGCCGCCGACATACAGCCCCTGCGCCGCGATGGGCTGCTGCGCCGCATTGGCGCTCCATGTCGTGCCGTCGAAGTTTACGGTGTTGCTCGGCGTAATCGCTTTGCCGCTGTTAAACGTTAATGTGCCATCCATACTTTACACCCCATAACCCGGTTCGGGCAACTCGTTCTCGTCGTCCTTCAACGGCACTGATTCCATCGCCGCCGAGGTCATCTGCACCGCCGCCGAATGCCCCGCCATGCCCACCGCGTGCGCCTGCGCGTCGTCCTGCAACGTCACCGCCGTCTGCCCCTTCGCCACCGTCTCCCGCAACGTCGTCTCCGCCCGCAATTGGGCAATCCGCCATTCCGTGTCAATCTGACGCTCAGCAATCTGCAATTTCGTCTGCGCGTCCATCTCCGCCCGCTGCAAGTCCGCCTGCATCTTCATCTGCTGAAGGGACTGATCCGCTTGCAACTTCATCTGCTGCATCGACTGGTCCGCCTGCATCGCCTGCGCCTGCTGCGCCAGTTGCTGCTGCGCGATGCCCAACTGTTGAGTTAACTGCTCAATCATCTGCCCCGCCTGCTGCTGCACCTGCTGCACCTGCTGCTGCGCCGCCAGCACCTCGGGCGACGGCGCGCCGTCCGTCTCCAAATCCCCGACCTGCAAGTTCGGCGGCAGCATCTTCTTCATTCGGTCCGCGATTTCTTCGTGGCCCGGAAAATCCCGATACTTAAAGAACAAGTCGCCAATAATCGGCATCAACGCCGGAGACGATTGCAGCACCTGCGCCATCTCATCCGCGCCCTGCGCCGACCGCGATTGCCAACTCTTGCCGACCGTCACCGTCACGCCATACCGACCCGCCTGCAAGTCGTGCTTTGTCGGCTCCGACGGCGGTCGTCCGATCCGCTGCCCACGCAGCGGTCCACGCATCATACCCGACGGCATACCCGACGGCATACCCGACGGCATCCCCGGCGGCATCCCCGGCGGCGCAGGCTGCGGCGTCCCATCCGGACCCAGCACAAACGGCGCGTTCAGCATCACCTTTGTCGCCGTGTCGTCCGTCCCAAGAATCCGCGTAATGCGCCCCGGACGGTCGTAGATGTGCGGAATCAAATCCAGCAATACTTTCGCCTCAAACACCATCGACGTCTGCGCCAGATTGTCGAGGTAGTTGGAGTTCCCCGCGTCCGACTGCTGTTGCAGCGCCAGCACCGCCCGCCCACTCCGCGAGCCACTACTGTCTCCAAGGCTTGGGTCGTAGACAAACGTCGTCGCTTTTACATACTCCGCTGCCTGCTGAATCAACGCAATCGACGGCCCCAACTGCGCCCCCGCCACCTGCCGCTGCGGCATCGGCGCGGGCTGGCCCCCAATCGTTGTGGGCTTCACTTGCAAATAAGGGAAGTTCCGCGTGTTCGCCTGCGCCCACGACTCCTCATGCCCCTCAAATTGCCCCTCGTAGCCAATGTAAGGCGCTTTCGGCTCTAACGCCACCGTCTCTACCGCTGTCGAGACCGCGTAGTTAAACAGCCGTTGCGCGTCCTTCGCGGGATTGATCACCCCAATCCACCGACGCACGCCGTCGATGTTCTGCTCGCGACCAATCACCGGAATAATCGGAATATACCGACCGGGCCACACCTGCTCCGCCAGCACTTCCGTGCCCGTAATCTTGTACCACCGCACCTGCCGACGCTCCGACGGTTCGCGACTCTCAATCGCCTCCGACGGCACCGACTCCGGCATCTCATCGCCCCACGCCGACGCCAACCCACCCTGCGCGTCGCGATACGCCACCCGCTCCGCCTTTGTGCGCTCGACGACGAAATACTCCATCACCCGCACCGTCGGTTGACCGTTGTTATCCTCGCCCATCCACTCGGGCGCTTCATCCCCGACTCCCATGAACGCGTCGTCCATATTCGCCGTCGCCGACGCGTCGGGATACTCCCGCTTAAACTGCGCCGCTGGGACAAACCCCCCGACAAAAGCCCATTCCGCGTCCGACCAGTCCGGCTTTTGGGCATACGGGTCGAGATACACCCCCGCCTGATTCAAGATGCGCTCGACCACAATTTCCTGATCAAACGTTTCGCCGCTGTCCTCAATTTCCTGCGTCAGCACCCGATAGAACCCGCGCCCACACTTCACGGCGCGCTCAAACGCCCAGTCCCGTGCCAACGACGCCTGCGACCGCACCTCGATGTGTCGGATGAGCCCCTGCAACACCTCCGCCGTCGCCTCAGTCGCCGTGTCACTGTCCGCGTGAACCTGTATCCCCAGATGCGCCAACCGCGCCTGATTGATCACCAATTGCACCGGCTGATCCAACCGCGACACCGTCAGCATCGGACGGGACGGAATCGGCACGCCGTCCACCACCTGCCCGCCACGCGCCGCCTTCACGTCGTCGGGCCACTGCTCGCCCGCATCAAATCGCAGGTCGTCCCGCTCCCGCGTTCGCTGCTCGCTCTCCGCCTCGCTGACCAGCGTAAATCGCTGGCGCGCCAGCGTCAGCACCGCGTCATGCTTCGTGGTCGTGTCTACGCTCCGAGCCATGATTCCCCTCCGTTTGTCTGATACGCCTGCGTGACCCGCGCCGCCTTCAGCTCCCGTGCCGGTTTCGCCCACAACGAGAGATACCGCCACGCATCTGCTCCGTGACTCGCGAAATCATGCACCGGCGTCGCCCGGAACTCGTTCAGCCGACTGTTAAACTCGCGGCGGTAATGCTGCAAACAATCGAGCAATCCCCGCGTCTTCGTCTGGTCAAACCACGCGCGCGCCAACAGTAGCCGACCCGCGTGGATGCCTTCCTCAACCTCGCCCGCAGTGCTCGTATGCACACGCGGCACCGTTTCAAACCGCAGTCCCAACGCCGCCGCCGTCTCGATGCGCGACCGCCCACTGCCCAACTCGCGCACATGGATGTCATGTGGCGCCCAATGCTGGCCGTAGACGTAGCCGCGCGCCTGTAGCACCTGCGCGTAGTGCGCCAGCCCCTCACCACTGGCCTCGTAGTAATCCACCACCCGCACATCGCCGCTGCGCGGATGCTGCGTGAAGATAATTGCCGTGCTGTCGCCGACCCCGAGGTCCCACGTCGTGCAGACCGGCAGCGCCCGCTCGTACGCGACGCTGGTGATGCGCCCGTCGGTGCGCGCGTGCCCGAGTTCAGTGGCGTAGATGGCACCCTGCACCGCCGCCTCGAAGCTGCACTCAAACTCCTGCTGGTATTGGTCGTCGGTCATCACCCGACGCGCACCCGCAAGCTCCTCCGCTGATAGCACGCCCGTCTCACTCGCTCGGTAGCACTGATACGCCCACTCGCCTGACGCGTTCGCTTGCGCCGCCTGCGCCATCTTCCAGAACTCGTTGCGGCCCGACGGCGTGCCAAGGAACACGGCGCGCCCGCCCCGATCTGCAAGCGCCGGACGCACCACCTCCGCAAACACAGCGGGTGACTGCAAGCCGAATTCGTCATGCACCGCCAGATCAAGGCTGATACCACGCAAGCTGTCCGGGTTGTCCGCGCCGTGGATCGAGATGCGTCGGTCACCCGGTAAATTGACCGCCAACTCGCTCTCGCGCTGCTCAACGCCGGGGATGTTGCGCGTGTAGAGCTTCAGCAGGTCCCAGCAGACCAGACGCCCCTGCCGGTAGGTCGGCGCGATGATGGCCGCGCGGGGCCTCGGTAACGAGCATTGCAGCACCGCCCAGATCGCGTGGTTAATTGCCGCCGTCGTCTTACCGAGACGCCGGTGGCAGACCACGACCGTGTAGCGCACGCCCTCCGTGTCAATCGCGGCATGGATGCGCCGCTGGTGCTCGCGCGGCTCGTAGCCGAGACTGACCGGCGCAACGCTACTCACGCGCGTCTCCGTCGTCGGCATCGTCGGCATCGTAACTGATCTGAGGGTCAAGCGATGCGGGTATTAACGCGAGATGCGCGGCCACGAAGTGCTCGGTCCATTTATCTTGGTCGTCGATGTCAGTCGACCAGTTTGTTGCCGCCACGCGCGCGGCACGGTCCTGCTGCGACAGCCCGCCCCAGCCCCGCCACGCGCCGTTGTGCAAGGTCTCGCGATAATCTACGCAAGCCGTTTCAGGTGTCGCATGTGCCGCTTGACGCGCCGCTTCCCGCTTGATCCCTGATGAGCGTATTGGCGCCCTGAAGGTTGACGGCGTCGTTGAGATCATCAGCAACAACGGCATCCTGTCGTCGATTCCGAATCAGGCTCAGGCGCAAACCTGTGATTCATTTGGTTTCGTTTGCTCGCTTCGCTGGTTCGCCCTGTCGCCGCGATGTCACTGCCATCGTGAGGGCGACGCGCAGAAAAGTCAAGGATGTTACCACGGTTTTACAATCGCGATACTAATGGGGGAGCCGTCGGCGCTGCCCGACACTTCGTGGGGCACTAGTCTTGGGTAGATAGTGGACCAGAACACGCGCTCGTTCTCGGGGTTTGCCTTGGCCCACGTGACCAACCGTTTGACGCCGCCGAGACCCTCCGCAGCTAATGCAATCGCTTCCTTCGCGCTGCGCGTGGTTTTGTTGGCGCTGCCAATTGGACGACCGGCGTTACCGCGTTTGAAGGACATAATTTTTGGGCGTTGTTATCGTTGCCCCTGTTATCGTTGCCCCATTTCGACATCCTCCCTGTGAAAGAGTCAAGCGAAATTGTCAAAATCCCTAATGATTAGAGGGGGTTGACATAAATATAAACACTTGCAATAATCTAGACATCGTATGACATGAGGTCATACCAAAGGAGCCTACATGAACACCACTGTTAATCACTGCGGCTACAACAACTCAGGTATTCGACTTGCGGTGATTTTCCCCGCTATTGACCGTCCTCAGCAGACGTGGTACGTCGCAAACCACCGGCGGGGGGGCTATAACGTTCCCTATTCCACGGTCGCGGACGCGCGGGCCTACTGCGAATTCCAACAGCCCGAGATCGCCCGCTGGGACGTCGTCGAGGTCGCGCAGTGACAGAAAAAGGTATCAGTCGCGCGGCTGCGGCTGTTGAATTAGGCGTTTGCGGTCGCACCCTCCTTCGGTGGGAGGCCGCAAAGCTTGGGGGTCATCCAGACTATTCAGATTTTCCGACCGTCCTCCGGCGAGCACACTCGGGTCATCGGGTCTACACGCCAGAGGTTCTCGCCGCGATTCGCGCGTGGGCTAACCGCACCGTTTAACTAAGGACTCACACTATGACATTTGATATCACCGCCACCATCCGCGCGCGCAACAGCAAACCTCTTACGCCGTGGTTGCCGGTCAGCATGACCCTTGACGCGGCGGACCTCAAGTCCGCGCGGCAGCAATACTTAAATCATCTAATCCTTGCTGGTATTGAGTACGGCACGCTCACTATCGGCTGGGACCTCCTCCCGCCCGTCGCTTCCACCACGTCGTCTTCCCTTTCCACCACCTCGTCATCCCTGTAGGAGACTCACCATGAAAGCCGCCACGACCCCCGTCCCCGTTGTCAGCACACCCGCACGCACGGCGTTTGAGCGCTTGGCGGCGCTTAACGTTAACGACCGAATCGAGAAGAAGAACGGCCTGAACTACCTTTCGTGGGCGTGGGCGTGGGACCAGCTTCTCCGTCAAGACGCCACGGCCAGCTACGTGTATGCAGAACCGAAAGTCTTCGGTGACAACACCCTCATGGTTTTTTGCACCGTGACCGCCTTCGGCCTGTCGCGCACCGCGCACTTGCCGGTCATGGATCACCGCAACAAGGCGGTTTCGTCGCCCGACGCGTTTGCCGTCAACACCGCGATGCAGCGTGCGCTGGTAAAAGCCATTGCGCTTCACGGGCTCGGGCTCTATATTTATGCAGGCGAAGACCTGCCGTTGGCCGAGACGCCCGAGCCCGAGCCCGCGTTCGATTACGCCGGATGGCTGACGACCGAAGTGCGCCCGCGCGCGGAGCAGGGGCAAGCCACGCTGCTGGCCTACTTGAAGACCGCGCCTGCGGCTGGTCGGGACGCGCTGCGAGCCGACCGTACGACGTGGGCGGCGGTGCTGAAGGTGGCAAAGGCGGCGGATTTCGCCCATCCACTTGGGCGCTTCCCGGACGCGGCGCCCGCGCTGAGCAATGTGACCGGCGGTGCCGTTTGAACCCGCTGGTGGTGCATGACGTTGTGCAGCGGTCGCCCGAGTGGCACGCGCTGCGGGCGACGCGCATCGGCGGCAGCGACGCCGAGGCCGTGCTGGCCGTCGGCGCGCGCGGCGGCGAGGCGGTCACCCGACGCGACCTGCGCTTCAAATTAGCGCTGGCGGGCCTGCGTGACGGGCACGCGGAACCCGAGAGCTACGACAACGCGGATATGCGCCGAGGGCGTGACCTTGAATCCGAAGCCCTGTGGAATTACGAACTTACGACCGGACGCGTGTTGCTGTCGGTCGGCTACGTGACGGACTCGGACCAGCCGCTGCTTGGCTATTCGCCCGACGGCGTTGTCGTCGAGGACGGGTTGTGGGTCGGGTTGGTCGAAGTAAAATGTCCGCGCAGCGCCACGCACCACGACACGTGGATCACGCAAACGGAGGGCAAATACACCGCGCAACTTACGCACGCGCTCACCGTTTGTAAGGACCTGCAATGGATTGATTTTGTTAGCTACCACCCGCGCTTTCCGCGCGGACGCGATCTCTGCCGTATCCGACGCACGCGCACCGACTTGCCGCTGGCTGCCTATGCAGCGGCGTTAACTCAATTACAGAGCGACGTGGCTGACACCCGCGCCGCCCTTCTGACAGGAGCTAACTAATGGCCGCCGTCTACCTCAACTGCAAGACCACCGAAAAGATTTTTGCCGATGGCGGAACTTTACTCAATGTGCGCGTAAAGGCCGACGTGCTGACCGCGTTTCTGGAGCAACATACAGGCGCGGACGGTTGGCTGCGCCTCACCATTAAACGGCGTAAGGCCGTTGGTCAATTCGGAGACACGCACTCCGTGACGCTCGACACGTTTACGCCCACGCCGAAAGCGCCGTTGGTGACCGCAGACGACATCCCGTTTTAAGATGCGTATCACCACCCTACATACCACGGTTGACGAGGAGGGGCACTTGCCCCTCCTTGTCCGCCGCCGCCTCCACACCGTCCTACTTCGCGCGAGAGGGCGTTCCGTCACCGTGACGGTGACCCCTCAGACGACTCCCCGCTCGCTCCAATCCAACAACCGCTACTGGTCCCTATTGCACGCTGGGGCGGACGCGCTTGGCTATGACTCGCCGGTTGACCTGCACGACGCCTGCGCGTGGCACTTGCTCCGCATCGAGGACGACCCCCTGCTTCACACGCCACGTCGGCGCTCGACTCGGACGCTCGACACCGCCGAGTTCAGCGCCTACGTGGACGCCGTGGCGCGGCTGCTGGTCGAATTCGGCGCAGACCTGACGGATTGGCAGGCGGCGTGTTGACCGACGTGCGGGTGCTGTGCCGCGCGCGGCACTTACCTGCCCCAGTGGCGGAGCTTCGCTTCTCGCCGCCAAGGCGCTGGCGCTTCGATTGGGCGTGGCCCGATTATATGGCCGCGCTGGAGATTGAGGGCGCGGTGTGGACCGGCGGTCGGCACACGCGCGGCGCAGGCTTCCTCAAAGATATCGAGAAATACTCCGAAGCGGCAATTTTGGGCTGGTGCGTTGTGCGTTGCACGCCTGCAACGCTGACGACCGACGGGCTTGACCGAGTGCAGCGGGCACTGGAGCGCGCAAGACCAAGCCACCTTACTCGTTGAAGGAAATCAACGAGGCCCCGACATCTCGGCCTTGCGCGCGCTCACTATACCACCGATTCGGGGCGGCGTTTCTTGCCTCGCGGCCAACCTTTGTAAACGTTCCGAGACATCACTGCGAGGCGTGCGATTTCTGATCGACGTGCGGGTGAGAGCGCAGCCGCCCGAGCGAGACCGCCGAGCTGGCCCGCTTTCACCGCTGCTAGATTCTTGTCCTTCATTCGCTCTGCCTGCTTCATCTTACCACCAGACAGCCTAGTCCCAAATCACGCAAAACCTTACCATTTTACGCCGTTTTTTGCTGTTTTCGCCTTTTCTTCAAAATTATGCGATTGAAGGTCATTTTTTGGTGGACAGGGTAATCTACTTAGCGGATAATCTGTGACATGGAAAACACAGCAAAGAGCACCGCGCACACCGAACGCAACGCGCTGCGTGCCGAGGCGCAGACCACACCGTCCGCGAGGAACATCGAGCGTAAAATTACGACCCGTGCGACCACGGTGCGCCGCCAGAGCGTGGTCGTGGAATACAGCGAAGATGGGTGGCTTGTCCTGTTTAACGACGGAGGTGTGCAGATTTTTGGCACCGCCAAGGCGGCGATTAATCAAATCTCCAACGCGTCGCGGAGGGGCAACGTGACCGCCACAATCACGACCATCGAGTGGCGCAACGTCCCAGACGGGTTCCAACCGCCAGTTTGCACACAGGAGCAGAGATCATGAAGAAACTTTTCGATGTCTCACGGGCTGCGGCTCATGTTGCTCAAATTGCCGACCAGCACGGCATTGAGATCAGCAATCATAGTTCGGGTGGCAGGGCGTGGCGTCGATTGCAGAAAATTAAGATCCGACCGATCAAGTCGGCA
>SXGT01581185.1_pt1 | contig 22303 bp, 17 predicted proteins | sample 3176221 | NCBI WGS metagenome assembly SXGT01 (sample SAMN11356862, study PRJNA531348) | freshwater metagenome | isolation source: freshwater sample F1-120 | place: China: Fuxian Lake, Yuxi | collected 2017-12-25
AGAACAAGATGGCGCCGCCCTTCCGGGAGGTCGAGTTCGACATCCTTTATGGACAGGGTATCTCCAGGGAGGGCGACCTCGTCGACCTGGCCTCGGAGGCCAACGTGATCGAGAAGAGCGGCGCCTGGTTCTCGTTCGGCGGCGAGCGCATCGGCCAGGGCCGCGAGAACGCCAAGCAGTTCCTCATCGATCATCCCGAGGTGATGTCGGCGATCGAAGCGCGCATGCTCGCCCACCACAACCTGCGGCGGATCGGCGTCGACGTCGCGCCGGCAGCCGCACCGGCGGCGCCGCCGCCGTCGTCCGCGAGCGCGGCCGGCAACGGCAAGCGACCCAACGCGTAACGACGCAGCGCATCCTCACGGTCGCACGCTGTCGCGTCCCGGCTGCGGCGCGAGGTTCTCACCGAGGCGACCTTGTCGTGGTCGCCTTGGTTATTTTCGGGACGTTGCCGTCGAGCGCACCCTTGTCGCACGGTGTCGCGGTGACGAGGTCGCCTATTCAACGCCGCGGAACTACAGTCTCACCAGACGGTGATCCCTGCGACAAGAGTGCGACGGGGATCTTGCCTTTGGTGCGGGCATGGGCGATGACTCCCAACGACCGAGCCTGGGAAAGCCCCATCCACGGTCTCTAGCCAATTATGAGGGAGGCTTCGTAATGCTGCGCTACCGGACGCAAGGAATCCTTGCGGTAGGACTCGGTATCTTCGCTGGTGGTTGCTTCGGCGACCCGGACATCCTCACCGATCTCCGGCCCGAGGGGCCTCCTGATGTGCTCGTCGGCATGGCCCAGTCGGTCGTCTCGGCCGAAGAGCATCCTTTCTTCTGCCGCTATGTGAATGGCGCCAAGGACGAGAAGGCTCCTGGCTTCGTGATCGACGCCATCCTCGGGTCGCAGACGGTCTGCCCCGACGTCGAGTCCGAATTCGCGGCAAATGATGCCGACCCGCGCGGATACGCCATCCGCATCATGTTCGACGAGCTGCTCAACGCCGACCGCGTCGAGACGCTCATCTGCGACGAGGACGGCGCTTGCGTCGGCTCTCTCGAGACGACCCAGCCGGTCACGTTCATGTGCGGCACCACCGCCGTGGACTACGACGGCTACTACGTGCCCAACGGCAACAACACGACGTTCCCGCTGGGACCGTCACTCCTGGTGCAGCCGCTGTCGCTCGACATCGCCACCGGCACCACCTGCACGGTGACGCTGGGCGACAACGTCGTCGACAAGAGCGGCACCACGGTGCCCGCCGCCGAGGCCGCGCTCGACTTCAAGATCGCCGACCTGGCGCTCCTGGAGACCGTGCCGGCCGACGCCGAGGACGTGGCCGACCGCGAAGTCATCGATCCCGACGGCGAGATCGAGTTCTCCTTCAACGCGGCGATCGACGACGCGTCGATCGCGGCTTCCGAGATCGAGATCGTCAACGGCGCAGGCGCGGTCATCCCGTCGACGTTCTACGTCGATGACAGCCACGCCTCGCTCGACGCGATCTTCGTCCACGGTACCGCCGACCTGCCCGCCGGCAACTACACGGTGCGCATCAAGAGCGGCGCCGTCATCGAAGAGCTCAACGGCGGCACCATCACCTTCGCCGCGAACGAAGACGTTCGCGTCGTCGTCGAGTGAAAGGAACCCAAACCATGAAACGCATCGGACTATCGTTTGCGATGACGGTCGGGGTCCTGGCCGGGGCTCAGATCGTCGACACCCAGGTCTCGGTCGCCCAGAGCAGCACGACGGGCGCCGTCCGCGGCCGCATCGTCGACAAGGCGACCAAGGAAGCCGTCATCGGCGCCACCGTCGTGGTCTCCGGTCCTGCCCTCCAGGGGCAGCAGGCCGAGATCACCGACGAGAGCGGCGGATTCACGATCACGAACCTGCCTCCCGGCGTGTACGTGATGACGGTCTTCTTCAACGACTCGCAGTTCTCGCGCCCCAACGTCCTCGTCGAGGTCGGCAAGCAGGCCTTCGTCAGCGTGCCCATCGACACCTCGGTGCAGACCACCGAGGTCATCGAGCTCGAGGGCCGCGCCCCGATCGTCGATCAGGGCTCGACCAAGACCGGCGTCACCATCACCGACGAGTACACCACCCGCATCCCGGTCGGCCGCACCTTCGGCGCGGTCCTGGGCAGCGCGGCCGGCACCGCCGGTGACACGTACGGCACCTCGTTCGGCGGTTCGACGTCGCTCGAGAACACGTACATCATCGAGGGCATCAACACGACGGACACCTCCAAGGGCTTCCAGTCGTCGAACCTGCCCAACGAGTTCATCGAGGAGACCGAGGTCATCGCCGGCGGCTACAACGCCGAGTTCGGCCGCTCGACCGGCGGCGTGGTCAACGTCGTCACCAAGCAGGGTGGCAACGAGTTCCACGGCTCGGTGTTCGGCTACTTCACGCCGGGCAGCATGGTCGCCGACGTCGAGCCGATCGTCCGCCAGGGCGCCGCCATCTCGAGCGAGACCAACCTCGACTACTCGACCGACCTCGGCTTCGAGGTCGGCGGTCCGATCAAGAAGGACAAGGTCTGGTTCCACATCGGGTACAACCCGTCGGTCCGCAAGTCGACCCTCGACCGCGTGACCTACGCCCGCGTCGACGCCGACGGCGACGGCGAGGTCGATATCACCGACGAGGGCTTCGAAGATTTCGACGAGGTCGGGCGCAGCCCGATGTCGACCACCTCGAAGACCCACTTCTTCACCGCCAAGATCAACGGCGCGATCTCGCAGAACCACCAGTTCCAGATCTCGGGGTTCGGCAACCCGCGCGCCAGCGACCGCGCCTTCTACCGGGTCACCGGTGACCGCGCGTCGCAGCTCTACGCGTTCGCCGACGGCGCCTACGACGGCTCGCTCAAGTGGTCGTCGAAGTTCGCCGACAACAAGACCCAGGTCGACATCGTCGCCGGCCAGCACACCAACTACACCCACGAGACCCCGTACTTTGCGGACGGGCTCGAGGCCAAGAACATTCGCTTCGGCTGGAACCGCAGCCTGAGCGACCTCGCCGGTTTCGAGGGGACCCAGGGCGGCGGCGCCTTCGCCGGTTGCGAGGACGGCACGGCCAACGACATGAACCCGGGCTTCGTGAACTGCCCGGTCCCGTTCTCGACCCCGTACAGCACCAACGGTGTGGGCGCCCTCGACTACCTCGACATGGCGCGCTCGTCGCTCAACGCGGCGCTCACCCAGCGCGTGAAGCTGGCCGGTCACCACACCTTCAAGCTCGGCCTCGACGTCGAGCAGACCAAGTACAACGCCCGCCGCTACTACACGGGCGGTGGCAGCTGGACCCAGGCCCGGCGCTCGCGCAGCCTGCCGGATCAGCCGGGCGCGTGGGATCTCCGCACCTTCGTGATTCCCATCCCGGGCTCGGATCCGGAGGACATGGCGCAGGCCGCCGCCGCCGACGCTCCTTGCGTCAACGGCCTCGCCCTCTGCAACCACGCCACGTCGGACGGCCTTCGCGCCAAGACCACCAACCGCAACCTGGGCGCCTACCTCCAGGACTCCTGGCAGATCCGCCCCAACCTCACCCTGAACGCCGGCCTCCGCTGGGAGCAGCAGACGGGCTACGCGGCGGACGAGGTCAAGGGCACCACGTCGGTCGAGGGCGAGATCATCCCCGACGTCGCGTTCGAGCTCAAGAACCAGCTCGCTCCCCGCGTCGGCCTCATCTTCGACCCGACCCAGGAGGGCCGCGCCAAGATCTTCACCCACTGGGGCCGCTTCTACGAGACGGTGCCGATGGACATCAACGTCCGCGCCTTCGGCGGCGAGATCATCAACTTCAACCGCGTCACCACCCGCTCGGCGGCCGATCCCAGCATGCCGGGCGGCACCTGCCCCGAGGCGCTCAACTCGTTCGACCAGAACGTGCTCGACAACTGCACCGTGGCCACCAAGGCCCGCATCCAGTTCGGCGGCCCCACCACGGCGATCGCCCCCGGCCTCGATGGTCAGTACCTCGACGAGTTCATCCTCGGCGCCGAGTACGAGCTGATGGCCGACTTCAAGATGGGCGTCAATTATGTCTATCGCGACCTGGGCCGGGTCATCGAGGACATCTCGACCGACGGTGGCACCAACTACCTGATCGCCAACCCGGGCGAGAGCTTCGACGATGCCGCCGCCGATCTCGAGCGTCAGGCCGCCGCGCTTCGCATGGACGGCGACCCGTCGAACGACGACACCGCCGACCTCTACGAGTTCCGCGCTGACTTGCTCTCGCGCGTCGACGAGTTCGACAAGCCGATCCGCCGCTACAACGCGGTGGTGGTGACCGCCAACCAGCGCTTCTCGAAGAACGCGATGCTCCTGGCCTCGTACACCTACTCGCGCAGCAAGGGTAACTTCCCCGGCCTGTTCTCGACCGAGACCGGCCAGGACGACCCCAACCTGACGTCGATGTACGACCTCCCCGACCTCATGGCGAACCGTTACGGCTCGTCGGGTCTGGATCGCCCGCACCTCCTCAAGGTCGACGGCTTCTACCAGTTCGACCTCAAGAAGGCCGGCAACGTGGTGCTCGGCGCCAGCGTCCGTGGCGAGTCGGGCATCCCGCACAACGCCCTCGCTGCTCACTGGGCCTACGGCCCTGACGAGACCTTCCTCCAGGCGCGTGGCGCGGCCGGCCGGTCGCCGTTCACGTACACCGCGGACATCAAGGCGACCTACGGCCGCAAGATGGGCAAGAACACGCTCGAGGCCTTCATCGACGTGTTCAACCTGCTCAACTCGCAGGACCAGGTCGACGCCGACGAGCGCTACACCGCTGACGCCGCCAACCCCATCGTGGGTGGCGACGCCAGCGACCTGGCCCACTCGAAGACCATCGACCCGATCTTCGCGGTCGAGCTCAACGAGACCCCGACCTACAACAAGAACTTCGGCAACCTGAACGCCCGCCAGGCGCCTCGGTCGATCCGGTTCGGCCTGCGCTACACGTTCTAGTCGTCAGAAGTGATCAGCCCAGGACGGCGGAGCATCTGCTCCGCCGTTCGTGTTTTCGGGCACTTGCGAGAGACCCAGCGCGGCCGTGATCCCGCATAGATCGGCGTCACGCCTGGCGCGTCGGTAGCTCCCATGACCACGGCGCTCCGTTTCGTCGACCACCCTGGCTTCCATCGCTCCGTCCTCGCCACCGTCACCGGAGCCGCCATGGGTGGATCGGCGATGGCCGCCATCGGCGGCATCGAGTCGCCGCACCTGGTCGGGGCGCTGGTCGGCGCCCTGGCCGGCCTGTCGTGGGCCGAGCAGCCGCGCAGCGCCTGGCGTATCGGGCTACGGCTGTGCGCCGCTGCCGCCGGCGCGGCGCTCCTCGTCGCCGGGATGGGCCTGGCCGGAATCGCCAGCGCGCTGGCGCTTGGCCTGGCCCTGGGCAGCACCCGGGCCCGCGCCGGCTTCGTCGCCGCCGCGGGTGCGCTCGCAGGCGTCGCCGCGGCGCTCGCCGCCACTCGCGTGATGGGCGCGCAGGAGACGGCCAGCTTCGCGGTGCCACTCACCGGCCTGTTCGCTGGCGTATCGGTCGGCCTGGCCGCGACGCTCGCCATCGCCACCCGCCACGTCTCCCTGGTCGCCGATCCCGTGGCCGCCGCTTACCGCGCGCTGCCGCCGCTCCAGGGCGAGGCCCGCGAGCTGGTCGAGCGCGGCCGCGCCATCTGGCAGGGCTCCGCCGAGCTGACGCTGGTCGATGACAACCGCGATCTGGTCAAGGACGGCGTGCTCCGCCTGTTCGCCGTGGCCGAGCGGCTGCAGGCGGCGCCGGCGCTCGACGGCGCCGAGGTCGATCGTCGGATCGCCGAGCTCGACCTCCGCATCTCCGCCTGCACCGACGCCGTGGCGAAGGAGCAGTACACCGAGGCCCGTGCGGCGCTGGGCGACCAGCGCCGCTACGTCGACCGCGTGGGCGCGGCGCGCGAGCGCATCGTCGCTCGCATGCACCACTGCGTCGCGACCCTGGAGAAGTTCCGCATGGCATGCGCGCAGCTCGACGCCACCGCCGCCGCCCGCGAGGCGGCCGATGCCCGAAACGCGATGAGCGTTCTGGGCGAGCTCGGCGAAGGCCTGGCCATCGCCGCCGGCGCCACGCCGGCGCTCGGTCTGCCCGAGGCCGCCGAGGCCGCGGCCGCGCCTGCCTCCGCGTAACCCTGGCCGGCGCCGCGGCCACTTCCTGATGATAGGCTCATCGCCTCAGGAGGATCCGTGCGCCGATTCCTACGCTCGAGTCTCGTCGCTCTCTCGCTCGGTACGGTCGCCGTCGCCGCCGGCGCGGCTGCCACCCCAACCGCATGGGCCGATGGCGAGTCCGCCGCCCACTACAAGCAGGGCCTGGCGTTCAAGAGTCAGGGCAAGGAGGACGAGGCCATCGCTGCGTTCGAGAAGGCGGTGGCCGCCGACACCCGTCACGCCATGGCCTGGGCCTCGCTCGGCCACCTCTACAAGAAGCGCAAGGACTACCAGAAGGCGGTCGCTGCCTACGAGCACGCGACCCCGCTCATGCCCAAGAACGCGGTGGTGTGGGCGCAGCTGGGCATGTCGTACTACCGCGTCGATCGCGTCGACGAGGCGCTGGTCGCGCTCGAGAAGGCGTGCCGGCTCGATCCCAAGGACGCCGAGACCCGCAGCAACATCGGGGTCCTCAAGCGCAAGAAGGGCGACAACGCCGGCGCGATCGTCCAGCTGCAGTGGGCGGTGAAGCTGGCGCCGGGCGACGCCTCCTACCACAACAACCTCGGCGTGGCCCTGCGCGCCGACAAGCGCCTCGACGAGGCGATCGCCTCGTTCCAGAAGGCGATCGAGATCCAGCCCAAGCTCGCCGACTACCACTTCAACCTCGCGGTCGTGTACCGGCGCCAGGAGGAGGTCGAGAAGGCGATCGCGTCGTACGAGTTGGCGGTGTCGCTCGCCGCCGACCTCGCCGACGCCTGGTACGACCTCGGCCACATGTACAAGCTCAACCACGACAACGACAAGGCGATCGAGGCGTTCAACGCCTACCTCGAGCTCAACAAGGGCAAGGACGCCGCGGCGCAGAAGAGCATCGAGGGCGAGGTCGAGGCGCTCGGCGGGACGCCGGCGACGGCGCCCAAGAAGGATCCGCCGAAGAAGAAGGGCGCGAAGAGGTAGTCAGGGCGCGTCGGTGGTGACCGTGGCGTAGGCCTCGAGCGTGCGCTTGGCGTCGAGCGCGATCTTGCCCAGGCGGGTGCGGGTGCCGCGGCGGGCGACGGCGGCGAACTGGACGTCCACGGAGCCGGCGGCGCCGCCGCGCTCGAGGCGGAGCTCGAGATAGGGTCGCTCGTCGCTGCCGGCGATGCACAGCTCGAGCTTGCGACGGGTGGTGCGGTCGTCGAGCACCATGGTGGTGCACGCGCGCTCGCCGACCAGCGAGGTGTCGAGTGCGAGGCCGCCCGCGGGATCACCGGGATCGGTGATCTCGAGGTGGACGGTGCGCGCGATCGGCGCGGGGCGCGGATCGGCGCCGGCGAGGCCGGGCAGGAAGGCGGCGCCGAGGAGGATGGCCAGGGACAGGCGTGTGGGGTTCATGGGGCGGCGGTTCGCACACCGCGTGCCGCGCCGCGCGCGACCGTGTTCTCGCGGGTTGGCGCACCCACATGGCCCGATCGGGCCAGCCCGGCAGCGCTGGCGCGAGTGCGCGTGCCAAGGTGTCAGATCGACCGAGTACGACGAGCCAGGTGAGTGCGATCAAGAGCAAGGCCAAGGGCCCGCGCACGGTGCATCGTTGCCAGAGCTGCGGCCACGTCGAGCCGCGCTGGCTCGGGCGCTGCCCGGCATGCACCGAGTTCGGCACCCTCGTCGAGGAGATCCAGGGCGGCGTTCCGCCGCGAGCCGGCGCCGCGCTGGTCTCCAACGGCGCCGCGCCGATCGCGGCGACCGCCGTGCCGCCCGATGATCTGACGGCGCGTTTGCCCACCGGCCTGGCCGAGCTCGATCGCGTCCTCGGCGGAGGCTTGGTTCCGGGCGCGCTGATCCTGCTCGGCGGCGATCCCGGCATCGGCAAGTCGACGCTGCTCCTCCAGCTCCTGGCCGGCGTGGCCGGCACGGGCGGCTCGGTGCTCTACGCGAGCGGCGAGGAGTCGGTGGCGCAGACCGCGATGCGGGCGAGGCGCATCGGCGCCGCGCTGCCCACGCTGCGCCTGCTCGCCGAGACCGACGTCGACGTGATCGTCGGACATGGGGGATCGTCGCAGGGCGGGCGGTCAGCGGGGGCCACCCCGCCGACGGTGCTGGCGGTCGACTCGATCCAGACCGTCTACACCAGCGAGCTCGATTCGATACCCGGCTCGGTCGGTCAGGTCCGCGAGTGCGCGGCCCGGCTCATGCGTTACGCCAAGACCCAGGGCGTGCCCACGATCCTGGTCGGTCACGTCACCCAGGACGGCGCCATCGCCGGACCCAAGACGCTCGAGCACCTGGTCGACGTGGTGCTGCAGGTCGAGGGCGACGGTGGCTCGCCGTACCGGGTGGTACGCGCCCACAAGAACCGCTTCGGATCGACGCAGGAGATCGGTGTGTTCGAGATGCGCGGCGGCGGCATGATCGAGGTGCCCGAGCCGTCGGCGCACCTGCTCGCCGAACGTCCCAAGGGCGCGCCGGGCTCCGTCGTCGTTGCCTCGGCCGACGGCAACCGGCCGCTGCTGGTCGAGGTCCAGGGTCTGGTCGCGCCGGCCGCCGCGGGCTTCGGTCGCCGAACCGTCGCCGGCGTCGACGCCAACCGGGTGGCGCTCCTGCTCGCCGTGCTGGCGCAGAGGGCAGGGCACGACGTGCTCACCCAGGACGTCTTCGTGAACGTCGCCGGCGGCCTGCGCCTGGTCGAGCCCGCGATCGATCTGGGCATCGCCTGCGCGCTGGCCTCGTCCAACTTCGGCCGCGCCGTCGATCCCCACACGGTGGTCTTCGGCGAGGTCGGGCTGGCCGGCGAGATCCGCGCGGTGCCCATGGCGGAGCACCGGCTGGCGGAAGCCCGCAAGCTCGGCTTCACCCGCTGCATCCTGCCGGCGCAGAACCGAGCCCGCCTCGAGGGCGATCCGGGCATGGAGCTGGTCGGCGTCGACCGGCTCTCGGCAGCGCTCGCCGCGCTCTGAGCGGGCGAGCCGCCCGGGTCAGAACTCGACCGAGAAGCGAGCCTGGATCGTGTGCGCGTTGCCGGCGTCCCCGACGTTGGTGCCGTAGTTGAAGCCGTTGCCGCCGTCCTGGATGTCGTCCTCGGGGTGGTTCATGGCGCCGAGCGGCATGAAGAGGCCGTAGGCCAGGCCGGCGTGGAAGCCGTTGCTCGAGTAGGAGAGATCGCCGTCGAGCTCGATGCCCCACATCGCGCTGTTGCCCGGGGTCGACACCGGCTGCATCGCCGCCGAGGTCACGTTCTGAGCGCGGAACTTGATCGATCTGGTGAGCTCGTAGCTCATCCACGGCTTGAAGTAGATCGCGTTCGACACCGACCCGATGAGCTCGCGGAACAGGATCAGGTCGACGTCGTAGTCGGGATCGAAGACGAAGCGGTTGATCGAGCGATCGCGGCCGCTGAGCAGCTGCGCGTTGGCGACGTTGGTGTCGCCCTGGACCGCGTTGTCGGACTCGTCGCCGCTGGCCCCGCCGATCTCCATGCCGAAGCCGAGCTTGTCCTCGAGCGCGCTCGAGCTGACGCGGCCGACGCCGCCCCAGGAGCGGATCGTGATCTCGCCGTCGAAGCCCTGATCGGTCAGGTTCTCGATGTTGCCGAGGTTGGCGGCCAGCTCGGCTTCGAGCACGACCTTGCCCTTGCCCAGCTTGAACCAGACGTCGGGGCGGTAGGCCTTGTAGCCACGTACGATGTACGCGTCGGCCGGCGAGGAGGTGATGCTCGCGTCGTAGTCGCGATCCTGGGTGATGCGATCGACGCGGGCGCCGTAGTTCATCGCCAGCTTGCCGCGCGCGACCTTGTCGGCGAAGTCGGCGGGCGCATCGAAGCGCGATACGCCCAGGGTCCAGCCCTTCTCGTCGTCGTTGTCGTCGGCGTCCCAGGGCTGGGCGGCGCCGGCGTGGGTCACGTCGCTGGTGACCCCCGCGCCCCACCAGTTGATCGCGGCCAGGGCCCGGAACGGCGTGCCCGGGATCATCGCGGTGAACGAAAGGCGATCGACGGTGTCACCGAAATCGCTGTCGAGATCGTAGTCGACGGGGTTGGTGCCGCCGACGTTGGCCAGCGTCGACGGCTGCCACAGGGTCTCCCACGTGGCGTAGTCGGTGTTCAGCCGGCGGCCCGAGTTGGACACGATGCCGAGGCCGAAGTGATCGGGCATGCGGCCGAACTTGAGGTGACCGAGGCCGGTCGCGACCTCGGCCCAGGCCCGGCGCAGCAGGATCGAGTTCTCGTCGGCGACCGCGCCCGAGGGGTCGCCGAGCACGAGATTGTCGTAGAGATCGATCTGGGTGTGGACCGCGATGGTCTCCGACAGCTGGATCGACGGCTCGAGGCGCAGCCGCAGGTTGCTCGACTTGAGCGTGTCATCGCACGGCGAGCCGGCCGGGGCGAGGCAGCCCAGCGGGCGCGGAAACGGCGAACCGCCTACCGTCGGATCGTCGGAGAAGCCGAGGTGCAGGTTCTTGAGGTAGTCACCACGGGCGCGCAGATAGCCGTCGACGGTGATGACCTCGAACTTCTTGCGACGATCGCGCGGGGGCGGCAGGGTTGGCGTGGTGGCCAGGAGCCCGGCGGCCTTGGGAGCGGCCTCGGCGATCCCCTCCGGCTTGGGCTCGTCCTGCCCGGTGGGCGGACCACCCGTGGGCAGAGGGCCCGGCTGGGCCAGCGCATCCCAGGCCGCGAGCGAGACGAGGCCGACGGCCAGCAGGGAGGAACGGACGGCGCCGCGACGATAATACTTTGCGGAAATCATGAAGAAATCAGAGGGGTAAGGTCGGCGGACTATAGGCGAGCGCTTCCGGCGCAAACAAGGGCGCCAGGTCGAAAAACTCGCCGCGGGCGGCGGCTGCGGTAGGTTCCATGCGATGCCATTGGACCCCGAGGCGCGTCGCACCGTTGCCTGTGCAATCGCGCTGATGGCGCTATCGACGGCCGCTGCCGGGTGCGGGCCGGCGGTCCGTCCGGAGGCGCCCGGCGACGAGCCGACGCCGCCGCGGGTGATCAAACGACCGGCGCCGGCGATGGGTCGCAGCGCGTTGATCGGCGAGATGTGTCCGCAGGGTGCGGGCGGTCGTCCCGGGCTTGCGGCGCTCGCGCTCCGCGACGTTTCGTGGAGCAGCGACCACGACGAGATGGAGATGGCGCTGGCCCGCGGCACCGCGGCGCAGTTCGCGGTTCTCGCGTCCGACGGCCGGCGCGCCGGCGTGTTCTCGGCGGTCGGCACCGCTGACGTCGGCGGCGCGGCGGTGGCGATCGGTTCGTTCGCCGGATCGCCGCCGTGCTCGAAGCCAGCGTCGACCCCCGGTGGCGAGGCCACCGCTGACAGCTCGTGCCTCACGCTCCAGCGCGGCTGCGGGGTCGCGGTGGCCGCGCTCGGCGCTCCCGGCGGTGCCTTCGCCGTGGCCGAGGCTCCCGACGTCACCGTCGGCGGTGTGTGCAAGAGCGGCGACGTGCTCGCCATCGACGTCGATGGCGACGGCGCCGCCGAGATGTTCCCGCTGGCCGGCTTCGTCGACGCGGTGCGCGCGCCCGCCGAGGAGGTCAGCGCCGCAGCCATGGTGTCGCCGACCTGTCCTCCGACCTTCTCCCTGTTCGGCCTGGTCCCGATGGCCGCGCCGGGCGTGGTCATGGATGGCAAACACAAGGTCGAGCTCGACATGCTCGCCGTGCTCGACATCGACGAGGACGGCCGGCGCGAGGTGGTGGTCGCCTTCCGCTACAACGAGGGCCGCACGATCGCGGTCTACAGCGCGATGAGCACCGCGTCGCGGCTCGAGCTGGTCGGCGAGTCGCGGCCCTGGCCCTGAGCGTTGCCTGTCCTGGCTAGCGACTGGAACCGCTGGCGTCGCAGGGCGGACAGGAGGTCGAATCGTCGGCGCGGCCGAAGGCGAGGGCGCCGATCACCATGCCGACGGTGAGCGCGGTGAGGGCGAGCAACAAGGGGAACAGCCAGCTGGGAGCGCCGGTGTGGGCCTGGGCGTGGGTGATGTCGGCGAGCTGAACGCGGCCGGTGGCGTTGCGGCGATCGGCGGCATCCTTGGGCGCGCCCGGATTGGTCGGCACTTGCTCGAACCAGCGATCGGCGTCGGCGGCGGCGGGTGACGGCGGCAGCGGCGCCGGCGTGGGCTCGGCGGTGAAGCGCTCGATGCGCGAGGTCACGATGACGTCGCTTGCCGCCTCGGCGCGGCGGCCCGGCTTGGCTGTCGCGTTGTCGGGCAAGCGTGGCGGCTTGACCTCGCCGGGCACGCGGGGCAGCCTCGGAGGCGTCGGGAGTCGCGCCGGCGTGTCGTGCGGCGACTTGGAGTCGATGCTCCGATCGGTGCTCCGCTCCGTTTCCGACCTACGTTTCATGCCGTCGCCCGGGGCATTGTCACCGCCGCCGGCATTATCGACGACGGCGTCGCGGGCGTCACCTCCCGCGTCGCGCCTTCGCGGCGTGCGCGCCGACACAGGTGGGCAGGTGTAGGCGCGGGATCGTCACGCGCGCGGCCCCGCGGCTGGTTACAATGCTGGCTGGCGAGCCCCTCCTCGCTCTATCACCTAGCTTCGTTCAGGGGGAATCATGACTGCCGTACTCCGTCCACCTGGCGCCGGGCCCTGGCCCGCACTCGCGCTCGTTTGTGTCTCGGCCGCCACCGTGGCCGCCTGCGGATCCGACACCGCGATCGTCCTCGAGATCCACAAGGCCCCCGGCGTGTCGTCGGAGGTCTTCCGGCTCCAGGTCTTCGCCGGCGTCGGTCACGACGAGGATCTGTTCGACCCCGCGTGGTGGGTGTCGGCCGAGCTCGACGACAGCGAGGCCGAGGTCACCCTCGACGACGAGATGGCGGCCGCGACCTATCGCTACCTGGTGCGCCCGGGCGGCGGCCTCGGCCTCGATACCGATCTGGTGTTCGCCGTCGCCGGTTACAAGAACAGCGCCGACCCCAAGCCGGTGGTGTTCGGACACTCGTCCACGCCGCTGCACTTCGGCGAGGGCGAGGTTCGGATCTACGACTTCCCGCTGGTGACCTTCGCCGACGCGCGGCACGGCGTCACGCCGACCGGCTGCGCCTGGTGGGACGATCTCGGCAACCGGGTGAAGCGCGACGCCATCGTGCCCCGTGAGGACGGGGACTGCGACTCGTACCGGCAGGACCCTGACGCCGAGGTCGACTGCGTGCTCGACTGCAACGATCGCGATCCGGCGATCCACCCCGCCCAGGCCGAGGTGTGCGCCGACGGGATCGATCAGAACTGCTGCGACGACAACGACGGCCGCGACGATCTCGACGGTGACGGCTTCGCCCGCTGCGGCAGCGCGACGTCCGACTGCGTCGATCTGGCGCCGGGCACCCAGGGCCCGAGCAACGTGTTCGGCGAGGAGGTGCCTTCGGCCCAGATCCACCCCGGCGCGATCGACGTCTGCGACGGCCTCGATAACGACTGCTCCGGAGGTTGCGACAGCGGCGACGGCTACGATCCCGACGACGACAACTACCTCAACTGCCGCTCGTCGGACGGCGAGCTGGCCGGCGTCCACCGCCTGCCCGATCGCTGCGACGCTTCGGAGCTGGACTGCCTGGAGACGGTGCGGCCGGGCGGACCGGCGCCTGGTACCGTCCACCCCGGCGCCTTCGACGACACCTGCGATGGCTGGGACAACAACTGCGACGGCACCTGTGACGAGGTCATGGTGGCGGCCGGCGATCAGGACGGCGACTCGTTCCCGGGCTGCGACACCGAGTCCGACTACATCGTGAACAACACGCCGCAGTGCCGGCTCGGCGCCGGCGCCGACTGCGGGGACGACATGTCCCGCTTCGCCTATCCCGGCCGCGCCGAGCGCTGCGACGGCGTCGACTTCGACTGCAACGGCGTCCTCTTCCCGGTGAACTCGCCGTGCTTCGTGACCGAGGTCGAGGGCATGGTCTCGCGCTGCGTGATCGGTACGCGGATGTGCAACGACCAGCCCGGCTCGATGAGCGCCGGCTTCTCCGCCTGTGTGCACGACGTGAACGCGCCGGGCACGACGCTGCCCATGGAGTATTGCCTCTCGACCTGCTCGCTGGCGACCGATCCGTCGCAGTGCCTGGCCAACCAGGGCCCGCAGTGCGTGGTGAGCTTCCCCATGCCGGGCAGCAATACGCCGTGCACGCCGCTGCCGGCCGAGATCCCGCTGCCACAGGATGCCGGTAGCGGCGGCTGCACCTACACGCTGATCGGCGGCATGCAGCAGGGCGAGTGGAACGTCACCCTGGTCGGCACCGGTGGCGCCATCGGGCCGACCGCGACCGGCTGTGGCTCCAAGCTACGCGTCAACGGCGCCGCGCCCGACGCCGAGGATCGCGTGGTGCTGGTGCTGAGCGGGATCGCGCCGCACTTCTTCCAGCTCAAGCGGGCGAACCAGTGCAGCGGCGCCAACGGGCCGATCACGTGCCAGTGATCCGCCACCGCGATAGACTCCGCGGGTGAGACACGCGCTCGTCGACGACGTCGGTCAGGTCCTCTGGGTCGGGTTCTACGGCACGTCGGTGCCCGACCGGCTGCGCGCGCAGATCGCCGGCGCCGAGGTCGGCGTGGTGGTCGTGTTCAAGCGCAACCTGGTGGTGCAGATGGTGCCGGGGCCGGTGCCGCAGGAGGTGGTCGACGTGGCCGCCCTGGTCGAGCTGCATCGCGAACTCCATGCCGCGGCGCCGTCCGGCGCGCCGGTCCTCATCGCCGTCGATCAGGAAGGTGGCGTGGTGCAGCGGGTGCGGGCGCCCGCCACGCAGTGGCCGCCCATGCTGTGCCTCGACGGCCACGCAACACCCGACGACGAGGCCCTGGCCGGTGCGGTCGGGCTGGCCCTGGGCCGCGAGCTGGCGGCGCTCGGCTTCGACATCGACTTCGCGCCGGTGCTCGACATCCACACCAACGAGCGGAACCCGATCATCGGCGACCGCGCGCTGGGGCGCGATCCCGAGACCGTGACCCGGCGAGCGCTGGCGCTGGCCGATGGCCTGGCCCGCGGTGGCGTGCTGGCCTGCGGCAAGCACTTCCCGGGACACGGCGACACCGCCACCGATAGCCACCTCGAGCTGCCCCGGCTCGAGCACGGCTGGGAGCGGCTCGACGCGGTCGAGCTGGTGCCGTTCCGCCGCGCCGCCGCCGCCGGCCTGCCCATGATCATGACCGCGCACGTGGTGTTCGCCGCCCTCGACGCGACCGTGCCGGCGACGCTGTCGCCGGCGGTGATCGACGGCCTCCTGCGCCGGAAGCTGGGTTACCGCGGCGTCATCGTCTCCGACGATCTCGACATGAAGGCGGTCGCCGATCACATCGGCATTGGCGAGGCGGCGGTGCGCGCGATCGGCGCTGGCTGCGACGCGCTGCTCTTGTGCCGCGACGAGGCCCATCAGGCCGAGGCTCGGCGGGCGCTGATCGCCGCTGGCGAGCGCGACGCCGCGCTGAGGGCGCGGCTGAGCGAATCGGCGGCACGCATCCGCGCCATGAAGGAAGGCCACGTCGCCCGCCGCCGCGCCACGCCGCCGCACGGGCTCGAGATCATCGGCGCGCTCGAGCACCGCCGGCTCGCCGATCGCGTCGCCGGCCGCGGCTGATCGGCGGACGTCGCCGGCTCGAGCACGACCGGACGGCGTTCTCCAAGACGTTCAACCGGCGGGGTGCACGGCGATCGCGTCCCAGGTCGCGGCCTCGGCCTTGACCAGCGCGTCGTCATCGACGAAGGCGCGCCGCTCCCAGCGTGCGCGCAGGACGCCGATGAAGGCGCCGAACACCAGCTCCATGAGCAGGCGCGGATCCATCGGCTTCACCACGCCAGCCAGCTGGGCGTTCTTGACGAACGCGGCCCCGAAGTCGCGCAGGCTGGCGTCGAGCCGGAGGCTCTCGTCGTCGAGGTACGAGCCGTGGTGGTGGAGCTCGAGGAACGCGAAGGCTTCGGGGTTGGCGGTCGCGAACGTAGACATCTCGCGCCAGATCGCGGCGAACTGCTGGCGCGGCGCCGCGGTGGCCGGGAACGAGGCGTGGATGGCGCGGGTGACCGTCTGTTTCCAGTGCCGGTAGAGGGCGTTGACCAGCGCCGCCTTGCTCTCGAAGTAGTGATAGATGGTGCCGGCGGCGACGCCGGCGGCGTCCGCGACCTCGGGGACCGCGGTGCCGTGGTAGCCGCGCTCCACGAACAGGCGCAGCGCCGCGGTCAGGATGGCTTCCTGCTTGTTCCAGGTCTGGGGTGAGGGTCGGCGCGCCACGTGATTATTGAATGAATATTCATATGATTCCAAGATCCTGTCAACGAGTTCAATAAACATCGTTGACATCATGGGTCTATCCGGTGATCTATGGGCGCAGGAGGAAATCGAATGAACGTTCAATCAAGGATTGTTTCCGGTCTGGCGCTGGCCCTGGCCGCCTGTGCCGTCGAGGCCGACGGCGAGGCCGGCCCGCTGGCGACCCGGCGGGTCCTGGCGGTCCTCCAGGCCGGCGACCTGCACCTGAGCGCTCATCGCGAAGGCGACGCGATGCCAGCGGTCGAGCCCAGGGTCGAAGGGGGCACCATCGTGGTCCGCACGCTCGGCGCCCACCTCCTGCTCGAGGAGCTCGACATGCGCCTGGGCGACGTCGACGTGGTCAAGACCTACGCCGGCACCACCCAGGTGCTGCGTTTGACCGGCCTGCGCCTCCGCCTCGGCACCCGCGCCGACGCGCTCGCGGCGTGGAGCGACGATCGCACCGCCGTCAGCGGCGCGGCCACCGCCGACCTGCTGCTCGACTGGAGCCTGCGCACGCGCGACGGCGACGCCATCCCGCTCGCCACCCAGCGCATCGCCGGCGCCGTCCTGGATGTGCACGTCCTGAACGTCGCGGTGAGCGACGACCTGTCCGACGGCGCGGTCGCCAGCGTCGGCAGCACCGTCGCTGGACCCGTGTGGGAGCTCGGCGACATCACCGTCAGCGACCTGTCTCTGTCCCTGGTCACCACCGAAGGAGAGATCCGATGAAGCGTAGCTTGTCCGTGTTCCTCGCTGCGACCCTGCTCGCCGGTTGCCCCGAGTTGCCGCCGGGTGACATCACCTCGCCCTACTACTGGAGCCAGGTCTTCCTCGACAAGTACGAACGCGAGCTCGAGGTCGGGACCCTCGAGCCGGGGCCGGCCCGGCTCGAAGCGCCGCGCGCGGTGCTGCTCATCACGGGCGTGACCATCGAGGCGAAGTGGTTCGATCCGATCGTCGCCAGGCTCGAGCGCGATGGCTTCGTGCCGGTGATGTATGAGCCGCCGGAGCTGCTGAGCTACGATCTGTTCCAGGCCTCCGAGGATCTCGGCGATGTCGTCGACCGCGTGCTCGCCGAGACCGGCCAGGACAAGATCGACATCCTCGCCGAGTGCACGGGCGGACTCATCGCCCGCCACTACATCCAGTCGCTCGGCGGCGACGCCAAGGTCTCGCGCCTGGTGACGTTCGTGTCGCCGCAGCACGGTATCCCCAAGGCCGCGCTCGCCCACGATCTGGTGGGCTGGCCGGCGCTCGAGGATCTCACGCCCGGCAGCGACTTCCTCGAGGCGGTCAACGGCGTGCCGCTGCCCGACAACCTGCCGGTCACCTCGATCTACACGTGCACCGACGAGTACATCCAGCCCTACACGACGTCGATCATCCCGGGCGCGACCAACATCGGCTTGTGCGACGGCTTCGTCGGTCACTTCCAGACCTTCTACGACCCGTCGATCTACCTGGTCATGCACACCGCGCTGACCGCGCCGCTCCCCGACGACGGCCGCGATCCGGGGACGGATCCGGGCACAGATCCGGGGACGGAGCCCGGCAGTGACGATCCGGTGTCCGGAGGCTGCAACAGCGGGGCTGGCGGCGGGCAGGGCGCGGGGCTGCTCCTGGTCGGGCTCGCGCTGGCGATCGGCGTGGGGCGCCGGCGAGCGCGCGTGGTGCGGTCGTGACGCGTGCGGTCACGACGCTCGGGCTGGTGAGCAGTGCGCTCATCATCGGCGCCTGCGACGGCGGACTCGGCGGCGGCGGTGGCATCGAGCCCGACGAGGTCAGCGCGCTGCCCAACGGTGACGCCGTCGGCACCGCGGCCTCGGGCAACTACGAGCTCGAGCTGTACACGACCACGTGCCGCGGCGCGTGTCCGGTGCTGCGCTCCGGCATCGGCGTGATCTCGCTCTGCGACATCGGCGAGGTCGACTACCCCGAGCTCGACGCCACCCAGCTCGACGGTCACCTGACCATGAAGACCTACGGCCTCTCCCCCGATCGCCTCGCCGGCGGCCTCCACGCCGACGGTCAGTTCGTCGTGGGCGGCTGGGGCACCCGGTACGGCGCCACCGTCGTGGTCCGCGCCGACGGTGCGCTGGCTGGCGAGACGATCACCGGCGTCGCCGAGGTACGACAGTACGGCGAGTACGACGGCACGTCGTTCGACTGCACGTCGATGCACGAGATCACCGGCGCGCGAAGCGGCCCGGTGTTGGACGCGGCGTACCGGTGATGGAGGCGGGCGGGTCGCGGACCCGCGCCCCGCCTCCCCGCCGCTACCGGGCTCGCTGGATCAACACGGACTCGATCAGCAGCAGCATCAGCAGCGCGGCGGCGATCGCGTGCCAGAGCTCGACGCGGCGTTCGCTGGGGCGGCTGGCGCCTTCGGTCCCGGAGCCGGCGCCGGGGAGCTGGCTGGCGGGCGCGGGCGCCAGATCGCTGCCGCGGGGATCGAGGTTGACCGCGAAGGCAAGCTCGTCGCGGTCGCGGGTCGCGCCGGTGCGATCGGTGCCGATCACGCGGTAGACGCCGGGGGCGTCGGCACCGGTGAAGCGCACCGAGCGCCGGCCCTCGATGCGGCCGCCCTCGAAGACGGCGCCTTTGCGCTCGGGACCGCGCACCTCGAGCTTGCGCAGGTCGAGGGTAGGCAGGCTGGCGCTCTGACCGACGATGATGGCGGCGGTGGCGCCCTCGACGCGGCGGCGGGCGAGGTGACGGATCGACTCCTGCACCAGTGGCAAGTAACCCGGATGGATGGGCAGATCGTTCCAGTCGCGATCGAGCGTCGACGCGAACAGGAGCAAGCGGCCGTCGCCCTTGCGGGCTTCGACCAGCGCGGCCGCGCCGTTGGTGAAGCGGGCCAGCACCTTGCGATCGTCGGTGTCGGTGGTCGGCCCCAGCAGCACGATCTTGGTGAAGCGGGCCTCGGCCAGCCCGGGGGCGTCGACCGCGAACGGCGCGAAGATGGGATGGTCGGCTTCCCACTTGGTGAGGTGCAGCGCGCGCGCCGCCCGCTCGTCGGGGGCCGCGCCCCACGCCGTGTCGATCGGATCGCGCAGGCTCTGGGGTAGGAGCGGCAGCATGGTCCGCTCGTAGGCGGCGGGATCGACGCGGTCGCCGGGCGCGACCAGGAGCCCGCCGCCGGCCTTCACCCACGTCACCAGCCTGGCCACGTCCTCGGCGGGCAGGGCGGCGACGTTGGCCAGGACCGCCACGTCGTACTGATCGATCTCGACGTCGTCGAGTTCGTCGGGAGTGATCTTGGAGACCACGGTGCCGGCTTCGGCGCGGTCACCGGGGCGCAGGGCGGCCTCGACGTAGAACAACTCGTCGTCGTGGCGGGCGGCGTGAGGATCGCCGTCGACCAGGAGCACGCGGATCTCGTCGCGCAGCTGGGCCATCGCCTGGCGGCGATCATCGGCGGTCAAGGCGTCGGCGGGCAGCTCGATCGCGATCTCGGCCGTGCGGCGGCCAGGCGGCAGCGTGGCCAGGAAGCGCTTGCGCTTGGTCTCGCCCGGCGCCAGATCGAGCTGGCCGCGGGCGATGATCTGGCCGGCCACACGCAGGCTGACGGTGAGGCCAACCGCGGGCAGCAGCGAGTGGTTGGTGATCTCGGCCAGGGCCGCGATGCCGCGGCTGCCGGCGCCGGGATCGGGCTCGACCTTGAGGCCGACGACGGCGAGGTTGGGGAGCGCGGCGCCGTCGCGCACGTCGAGGACCTCGAGCGCGGGGCCGTCGGCGCCCCACGGTGGATCGCCTCCGCGCAGCGAGCCCTTGGTCAGGGGCGACAGCAGGTAGATCGTACGGCGCTCGTGGCTCGAGCCCGACAGGAGCTGGGCGGCGCGGGCCAGGGCGCGATCGAGGTCGGCGGGGCGCGCGGTCGGTGACAGGCTGGCGAGCTGATCGCGCAGGCGCAGGTGCTCGCGCGACAGCTCGGTGGGATGGATCGCGCCCTCGGAGGCCCGCACCACCGCGACCTCGGCCTCGGGGCCGAGCTGGGTCAGCAAACGCGCCGCCTCGTCGGTGGCGCGGCCGAGCAGTGTCCGCCCCTCGAGCCGGTAGCCGGCGGTGAACGAGTCGTCGACGACCAGCACCGCTGCCTGGGGGCCGCGCGCGATCTGCGGGCCCTTGCTCGCGCACGACGTGATCGGCTTGGCCAGCGCCAGCGGTAGCGCCGCGCACAGCAGCACACGTACGACCAGCAGCATGCGCTCGCGGAGCTGGAAACGGCGGGCGGTGCGGCGCTTGGTGGCGATCAGGAACTCGAGCGCAGCGAAGCGCACCACCCGCGCCCGCCGCCGGCCGATCAGGTGGATCGTGATCGGCACGGTGAGGCCGAGCAGGCCGAGCAGGAGCAGCGGGGCGAGGAAGCTCATCGTCTGCCGCCCGCGCCGATGCGCTGGCGCGTGGCCAGGAGCTCGAGCAGCGTGTCCTCGACCGCGCGGTCGGTCGGGCACAGGTGGTACTCGACGCCGGCGCCGGTCAGCTCTTCGGCGACCCGGGCCAGGAAGGCGTCCATGCGCTCGAGGTAGTCCTTGCGGATCGCCGCCGGGTTGGCGAGCAGGCGGTGATCGCTCTCCAGCGCCTCGAACAAGGTGAGGCCCTCGTACGGGAAGGTCCGCTCCTCGGGCGCGAGCACCTGCAGCACGGCAACGTCGTGGCGCTGGGCGCGCAGGCGGCGCAAGGCGGCCAGCGTGCGGTCGTCGGGATCGAACAGATCGGAGGCGAGGATGATCAGCGCCCGCTTGCGGCGGGCCAGCTCGCCGATGCGTTCGAGCGCGGCCGCCGGCGAGTCGTCGTCGCCGTGTTCGCCGGCGATGGCGCGATCGATCACGCCGAGGACGTCGGTCAGGTGCGAGGTGCGGGCCCGGGGCGGGACCACGATGTCGCCGCCCGGCGCGCCGAACACGAACAGTCCGACCTTGTCCTGCTGCTGGACGATCAGGTACGCGAGCGCGGCCAGGCACAGGCCGGCGTACTCGACCTTGGACAACCCCGAGCCGGCGAAGCGCATCGAGCCCGAGCCGTCGAGCACCAGGAAGACGGTGAGCTGCGACTCCTGCTCGTACTGCTTCACGAAGTAGCGGTCGAGCTTGGCGAAGGCGCGCCAGTCGACGTGGCGCAGCTCGTCGCCGGGTGAGTACTCCTTGTGTTCGGCGAACTCGACCGACGAGCCGTGCAGGCGTGCGCGGTGCAGGCCCGACAGCGCGCCCTCGACGATGACGCGGGCCTTGAGAGGCAGGCTACCCAGCCGGGCCAGCGCGACGGGATCGAGACGGGGCACGGTCGGCTCAGCTACGGCGCGACCACGCCGAGCAGGCGATCGACGAGGTCGCCGGCTCGCACGCCCTCGGCCTCGGCGCGGTAGTTGAGGATGAGTCGGTGCTGCAGCGTCGGCCGCGCCAGCGCGGCGACGTCGTCGGTCGACACCGCGAACCGGCCGTCCAGGATCGCGCGCGCCTTGCCGGCCAGGATCAGGAACTGCGAGGCGCGTGGACCGGCGCCCCACTGCAGGTACTCGCGCACGAACGGCGGTGAGGTCGTCTCCTGGGGGCGGGTGGCGCGGGCCAGGGACACGGCGTAGCGGACCACGTGATCGGCGGCCGGCACGCGCCGCACCAGCTCCTGCAGCTCGAGCACGCGCTCGGGCGAGAGCACGCGCTCGAGGCGGGCGGCGTAGCTCGACGTCGACATGCGCACGATCTCCTCTTCCTCGCTGGCGCTGGGATAGTCGACGTCGACCTGGAACATGAAGCGATCGAGCTGGGCCTCGGGCAGCGGATAGGTTCTGCCGCTGACCACCAAATTGGCCCCTGGGGACGCGTACCCTCTGCGTGTGAAGGTGTCCAAGGGGACATGCGGTCTGGAGCGAGATAGCGAAATCCTGGTGGACCAGATGC
>SXGT01655046.1_pt1 | contig 22298 bp, 21 predicted proteins | sample 3176221 | NCBI WGS metagenome assembly SXGT01 (sample SAMN11356862, study PRJNA531348) | freshwater metagenome | isolation source: freshwater sample F1-120 | place: China: Fuxian Lake, Yuxi | collected 2017-12-25
GCCGACCCACGATCACCTCTACTTCGCGACCATCGGCGGGGGCCCGTGGGACCTCGACCTGGCATGGTGAGAGTCCTGCCCTGGCTGCTCCTGGCCTGCTCTCAGTCACGCTGCGGGCCGGAGCCGGTCGCGGGCGACTCGCCCGCGGACTCGTCCCCCGACGCCGACACGGCGGACACCGGCGACTCGGCCCCCCCGGACACCGGCGACTCGGGTGATACCGGCGACTCGGCCCTCCCCGACACGGCCGAGACCGGCGACACCGCCCCGCCCGCACCGCCCGACGCCGACGTCGATGGCCACGTGGACGAGGCGTCCGGCGGCGACGACTGCGACGACCAGAACGCCCACGTGTACCCCGGTGCCCCGGAGATGTGCGACGACGCCGACCAGGACTGCGATGGCGACGGCTGGCTCGGCGCCGACTGTGGATCCACGCAGAACATCGCCGCGATGGGCGTGCTCCTCACCGGCTCGCCCTATGGTGTTCCCCGCATCGTCCGGGACGTCACTGGCGACGGCGTCAGCGACATTCAGGATGGCGACTACCGCGAGTTCGAGCCCCTCGGCCGGGCCTACTGGACGGCCACCAGCATCCCGGAGAAGCCGGGCACCTTCCCGGCCGACAACAACGTGGCGGCCTTCTATGAGTACGAGGACTTGATGAATCATCGCCTCGACTTCGGCGACGTGGATGGCGACGGTTTCAATGACGTGGGGCACGTTCCCGGCGGTGTTTACGGCTACGACACCCTGCTCTACAAGGGGCCCGTCCCGACCGACGGCACGTGGGTGTCCGAGGGTACGACGGACTACGAGTGGACGGCCAACCCGGACATCTCGTGGGATGCCTGCTGGAGCTGCGAGGCCATCACGGGCGACTGGAACGGCGACAGGCTCGGCGACCTCGCGCTCGCAGCGTGGGATGACGTCGCGCCGGAGGAGGATGGCGGAGTCGTCGTCTACTGGGGCGGAGACTTTGCCTCCGACCGACTCACTCTCGGGGGCGACTACGTCCGGCACATCTGGGCGCTCGGCGACATCACGGGTGACGGTGCCGACGACATCGCAGTGGCCGACCAGTGCCAGATCAACGACACGTGCGTAGGTTGGCTTGATGGCGCCGACCTATCGAGCGCCACCGACCTCCAACGGCCCATCGACATCGCGTTCACCACGGTTATCGACCCGGACTACACCAGTACGGCGTGGGCGGGCATCCGGGACTGGGATGGCGACGGTCTACTGGACCCGGAAGTCTTCGCGTGGCCGTCGAGCGGGGACTACGAGGTCGATGGTGAACGACTAATCTTCCTGAATTCTAGTCCCAGCGAACTGAGCATCGGTGACGCCGCCGGCGGGTACCAGACGGGAGGCACGGTGTTGCAGTACGGAATCGGCGCCGGATCGGACACGTGTGCGTTTGGCGGAACAGAACACATCCTCTACCAGAGCGGCGGCCTTGCGTGGGTCCTCTTCGAGGCGCCGCCTGGCCTACCGCCCCGGGGTTCGCTGCCTCCCGAGCGCCTGGTGCTGGTCGAAGAATCCGTCTCCGCCGCCTGCGGCGACGTCACCGGCGACGGCGCCGACGATCTGGTCTTCGGCGTCCAGGAAGACTGGATGGACGGCGACCAGATCCGCATCATCCCCGGCTGGTCGATCCCCTGGGACGACGACACCTACTGGCCCTGAACCACCCGTTCACTGGAGTCCCAGATGCTCGCTCTCTTGCTCTCCCTGCTCGCCTGCCCCGTCACCGTCCCCGGCGACACCGCCACGGCGTTGCCCCAGTCCACCCTCGCCGACACCGCCTCGGCCCTCCCCGCCTCCGCCGAGTAAGCTCGCGTCGCGTCGCGTCGCGCTGGCGCTTACCCGCCGTCCTGCGCGAGGATCTCGCTCGGGAAAGCCCAGGTGACCTCGCCCGTTTCCACGTAGCGCTCGTTGATGCGCGCGATGAAGTCTTCGAGCAGGATCCGCGGCGTGTAGGTGCTGCCGTCTTCCCGGATGAGCTGCACGTCGTTGCCTTCGGCGTCGGCGAGGTTGATGAGCCCGTTGTCGTGCACGTGGAAGTACCAGGTGTTGATGCGCGCATCCTGGCGGTAGTGAACCGACTGCCGCAGCAATTGCCAGAGCATCTCGAAATCGCTGTCGTCGTAGAGCTGCTGCACGTCGAGGTCGAAGAAGTCGGCCATGTAGGTGCCGCTTTTCTGCTGCTCGCCGAGCTTGATCGCGGCGGAGTTGATGCCCGGCAAGTACAAGAGCGAGGAGTACACGCTCTCCTGGGCCCAGGCGTCGACGTCGTTGGGGTGCCATGTCGCCACCCGGTCTTCCGCGCGCCAGGGCGTGGGGTTCTTTCCCCGGGGATCGTCGTAGTCGATGTTGTTGTAGGCCCAGGTGCCGGCGAACAAGGTCATCGGGAAGCCGGTGCGACCGTGCGTCTCGCGCTCCACGTCCTGGTAGAACTGGAGCCAGTCGTACTCCCACATGCCGTGCCGGTCGGCTCCGACGATGAAGTTGGCGCCGCCGGGAATGTTGCGATCGGCGATCTCGGCACGGGGCTGGAGGAAGGCGTAGTAGCAGTCCCAGTCGCCGAGCGCGCAGTACTCGGGATCGTCCGGGAAACACGCGCCCGAGGAGCCCGCGGCGATGTAGTTCGGGTCGTCGGCGCCGCAGTAGTCGGGGTTCGAGGTGAATCCGCTGTCGTTCGGCGCGCCGTCGCCCGAGGAGCAGTGGTAGCAAGGCCGGTTGTGCAACATCACGCCAAGCTCGAAGCCGGCCTCGTCCTGCAACCAGGGGTAGATGTCGCCGACCACGCCGCAGATCTCTGACTTCTCGGCGAAGTTGTCGGAGATCGCCATCGCCACCGGCACGCCCAGCGACTGCAGCACGCTGGCGTTGGCCTGCACCAGGGCCAGCTCGTGCTCAAAAGTCGAACCCTCGCCGGTGCAGGGGTCTTCGAGCGCGGAGTCGGAAGGCTCCTCGATGGTGGTGAACAAGAAGATCTGCAACGGTGGGCGATCTTCCTTCTCTTCCGGGCGCTCGCCGAGCACCACGTAGTCGAGGCCGCTCTCGCCCTCGGTGAACACCGTCAGGTCGCCCATCGTCCCCGGGCGAGCCACGTCGACCACCTTGCCCTCGATGGCGTAGCTGTCGACGATCTTGCCGCCCTGCCACAACCACGCGGTCCACGCCCCGTCGCTCGCCTCGCCCACCAGCCAGGCGGTGCCCCGGGAGCGATCGGCGTAGGCCCAGCGCACGTCGCCATCCACCTCGACCGGGTCGAGGCCCTGGTCGGCGGCGGTGGTGTCGAGGATGGCCGCGCCCGCGCTGCCGAGGGCCACGTACACCCGGTTGTTGTCGATGTCGCCGTCGGCATGAACGATGGCGCCCTCGGCGGTGACCGTCCAGCGCACCTCCAGATGTGGAATGTCGACGCCCACCAGCGTGCCCGTGTCGTCGAGCAAAACGGCCGTGAGTCCGTCGTCCATCGCGAAGGCGCGGGTCACGCCGAGGGCCACGTCCATGGTCCTCAAGGTGACGGCGTCGCGCTCCGAGGCGGTGATCACCGCCAGACCGCTCGACTCGGTGCCGTTGCGCGCGGTGAGCAGGAGTTCGTCGCCATTGCTGGTGTACACGCAGGGGCCGATGTGCTTGCCACGCGCCGTGAGATCGGCGGGGAGCGCGATGGTCTGCGCCGCCACGTTGTAGGTGTAGGCCATGTCGCCCTCGAGGGCGGTGTCGACCACCTCAACGCGGTCGCCCTGGTCTTTCACGAGGAAAAGTCGCCCGTTCTCGTCGTCTCCGCAGAAGTTCGCCGTGGGCTTCTCGGTGTCGATGCGGCCGCTCGCCCACTCGGTGCCGCGGCAGATGCCCTCCTCGTCGATGGTGCCATCCACGCACCAGGTGCCCTCGGGGAAAACGTAGGTGTCGAGCAGGTAGCGCCAGCTCACCGAGCCGGTGCCCGACTCGGGCGGGGCCTCCATCAGGTAGGTGTTGCCGTTGGCGGACGACACCTCGGATCGGAAAGGGCGGTCGAAATCAGGAATGTTGCCGCTGGCCACCAGCTCGATGCTGAACGGCACGGCCCCGGGCGCCTCGGTGTAGTCGGGCACTTCCTCTTCGGGACAACCGAGCAAGAAGATGAGCATCAGCTTCTCAGGGTAAGGACGTGGGAAGTTCGGCCTCGGCGTAGCCGACGGCGCTGCCGGCGTTGCCGCCGCCGGTGTAGGTGCCGGAGTACCAGGTGCGGAGCACGCCCCGGGCCTCGTCGACCATGAGGCTGGCGCCGATGGTGCTCTGGTTCTTCCAGGTAGACTCGGCGTCGACCGCGAGTACCGGGTTCTCCGCCTTGGTCCAGTGGATACCGTCGAGGCTCATCGCCCAGCCCACCTGGAAGTAGCCGGTGTCGCCGCCGGTGTAGGCCATCACGTAGTAGTCGTCGAGCATCGCCACTTCGGTGGACTTGACGCGACCAAGCTCCCAGTTCCCCGCCTCGCTCTCGCCGAGGAGCACGGGGTTGTTGCAGTAGTGGGTCCAGTCGAGGCCGTCGGGCGAGAGCGCGTAGCCCACGCGATGGCGGCCGGTGGAGTACCACATCTCGTAGAATCCCTGCGGGTTCTTCAGCACCGAGGGGTGAGCCACGGCGTCGCCACCCCAGAGCTCCTCGGCGTCGATATGATCGAGCACCGGGTTCTCGCCGCCGCGCTCGATGGGCAAGAGGTCAGCGAGCTTGTAGGCGCTGCCCGCGCTGCCGTGGTCGAGCTCGTACTGGGTGGAGGTGGCGAGGCCGATGCTGAGGTTGCCCTCTTCCTCGCGCCGGCCCGTGTAGTAGAGGCGCCACTCCTCGTCGTCGAGCATGAGGAAAGGCGAGTTGGTGGACAGGTTTTTCCAGTCCCCCTCGATGCCGCTGGGGACGCCGGGCTCGCCGAGGCCGAGTCGTTCCCAGGCAAAGCCGTCGTCACTCGCCGCCGCGCCGATGAGGTAGTCCTCGCCGAGGATCTGCTGCCCGGCGTACCACATGAAGTAGCCGGTGCCGTCGGTGGCCACGGTGGGCAGGATGGTGCCCACCGCGTCGAAGTCGGCCTCGTCGCCCGTGGGCGGCAGCACCGGGTTGCCCGAGTAGTCCTGGAACTTCGGGACGTACGGGATCTCCTCGATGACCTCGGTGGAGCGGTCAAAACCCATGGCGTAGCCAAACGGGGCCACCGTGAGCGAGCCCTCGGCGGTGAAGACCTCGCCGGGGAGCTTCTCGTGGGTGGCCACCGCCACGAACTCGTGGGTGCCGGCGGGGATGCCGTAGGTGCAGTAGGTGGCGAGTCCATCGTCACGCGTGAGCATGTCGAAGAAGGCGAAGCCCCAGTCGCGGAGCTCCACGTCGACCTCGGCGCCCGTGGCCGGGCTGCCGTTCTCGCTCACCTCGATGGTGAAGCAGACGTCGGCGCACTCGTCGGTGAGATCGCCCGTGACCGGGGCCAGGATGCGCACCTGCAGGGCGTCGCTCACCCCGCCGGGATCGCTGTCGGCGCCGTTGTCGCAAGCCAGCAGGAGCGCCAGGATCATCGGCGCGCTCGGCGACGGAGGGCGAGTAGTCCCAGGGCCGGCAGGAGGAGCCCGGAGCCCTCGTCGCAACCGCAGTCGTCGGCGGGGGGCTCGCCGGTGTCGGCGGTGCCGGTGTCGGCGTCGGCATCCGCGTCGGTGTCGGTGTCGGTGTCGGCGTCGCTGTCGGTGTCGGCGTCGACATCGGTGTCGGCGTCGGCGTCGCCGGTGTCGAGGCAGTCGGGGTCGGTTTCCACGAGGCCGTCGCAGTCCTCGTCCTTCGGGCTCTCGCAGTCCTCGGCGGCCCCGGGGTGCACGGCGGGGTTCTCGTCGTTGCAGTCGCCCTCTTCCTGGCTGTAGCCGTCACCGTCCTTGTCGGCCGGCGGGACGATCGTGCCGAAGAAGCTCGGGCTCAAGACGAGGTGCTCGAGGCCATCCTCCGCGCCGCCCGCGTCGTAGTTCTCGTAGCCGTCGTCGCAGCCCGCCTCGCCCCACCAGCGCGAGCCATCAAGCACCAGATGTGGGATGAGAAAGCCGTTGATCTCGGCGGCAGGCACCGTGGCGGCGTACTCGCCTGCGGCCACGCGCGTGGCTTCCCAGAAGGCGTCGGCCGGCCCATGGACCATGACCTCGATCACCTCGGTGTCGCGCTCGGCGGGGAAGGTCACCGTCACGACCACGTCGCCATCGGCCGCCGTGTAGGTGTCGAGCGCGTCGCCCATGAAGAGCTGGGCCCCGCTCGCGACGTCGTACTGCGCGCGCACCGGCAACTGCGGGCCGGTCGTGAGGTAGGTCTTGCGGTTGACGAAGGCCTCGTAGATGGCGTTGCGGTCGAAGCTCGCGCCCTCGTCGAGCACCACGACGGTGAGCGCGCCCGAGTACCAGTGCTCGGTGCGAATGGTGTCCATCCCGCACACCTGGCCGGGGTGGGTGTCGTGGTTGTCGGTGCCGCCGGCCACGCCCAGCGCCAGCCCCGACTCCAGGGCCGAGATCACCGAGCCGCTGTCGGTCCAGCCCGACCAGGGCGGATCCCAACTCCAGGACGAGTCCATGGAGCTACCGTGCTCCGACCAGGCTTCCACCGCCGGCCCCCAGCCGAGGTCGTGGCACGCCCAGTCGGTGGGCATCGGCTTCTTAACGCCGGGGTGGTGCGGGATGAGCAGCGCCGGGCCGAACCGGGCCTGCAGGCCGTCCATGAACGCGGTGATGGCGGCGCAGTCGGCCACCTCGTTGCTCGCCGGATCGGAGCCGAGCAGGTCGTTGTAGCCAGCCGCCGCGACCGTGCTCGAGTCGCCAAACAAGAGGAGCGACTTGTGACCGAGCTGCGCGCCGCCCACCTCAAAGAAGATCTCCGCGCCCGGCAGGGTGACGATCCCCGCCTGGTCCGCGGCGTTGACCATCTGGAAAACGCTGTCGAAGGCCGCCGCGTCGGGCGCCCCGGCGCCGGAGTTGTTGATGTGATCGACCGTGCCGAGGAAGTCGAGCTGGTTTTCGAGGGCGGTGTCGATGTAGTCGGCCACGGCGCCGCACGCGCCTGAGCTGCAGGTGCCCAGATCGGAGGCGCCACCGTCGCCCGAGGCGCCGGTATGGCTGTGGATGTCGCCGAAGTAGAACGCCTTTCCGTCGAAAGTTTCTTCGGCAAAGGCCGGGAAAGTGAGTGTCGCGAGGAACATGGGGGCCCTGGGCGCCGGCACTATACCCGGCGAAAGCACGCACGGCCCCTCGTGCCTGCCGGGATAGGCGCGCGGGGTGCTCGTCCTCTTGCTCGCATGCGGTCTACGCGACGTGATGCCGGGCCCGGCGGCGCTCGACGCCGAGGCCCGCGACGCGCTGGAACCATCAAGCGGCGCGACCCTCGCCGAGGGCGGGCCCGTGGCCTACACGACCCCGCCGCGCGTGCGATTCCCGGTGCCGGCGCTCCAGGTGTTCGGCCTGCGCTACGATCTCGACATCGTCGCGGTTTCCGACCATCCCGACTTCGTCATGCACGAGCTGGCTCGCATCACGACCACGGAGGGCACGCGCTGGATCGCGAAAGACTCCACCGTCGACCGCGAACAGTGCGTCGCCACCGACATCGAGGGCGCCCTGGGCTGGGCCGCCGAAGTGCCGGTGCGCCGCGTGCCCTCGCCGATGACGGTGGATGATCGTTCCACCGCCTCGCACATCGACCTGTCGGTGGCCTACACCAACTGCCTTGGTTCACCCACCCGTATCAGCTACTCGGGCCCGGCGCCCACCGAGCCGTCGAAGCCGCGCAACGGCAACACGATGGGGCACAGCCGGAAGGCGGTGGCCGCGCTGCTCGACCTCTACTTGTTTCGTCCCGGCGGTCACATCGTGGTGGAGATCGACGGTCAACGCCGCAAGATCGTCCCCCTGCTCGGCGTGGCGCCCCAGGTGTACGCGCTGGCGCAGGTGCAGGGCGGCTTTGCCGTGGTTGACGCCTCGATGGAGGGCGACGACGCCGGCTTCTCGCTCACGCGCCCGGGTCGCGACATCACCTGGCCCACCCACGCGCACGAGGACTGGCGCGTGGTGCAGCATGGCTGGGTGAAGCGCGAGAGCCCCGTCGCCACGCTGCTGTACCACTTCGTCGAGGGCGAGCTCGACCGGGCGCTGGTGACCCAGCAGGGCAGCGTCGTCACCGAGGTGGTGTTCTCCCCGCGCCTGCCCGACGTGCGACGGCGCTTCGAGGGCACGGCGCACAGCACCTTCGCCGTCGATGTCAACGGGCAGCGCGGGCACGGCACGGGCACCGTCAACGTGCGCTGGCAAGGCGACGACGTGCTCATCGACCTCGTCCCCACCGCGCCCGACTGGTTCGCCAATCGACCGATGCGGGGCACCCTCGCCTACCAGGCCGGGACGGCCTACCTGCACATGGAGAGGATCGATGTTGAAGATCGCTGACAAACAATTCGCGTCGCGACTGGTGCTTGGCACGGGGAAGTACCCCGACTTTGCCACGATGCGCGACTGTCACCTCGCCTCGGGTACCGGGATGGTCACCCTCGCCATCCGGCGGGTCGACCTGTCGGCCCCGAAGGGCCAGAACATCATGGAGTTCATCGACCGCGCGCAGATCCACGTCTTGCCGAACACCGCTGGCTGCTACACCGCCGAAGACGCGGTGCTCACCGCCAAGCTGGCGCGGGAACTACTCGGGACCAACTGGGTGAAGCTCGAGGTCATCGGCGACCCCGACACGCTGTTCCCGTGCACCGAGGGCACCCTCGACGCGGCGCGGACGCTGGTGCGCGAGGGCTTCGTGGTGTTGCCGTACATCGGTGACGACCCGGTGGCGTGCAAGCGCCTCGCGGAGATCGGCTGCGCCGCCGGGATGCCGCTGGCGGCCCCCATCGGCTCGGGCCTCGGCATCCGCAATCCCTACAACCTGCGGATCATCCTCGAGCAGGCCAAGGTGCCGGTGATCGTCGACGCCGGCGTGGGCACCGCGAGCGACGTGGCGCTCGCCATGGAGCTCGGCGTTGACGCGGTCTTGCTCAACACGGCCGTCGCGAGCGCGAAAGATCCGGTGAAGATGGCCACCGCGATGCGTCACGGGGTGGAGGGTGGGCGCGCCGCCTACGAGGCGGGACGCATCCCGCGGAAGCTCTATGCGACCGCCAGCAGCCCCCTCGACGGCATCATCGGCCACTAGTTTGCGCATCATCGCGATCACCTCGGGGGGTCCCGGGCTTGCCGAGAAGGTGCACGCTGCGCTGGCGGCCGGCGCCGAGGTGCTGGTCCGGGAGGGCGCGATCCCCGAGGGCATCCCCTTCGACAAGGTGCTGCTCCACGCGCGCATGCCGGGGGCGCTCGAACACGCCTGGGCGATCCACCTCTCGAGCGACATGGACGTGGCGCACTGGCGACGAGCCTTCGATGGACGCCTCAGCGCCAGCGCGCACTCGGTGGAGGAGGCCCACCGGAAGCTCCACCAGGGCGCCGACGACGTGATCCTCTCGCCGATCTTCGAGGCGCGCCACGGCCGCGAGGCCATTGGCACCTCGGGCCTCCACGGGCTCATCGCGCTCGGCGGGGTGACCCCTCCTCGCGTGCCGACGTGTCGCGAGGCGGGCGCGGTGGGTGTGGCGGTGCTCGGCGGCATCTGGCAGGCCCGGGACGGCGTGACGGCCGCCGTGACGCGCTACCGTCAGAAAGCCCAGATGTCCGCTTCGTAGCAGGTGCCGTTCGCGACCTCTTCGCAGGTGGCGTTGTAGAGGCAGCTCAGCTCGGCGTCGAGCGCATCGCGTTTCTGCACGTCGGTCCAATCGTCGTACAGCGCCTGCTGCGACTGGCAGGACTCGGTGCACTCGGCCTCGGGCATACGCTCCGTGCCGTCGTTGTCGCAGTCCACGAGCTTGTCGCAGACCTGCTCGCAGCTCGGCGTACACGCCGACAATAGGGCTAGAACGAAGAACATGGCCTAGTAGTGGGGCTGGCAGTAGCCCTTGGTGAGGTTCTCGCAGCTCGTAGACTCGACGCAGTCCATCCAGAGCGCGGCCTGTTTCTCGTTGACGATCGTCGCGTCTTCGTCGGCATTGGAGTTGGGGTCGTAGGTGCCCACCGTGCCCGACTTGCGCATGGCCTCGTCGCACGTGGCCTCGCACTCGTCGATCAGCTCGGCGGCGCCCTCGTCGCCCTCGGCGCCCATCACGTTGATGTCGCACTGGCCGTCGGAAGAACCGTAGATGCGCTCGCAGCTCGACCGGCAGTTCGGGCCGCATCCGATGAGCGACGCGAGCGTGGCGAGGACGAGGAGCATCATGCGGTCTCCGAAGGCCGGAGAGGGTAGTCGGGGGACGGTCCCTGGTCAATGCGCGTCCTGCACGTCACCCCCTGCTTCCCGCCCACCTGGGCCTACGGCGGCGTGCCCCGGGTGGTCTACGCGCTCGCCCGGGCACAGGTCGCGGCAGGCATGCAGGTGCGCGTGTGGACCACCGACGCCTTCGACGCGGAGCGGCGCTCCGGGCAGCCAGACCGCTACGAGCTCGACGGCATCGAGGTGATCGTCACTCGGCTCGCCAGCAACCGACTGGCATGGCAGCACCAGCTGTACCTGCCGACGTCGCGACCGCCGCTCGACAACATCGACGTGATTCACCTCCACGCACACCGGCACCTGCTGAACTGGCTCGCCTTCCGCGCCGCTGCCGGTCGCCCGGTTGTCCAGACCCCAAACGGCACCCTCCCGCGCATCGAGCGCAAGCAAGGAATCAAGGTGCTATGGGACAAGTGCTTCGACGGCGACGTGCCGCGTCGAGCCGACCGCGTGGTGGCGGTGAGCAAGGCCGAGGTGAGACAGCTGCTGGCGGCCGGCGTGGCTGCGGACCGCATCGCCCGCGTGCCCAACCCCGTTGATCTCGGGGAGTTCGAGAGCCTGCCGCCCCGAGGGGCGTTCCGGGCAGCACGAGGCCTCGGCGGCGGGCCGATCGTCGCCTACCTGGGACAGGTGAGCCCCCGGAAGGGGGTCGACCACCTCGTGGCGGCCTTTGCGCACGGCGCCCTCGCGCCCGCCACGCTGGTGGTGGCCGGGGCCGCGCGTGGCATGAGCGTCCCCAGTGCCCCGGGGGTGGTGTTTACCGGCACGCTGGAGGGTCGTGAGCGCCTCGCCCTGCTCGCCGACGCCGACGTCGTGGCCTACCCGTCGAGCGACGAGGTCTTCGGGCTCGTGCCCTTCGAGGGTCTGCTCGCTGGCGCACCGGTGGTGGTGGGTGATGACTGCGGCTGCGGCGAGCTGATCGTGGAGGCGGGGGCGGGGCTCTTGTCGCGACACGGCGACGTGGACGGACTTCGCTCGGCGATTCGACGTTTGCTCGAGGATCGGGTCGTCGCCGAGGCGATGGTCGAGCGCGGCCGTCGCTACGTCGCCCAGCACCTTGCGCCCGCCCGCGTGGCGGCGGACTACACCGCGCTGTACGAGGACGCCTGCCGCCCATGACTCGCGCCTTTCCCTGGATTCTCGTGGTGGCGGTGCTCGTTGGTTGGGCCAACGTGGTGCGCGGTCCCTTCGTGTACGACGACCTCATCGAGATCGTGGGGAACCCAGCGGTGCATGAGGTGTCGCGACTCGACACCATGTGGAGCTACAACCCCGCCCGGGTGTTGCTCCTCTTGACCTACGCCCTGAACTGGCGCCTCGGCTACCTCGACCCGCTCGGCTACCACCTGCTCAACATCGCGATCCACGCCGCGAACGCGGTGCTGGCCTGGCGGTTCCTTGGGCTCTTCCTGTCACCGGGCCGGGCCCGCCTCGGGGCGGCGCTCTGGGCCTTGCATCCGATGACCACCGAGGGCGTGAGCTACATCAGCGGGCGCTCCGACGCGCTGGTGACCCTGTTCGCGCTCCTGGCCGTTCACAGCTGGGTGGTCGACGCGCGAAGCCCCTCGCCCCGCCACCGCGCCATCGCCTACGTCGCCATGCTCGCTGGCTTCTTCACCAAGGAGAGCTCCGTGGCGACCCCAGTGCTGGCCGGCGTGGCCGAGCTGGCCCTGGTGGCTGGGTGGAACCTGCGCTTGCTCGACAAGCGGCGCTACGCGCCCGTGGTCCTGGTTCTGGGCCTCGGCGTGATGGCTCGCCTCGGGCTCAGCGGCTGGCCGGTGCCGGAGGTGCCACGTACCTTCCTCGCCCACCTCGCGTCGCAAGCAGAGGTATGGGCGCGCTACGTGCAGCTCTGGCTACTGCCCGTGGGGCAGTCCATCCTCCACCCGGTCCCGGCCGAGCTGAGCCGCCTCGCGGGCCTCTGCCTCTTCGCCTGGGTGCCGGTCCTCGCCCTAGCAGCCTACCGGCGAGGCATCTACGGCCTCCTCGCGGCGTGGTGGACGCTGCCGCTCCTCGTCTCGAGCACCTTCGTGCTCAAGGAAACGATGGCCGAGCACCGCGCCTACGCCGCCGGGCTCGCGCTCGCGGCGCTCGTGGCGTGGAAACTGCCAGAAACCCGGCTCACGTGGGCGCTGCCCGCCTTGCTCCTCGTCGGCACCGTGTCGCGCAACCAGGCCTGGACCTCGGAGGTGGCCACCTGGGAGAGCGCCGTGAAGCGCTGGCCGGGCAGCGCCGATGCCTGGTACGCCTACGGCGACGCCCTCCGCGCCGAGAAACTTAGAATCGACGCCCAGAGTGCCTACGCCAAGGCGCTGGAGATCGATCCCTCGCGAGTCGACGCGCTGGTCAACACCGGGATCGCGCGCGCCGAGGCGGGAGACGTCTCCGGCGCCCGGGAGGCCTGGGAGGAGGCACTTCGTCGTAAGCCGGGACATTGTCCCGCCCTCAACAACCTAGCCGGACTGCGACTGCGGGCCGGCGACGTGGAAGGCGCCCTCGCCGGTTACGAGGCCACCCTCCGCACCTGCGCCGACGACCCGATGGCCCACTTCAACCTGGGCATGGTGTGGGCGGGCGCGGGCAACCCCGAGAAGGCCGCGGCGCATCTCCGAGCCTACCTGCGCGTCGATCCGGGCGGCGCCAACGCGTCCCGGGCCCGCGCCGCCTTGCGACGCCTCGGTGTTAGCGACTGACCGCGATGTAGTCGCCCACCAGCGCCCAGCCGGCCGGGAGGTGTCCACGAAGCCAGTCGTCGGTCGGCGCGGTCCACCGGCGCGTGGCGAAGATCTCGGCGAGCCGCCCGCGGATGCGCGTGGACTCCTCCCGAGGGTTCGCCAGCGCCTGCCCGAGAGGCTCACGACCGGCATCGCCCTCCTGCGCGGCGATTGCCTCGACCGCACCGTGCCGCACGCCCTCGTCGAAGTCCAGCAAGAAGGGCGCGGCCGCAGCCACGATGCGGGGATCCTTTCGCTCGGCGAGCGTGACCAGCAGGTTGCGCTTCTTCTCAGGTTTGAACTCGTTATCCACCGACTCGCCGGCCAGGAGCTCCAGCAAGAGGGCGTTGGCGGCGCTCACGCCCTCAACGCGCTCGATCAGGCGAACCACGTTCTGGAAGGCGGGACTCTTCCTCGCGAAGTCGCGAGCGGCCGCCGTGCCGAGGCCCGCCTTCTCGGCGAGCAACTCGGTGCACTCCTCCTTCTCGGTCCGGTCCTTGAGCTGGTGGTCGAGTTGCAGTTCGAAGCGCTTGCACAAGGCGCTCAGCGCCTCGGGGGTGCCCTCGTCGGCGAGCCAGCGCATCGAAGCGAGCCGGTCGTCCTGGTTGGCATCGCGGTCGGCCACGCGGCGACCGTGCTTGGTGATGGAGTTTCCAGTGAAAATGTCGTACCAGGCCAAGCGACGCCTCGAGGGGGGCGAACGCTATTCACCGCGAGGCGTGCCGGGGAGGGCCGCGGCGAGGCCGAGACGAAGGCAGACGCGACCGTCGGCCGCCGCCGGGCTGAGGCCAGCCGCCCCCTCGAGCTCAATGAACCAGGTGCGGCCGAGGCGAGCGGCGCCGCCGGCCTCCACCCGCGCGGGGTTGCGCGAGGTGGCGAGGTCGGCGCTCACGAAGGCACGGGCCCGCCAGGGTCCGGGCGCGTAGCCGAGATCGCCGCGCAAGAGCGGCACGTCGTCCTGGTTGGCGAACCGCAGCGGGTTGCCGAGAATGCCAAGGCCGGCGTGGGCGGCCGCCGAGACGTCGCCCTGGCGAACCAGGAGTCCCACACCGAAGAGGAAGTCGGTCTCGTCGGTGCCGAGCTCGCCTGAGTCACTGGCGTTGGGCATCTTGCCCTCCCAGCCCAGGAATCCCGACACCGGGCCCACCGTAGCGAGGCGCACCGTGGTGCCCAGGCGCAGGTCTCCGAATCCCGCCACCGGCTCGCCCGCCAACGTCGTGTCACGAATCCACTCGCCCGAGATTCCGAGGCGCACGCGATCACCGAAAGCAGCGGTGTTGTCGAGGCCGAGGGCCAGCCGGTCCCGCGCGCCAGCCCTGAAGGGCGGCACGAACGACCAGGCGTTGCCGATGCGGATGTCGCCCTCCAGCAACACCCCGTTGCCGGCGACCTCGGACGCCGTCCAGCCCTCCCCGGCCTCCACCCGCCATCCTTCCGCAGCTTGAGCGGGTAAGGAGAGGACCACCAGGAGCCCCGTCGCGAGCGCGGAGCGAGCGCCCAGTGCGTGGTGAGTTGTCAAAGTCTGTTGACGATGGCCCATGGGGTTGCGTACGCTGCGGCTCCGCCTGATTCACATGCGCCGTGCCTCGCGTCCAACGCGAACGGAGTGCCTTCCCATGATGCGACTCTCCTCCACCCTCCTCCTGCTTGCCGCTGCTGGCTGCATCCAGGAGTCCGACACCGACATTGTCGAGCAGGACAAGAACACCTGCGAGCAGCCCACCGCCTCGCTCACCGAGGAGTCGCTCACCGCCTCCGTCGGCGACCGGATCACGCTCCAGGGCAATGGCGAGCCCTGCACCGAGGACGCCGCGCTCACGCCCACGTGGACCGTCGAAAACGTCCCCGTGGAGTCTGATGTCGACGCGGGCTCGCTCAACATCGACGACGTCTGGCAGCCCTACTTCGAGTGCGACGCCGTCGGCACCTACGTGGTGTCGCTGGCGGTGGCTGAAGATGGCGGTGGCAGCTCCTTGCCCGTCTACGCGGTGATCGACTGCTCCTCCGACAACGACGCGCCCGTGGCCGACTGCGGCGACAACCAGTCCGCGAAGGTGGGCGACCGTGTCGATCTCGACGGCAGCGCCTCACGCGACCCCGAGGGCGCCGAGCTCAGCTACGAGTGGGCGCTGGCAAGCGTGCCGGCCTGCTCGGGCCTCGATGCCGCCGACGTGTACAACGGCAGCACCGCGCTCGCGAGCGTCGTCCCCGATTGCGACGGTACCTACCTGGCGAGCCTCGTCGTGAGCGACGGCGAGAACTGGTCGGAGCCCAGCCAGTGCGCCATCACCGTGGCGGCCGACAACCAGCCGCCCATCGCCGACGCCGGCGACTCCGAGGTCTTGAGCCCCTGCACCAACGAGCAGTACCAGCTCGACGGCTGGGGCAGCTACGACCCCGAGGGCGAGGAGCTGAGCTTCTACTGGACCGTCATCAGCACGCCGATGGGCTCCGCCGCCGACAACACCGCCTTCAACGACCAATCCGCAGCCAACCCCTACTTCCAGTGGGACGTGGTGGGCGACTACACCTTCCAGCTCCAGGTGAACGACGGCGACCAGTGGGGCGCCCCCGACGTGGTCACCTACACCTTCGTCGACGTGACCGAGAACGAGCGCCCCCTGGCCAACGCCGGCGACGACCAGACCATCACCAACGAGCCCGACTGCGAGACCGCCTCCTACGTGTTCACCTGCGAGGATTGCCCCTCCGACAGCGTGACCGTCGACGCCAGCGCGTCGACCGACGACGACGGCGACGAGCTCGAATTCTACTGGACCGAGGCCACCGGCGAGCTCACCATCGCCGCGCCCTTCAGCCCCACCACCGAGCTGACGGCGGGCGCCTTCGCGGCGGAGTACAACACCGCCATCACCAAGACCTGGACCGTGGATCTCGCAGTCAACGACTGCGCCGACACCAACACCGACCAGGTGACCATCACCTACACCTGCACCGGCCAGTACACCCCTTAGGGAGCAGAGATGCGCTTTATTATTCCGCTCACGCTCCTTGTCGTCGGCTGCACAGGCGACACCAAGGAAAACGGCGACTCCGGCAACACCACCACGGCGGTCAACCACGCCCCGGTGGCCGAGGCCGGCAGCAACATCACCCAGACCGCCGACGCGGCGGTTTCGCTCGACGGCGCCGGCTCGCACGACGACGACAGCGACGCGCTCACGTTCACGTGGAGCTTCGACCGTTTGCCCGAGGGCTCGGAGCTCGCCTCCAAGGAGAGCCCGTTCACGACGAACCACAGCGAGACGCCGCAAACCACCTTCATGCCCGACCGCACCGGCACGTACATCGTGAGCCTGGTGGTCAACGACGGCACGGTCGATAGCGCCGAGGACTTCGTCATCATCACCGTCAACGAGCCGGAAGACCTGCCGGTGGCCAACGCGGGCGACGATGCCACCGGCGAAGTGGGCTCCATGGCCTCGCTCGACGGCACCAAGTCCTACGACCCTACCGGTCGCGACCTTTCCTACGCCTGGACGCTGGTCGACAAGCCCACGGCCTCGGCGCTGAGCGGCCTCACCGGCAGCGAGACCGCCAACCCCACCTTCATCCCCGACGCCCGCGGCAACTACACCGCGGCGCTGGTGGTGAACAACGGCCTCGCCAGCTCATCGGCCGACGCCGTGGTGATCACCGTCACCGGCGAAGACAGCGCGCCGACCGCCAACGCGGGCCCCGATCAGGACGTGGAAGACTGCACGAGCGTGCAGCTCGACTGCTCGGGCAGCTCCGATCCCGACGGCGACGTCCTCACGTACAAGTGGGCGATCCAGAGCAAGCCGACCGGCTCGGCCACCAGGGACGAGACCTCGTTCAGCCCCGACAGCGAGTCGGCCCAGCCGAAGTTCTTCCCCGACATCGCCGGCACCTACGTGCTCTCCTGCGCGGTGAAAGACGGCGCTACCTGGTCGACGCCCGACATGGTCACCCTCGAGGCCGACGAGCGCCGCTCCAACACCGAGCCCGTGGCCGACGCGGGCAGCGACCTCGCTATCTCGGGCGGCACCGCCGCCTGCGAGGAGAGCGGCTACACCTACAACTGCGACGAGTGCGCCTCGCAAACCGTCACCCTTGGCGCCGACGCGCGCGCCTCCGACCCCGACGGCGACCCTTACACCATGGTGTGGTCGGTTGAAGATGGCTCCGCCACCATCTCCGACCCGAGCCAGCTCAGCACCACCGTCACGCTGTCGGATGCCGAGCCCACCGAGCCCGACGAGTGCGAAGACGTCGAGTACCGCTTCAAGTTGACGGTCACCGATTGCACGGGCGAGGTGTCGACCGACACGGTGGTCTACACGCTCACCTGCTGCGGCGTCACCGACACCGGGCCGTAGGCTCATGGCACCGGGGAGGGATTCCGATCTCACCCGGTAATGGACCCCTCCTTCGTCGATGCCCTCGAGCGCTACGCCTCCGAGGTGCAGCTTGCTTCCGGGCAAGTTGTGGTGTGGGAGGGTGTCGAACAGGATGCCTTCTACGTGGTGCTCCACGGCCGCTTGAGCGTCACCCAGCGCGTGCGGGGGGAGCTCGAGTCGGTGCTCGCGGAGCTCGGCCCCGGCGCCACCTTCGGCGAGCTTGCCGTCATCGACGCGCGGCCCGCCGCGGCCACCGTCACCGCCGAGGAACGCTCCGTGTTGTGGCGTGTCGACCGCGATGGTCTGCACCGCCTCGTGGGCGACCCCGACGTGGCGTGGGTGCTCCTCAAGGCCCTCGCGGGCAAAGTGCGCATGGCCAACGCGCGCCTCGCCGAGGCGGTCCGCTGGTCGCTCGACAGCACCGAGCCGGGAGAAGGTTGATGGTCGATCGCCGTCCCCTGCTCGCGGCTTCCCCGCTCTTCGCCACCCTCCCCCCGGATGCGGTCGATCGGCTCGCAGGCTGGTTCGTGTCACGACCGGTGATCCCGGGCGAGGTGCTCATCGAGGAAGGCGAAGCCGCGAGCATCCTCCTCGTGGTTGCCACGGGCAGCCTGGTGGTGGCCAAGCGCGTGGACGGGCACCCCGAGGCGCTCGTCACCCGGATTGGCCCCGGGGGACACGCCGGCGAGGTCGATCTCGTCGACGACGAGCGAGCCAGCGCCTCGGTGATCGCGGAGACGAGCGGCACGGTGCTGGTGCTGGAGGCCCAGCGCCTCCGCCGCATGCTGGTGACGGACCGGCGACTCTTCGCGCACGTGGCGAGGGCGCTGCTCGTCGACATGGCCCAGAAGGTGAGGTCGACCAACGACCGGGTGCGGGAGGCCATCGCCTGGGGCCTCGACGCCACCGGCGAGGCGATCCGCTAGCCGCCCGCTACCGAACCCCCGCTACCGACCAGCCAGCGCGAGCGCGAGGTTCTGCACCTGGTCGGTCGCGAGGATCTTGTACTCGACGTCCACCCGGATGGCGCCGCTGGCCTCGGGCTGGGAGTCGACCTTCAGCACCTTGATGCGACGCTCCCACATGGTGAGCGCTTCCTCCACGTGGTGCGCCACCATCGCCGACGTGGCGCGCGTGTTGGGCGCAAACATCAGCTCGTGGATGCGACAGCCGAAGGCCGGCAACATTTGCCGCTCACCGGGGCGCGTGCCCAGGATGATCGTGATGTTTTGCCGGATGTTCTCCTCGTACTCGGAGTAGGCAACCCCCCCCTGGACCGAGTCGAAGCCGAAGGGGAAGCTCCAGCCGCGACCGAGGAACTCCTTGGGGTTGATGCGCATCTGCCGATCTTAGCTCAGGTGCCGAGCGTGTTCCCGCAGAAGGTCATCTCGGTGGTGTACCCAGTCTGCGCGGTGATCACGTGGCGCGTGCTGATGATGTAGTACTTGCCGTTGTGAGGCACCTGGAGGCCTTCGAACTCCACGAGGGCGCCGGCGTAGAGCTGGTCGTTGCCGTCGATCACGCAGGAGCCGCGCGCGAACTGGCGCGCGAGGCGGTTCATCTCGGCCTTGGCGAGGTCGTTCGCCATGGCCTGCGAACCCACCGGCACGTCGGTGATGTAGGCGATCTGCTCGCCGAACTTGGAGTTGGAGACGCTGGCGCCCACGGAGCCACCGCCGATGGTCTCCACGTCGGAGTGCGTGGCGGTGCCGACGATCTCCTTCTTGGTCCGAATGTCCCAGCCCCGCACGACCACCTTGGTGGCCTGGTCCTGACTGTTGAAGTTCATGCGCAGCGAACGCAGGTTGCTGCCCATGGTGATCTTGGTGGGGCTCGTGGAAAAGCTCGCCTTCTTGAAGTAGAGCGTGCCCTCGTCGACCGTCACCTGAAAGTTGTTGCGCGCGGCCAGCCGCTTGAGAAAAGCGAGGTTCGACTCATTCCGTTGCAGGATGTAGTCATGCGTCTCGGTGGTGGGGTCGGCGCTCACCGAGAGCCCGCACTCGCTGCCCACGCTCGAGGCCACATCGCTGTCTTTCTTCTGGTTGAAGAAGCGTGTCTTGCGGCCACGCGCGAGACGGTGCGCGTGGTCGAGGGCGCGGATGGTCATGGTGACCATGCCGTCGACCGACCACGAGGGTTCGATCGCGATCACCTCGCCCTTGAAGAGCTGGCGACCCCCCTCGCCCATCTTGACCTCGACGGCCTGGCCGATCTCAGCCTCGAACTTGGGCGTGCCCTCGCTCCCGGCGAGGCGCAGGCTGAGCGACTCGACCATGTCGACGTGGTCTTCCACGACGATGGACTCGACGCCGTCGTTCTCGGGCTGGGTAAAAGTCTGCCCGCCCAGGACGACCTGGTAGCTGGTGCTGCTGCGGTGGGACGAGGCGGACATTCTGCCCTCCGATCAGAAAAGCTTCTTGAGCGCGTCGGAAGCGGCCTTGCTCGCCGCGCCGGTGACCGCCGAGGTGGCGCTGGACTGGGCCGCGCTCGCGGCCGCCTTGCCGGCACTCGACGCATTGCCGCTGGTGACCGCCTTTGCGGCCGCGTTGACAGCGGCGGTGGCGGCGCTGACGGCGGTGCTGGACGGGATGCTGAGCACCTGGCCGGTGAGGTCGGCCAGAGGGTCGGTGATGCCGTTCGCCGCCGCCACCGTGCGCATGTCGGAGCCATTGGCCGAGGCCACCTGCGACACCGTCTGCCCGCCCTTCACGTCGACCAGCTTGATCTTCTCGCTGTCCCACGTGCTCGAGGAGCCGGAGCCCGCGAAGGTGGCGGTCTGCCACTCCTTGAGCTTCACGGAGCAGCGAGCACGCACGGCCTCGCCGGTTGACGCAAACATCAAGTAGGTGACGTTGACGCTCTCGATGACACACTTCATCGAGAACGTGCCCCAGGTGAAGAGGAGCGAGCGGGGACGCTGCTTCTTGAGTTCCTCCGGCTCGCCCTGCGACGGCTTGACGTCGGCGTTGGTGAGCGCGAGGAGCGCGTCGACCCACACCTGCTGCACGTTCTTCGGCGGGGTGTCGGCCGTCGTGTCGAACAACAGGTCGAACGACGCCGTCATCGGCGCGCCCTTCTGGAACTGGATGGGGTTCGTCGACTGGCCCTGGGTCTTGGCTTCCTCCCAGGTCAGCGACTTTTCCACCCGAAATTCCTTCGGGTTGTATTGGACGGTGAACGTGACACCGTCGTCGAGAGACTTGAACATCGCCTTCGAGGCGCTACCACCAGCCTGACTCATCGGAGTCCTCCATCCGTCGCTCACGACGGAGTTCAAGTTCACGGTTCACGACTTCGAGAACTTCGCGCGTGAACGTTTCGACATCGAGCTTCACGCCACCCGCGGCCGATTGCCCCATGGGGGCCGAGCCCTCGGCACGGGCCGCCGCGGTGTCTTCCGCCATCCGGACCTGGCTCTGTGCCTCGGAGAGGCGACGCTGGTCTTCCGCGAGGTGGATGAGGTCGGTCAGCCGCTTGACGAGCTTGCTGATGCGGTCGTCGCCGCCGCCCGGGCCCCGAACCACCGCCGTGGAGCGCACCGGCCGCACCGTGCCGCGACTGGTCCGGGCGCTGCCGCGCGCCGGATCGACGCGAGAACCGCGAAGCACCGTGGCCCGGGGCGCTTCGACCTCCGGTGCCCGGGTCGCAAGCACCACCGGCTCGGCCACCTCGGACGGGGCCGAGATCTCCTGGCGGATCTGCGCGACCACCTCGCGCATCGGCTCGGTGAGCGGCACCGAGCCCGCGAAGCCACCCGCCCGCTGGGCGATGACCGCCACCACCTGCTCGGCCGTGGTGGCCCGTGCGAGAGAGTCAAACAGGCCCTGGGCCGAGCGCACGAGCGGCCGACCGTCGGCACGTTGCACCCAGTTAGGCGCCGCCGCGGTGGGCTCCGCGTCGGAGGCCATGTCGATGAGAGTGGACTCCATCGCCGGGCGCGCGCGACGAGCCGTCGGCGCCGCAGACTGGTGTTCCGCTGGGATCACCGGGGCGGCAGTCGGCGCCACGGGGGTGGCTGCAGGGGCCACGTTGCGGGCGCGGCGGACGGAGGGAGCGGCTGCCGCACCGACGCTGGTGCTCGCGCCCACGAACTCGGTGACCGGCGTGGTGCCCACCCGCGCCGAGCGGAAGGTGGCCTCGGGCGTGCCCACGCCAATCGCCCCCCGGTAAGCGGTGGCCTCGGTGACGGCGGTGCGGGCCGCCACCCAGTCGGTGGGGCGGGTGCGCGCGGTGCGGGCGGCCGTGTAGGCGCCCTCGCCGGTGGCGCTGACGGGCGCGCCAACGAATCGGACCTCCGGGGTGCGGAAGCCGGGCGCTCGCCGGGCCGGCTCGGTGGCCACGGCGATCGGACCCGCCAGGGCGGGCAGGACCGCGAGGCCGGGCAGGGCCTCCGCCACCCGCGCGGCGACGTAGCGACCATCGGGGGTACGCACCGGCGTGGTGGCACTGTAGCGATTGCTCAGGAGTCCCCGGGCCGAGAGCTCCTCGACGATGGCGCGCGTGCTCGGGGCCGCGACGGGCAGCACCGCGCCGACGCCCGGCCCTGATCCGGTGTCGCGACGAGCGACGACGGCGTCTGGGCCAGAGCGCGACGCGCGCGTCGCAACCCGACTCGCCGACGCCGCCGCAGAGGCGGGCGCCCCGCGCGCGGCGGTGCCTGCGGCACTGGCAGCGGCACTGGCCACGAGGCTGGCGTCGGCGACAGCCGAGCGCGCCCACGACAGCGGACCCGAGCGACGGGTCGCGTCGCGACGGGCGGGGGCCGAAACCACCCCCCCCTGGGCCTGGACAACACGGGCGCTCGGACGCCCCTCGACACGCTCGGCGCGCTCGGCCGCC
>SXGT01308833.1_pt1 | contig 22296 bp, 14 predicted proteins | sample 3176221 | NCBI WGS metagenome assembly SXGT01 (sample SAMN11356862, study PRJNA531348) | freshwater metagenome | isolation source: freshwater sample F1-120 | place: China: Fuxian Lake, Yuxi | collected 2017-12-25
CGCCTGCGAAACGAAGCCCGAGACCCGCTGCTCACTGCGGTAGAGGTCGGCCGCGCCCTTGAGCGTGGCCACCAGCGAGTTGGATTCCTCCACCCCGAGCACGCCGATCGACCAGCCGTTTGGCAGGCTCTGCTCCGTGCGGGGGAACACGAGAAGTTCGCCGGAAAGCAAATAGCCGCGTGTTTCGAGCGATTGCTCGTTGGCGGCGGCTACCGTGGAAAGAAGGCTGAGCGCTGCGGCGCTCACGAAGATACAGCGGTTCATGGGGATCCGAAGGCTCCTGAGGCTGAGGTGCACAGGCCCGCGCCAACCCATCCGGCCTCGACCCCTCGAAAGGATCGTGAGGACGAAGGATCAGTCGCGGCCATCACTCCTCTCAATCTTAGCCACGAGCCGCGAGAGCGGGTCAACCGCCCGCGGAAGTGAAAAAAAGGAAAGGGCTGACGAAAGAGACGCGGGAAGGGCTTTCCGAGTTCCGGGCCTCGCCAGGCTTCCAAGCGCCAGGGCGCCATTTCGGCCGCATCGGTGAATCCGTCCTCCGAGCTCCCCGACGCCTGCAGTCCGATTCGCGGACGCACCCCGCGCGGGAGCAGATCTCGATGAGGCCGTTCGTGGGACCGCCCGCGCAACAAATTCAGGGCCGGCCGCCTCAGTTCAGGCGGCCGGCCCCGCATACCCGCGACGGCCAACTCGAGCTCGGACGCTCGACCGGCGCTCCCTGACTCAGGGGCAGAGCGTGAAGCCCAGACCGTTGGAGAGGTTGGTCCCCGTCGGCGCCGGCGGGTCGCGGAACCACGTCTGGGCGTAGAACATCTCCCCAGCCGTGTAGGGGCTGCCTAGACCGGCGGGGTTGGCGGCGCGCCAAGCATTCCAGTCGAGCGAGATCGAGCCGTTGCACTGACCGGCCGTGCCGCCGGTCAAGCTCGCGACCGTGCGCTGGATCGGGGTCGTGACGCACAGGGTCGACATCGAGCCAATCGCCCAGGCGAGGCTCGTCTGCCCCTGACCGAAGAACACGAGCCCCGTGCGGCCCGCCTCCAGGTTCGAGCAGGTGATCGTGAAGCCCGCGGCGGCCGTGGCGCTGGCGCTGCCCGAGCCCGAGAGCTGCGGCGCGCACCCTAGGGTCGTCGTGCTCGTCGTGCAGTAACTGAACGAGCCACAACCGGTGCCGGGGACGTCCGCCAAGAACGTCACCGTGGTCGGCGTGCCCGGCTTGAAGAGCGTGACCGTGATGGTGCCCTGCACCGGCGCCGCGAGAGTGTCGAAGCGGTAGTTGTAGGTCGTGCTCCAGCGCAGCGCGTTGGCGTTGGGATTCTGGGCGTGCGTCTGCGTCGACCACGCGATGCTCGAGCCCGGCGTCACGGTCGAGGTCCAGCCGGTGCCCGAGTAGGGCTCGCCCGAGTGGTAGTCCACGTCCTTGAAGCCGACGTTGGAGAGCACCGTGCCGGCCTGCAGCGGCACCGAGATGGCCTGCGCGCTGCGGTCGCTGTTCATGTTGAACAGCGCGTACTCGTAGTGGTACTGGCCGTTGGCGAGCTGGGTGGTCTTGTAGCCGAGGTACAGGCGGCCATCGCCGGGCACGTCGACCGAGCGCACGGTGACGCCCGGGTCGATGGTCGCCCAGTGCATCACCGCCGCCTTCAGCGGGATCGTCGAGCCCGTGAAGTTGATGTTGTACTGGCCGTTGGCGAAGCTCCCGATCGTAGCCGGGCGGATCGAGTAGTTGTTGTAGCGGTTGGCCTCGGGCTCGTCGGTGCAGATGTAGACCACCTCGCCCCAATAGGTCGCGCCCGTGTGCTGGGTCGGGTCGACGTCGTTCTTGTGGACCTGCAGGCGCTTGTAGGTGGCGTTGCCGCTCGCGCCGGATCCGAGCTGGTAGGGGAACGGATAGGCACCCGTCCACGGCTGGATCTCGGAGCGCGGGCCGCAGCCGGGCTGCGAGGCGTTGAGGCCGTCGGAGTAGGTGTCGGTGGCAAACAGGCCGAGCCAGTCGCAGCTGCCGTTGGTGACGTAGGTTGGGTTGGAAATCCCGTTGGGGTTGATCGAGACGCAGCTGGGCGCGTCGGCGGCGCAGAAGCCGTGCTTGAGCCAGCTCATGCCGATCTGCTCGAAGCGCGTGGCGCCGTTGACCGTCTTGAAGCGGTACAGCTGGGTGCCGATTACCGGGTGGCGGTTGGGTTGGGTGCCAGAGTCGATCCAGATCGCTTCCTGATCGCCGACGTTGCAAGAAACTGTGGTCACCGCGTAGGCGCCGACATCCCCATCCGCGCCGTACTCGCCGAAGGTCGAGCCGATGGTGCTGACGATCACGTCGGGGCCGACCGCGGCGCCGGTCGCCGCCGCCGCACGGGCCGCAATGGGCCGCGCCGGGTCGAACAGCGCCGAGCCGAGCAGGGTCAGGGCACCGACCGGAGTGCGCGCATCGGCGGCGAGGCCGAGCTCGAGGGCCAGCGCGGGAGCGAACAGGAGCTCGCCCGTGACGGCGAAGTCATCGCCGCGCTCGAGCCAGGCGCCATCCTTGCTCGCGAGCACGAACACCGGGCGGCCCGCGAGGTCACCCGAGTGCGCCAGCACGGTCCACTCGCCGTCGTAGAGCGCGAGCGACAGGTCGCCAAAGCCGAGGCGCTCCCCGGCCGGGCCTTCGAGCACAAACTGTCCGGCGCCCGTCGGCATGCGGCTCGAGCCGAACGCGACCGGCCGGCCACCCTCGCGCACGAGCTCGGCCCGACCTTGCAATCGCGCCGAGATCGACTGCTCGGCGTCGACGCCGCGCACGCCGAGCCTCCAGCCCTCGGGCAGGCCCAGCTCGGCCTGCGGGAAGAGCAAGAGCTCCCCGTCGAGCAGGAACTCGCGCAAGGCGGGACCCGAAGGCGCGGCGATCGGCTCGGACGAGGTCTCGCCGAGGAACCGAGCCTGAAGCGAAGCTGAGGAGGCGAGGAGCAGCGCTGCGGCCAGCGCGCGTCGGGCGGAGGTGTTCATCGAGGGGTTGTTCAGCGTGGAGGTTGGTGGGACAGCGGGCCGGCTGGTGTCGAGGGCGCGAGCACGCACGGCGCCGAGGGCCTGCCTCTGCGTTATCCCGGCTCGTACCGCGGGAGACTGGACTTTAGAGCAGAAATCGCGCGGCGTGGCAGGGAAGTTCCGCTGCCGGGCTCAGCGTCCCGCGGCCGCGCGGTGGGCGCGGGCCCCCGCCATGTCCCCGCGCTCCTCGCACAGGATCGCCAGCCCCTCGCGCGCTCCGGGATGCGCGGGCGCGAGCCGGATCGCCGCTTGCCACGCGGTCTCGGCCGATGCGAGGTCACCCTGCTGGGCACAGGCCTGCCCGAGCAGAGCGTGCGTGTCCGCGTCCTCGGGGTGGCGCGCGAGCGCCTCCCGGTAGTGGAAGATGCCCTGCTGATAGCGCCCCATCCCGCAGTACATGCCCGCGAGATTCTCGCGCGCCTCGCGGAAGTCGGGGTCGCTGGCGAGCGCCGCCTCGAAGGCCACGCTGGCCTCCTCGAGCCGGCCGGCCCGGGCCGCGCGCACGCCGCGGTCGGAGTCGGAGCGGGCCTGCTCGAGGGTGGCGGCGAGCGCGCGCTCCGCGGCGGCGCGCTCCTCCCGGGCCTCGCGCTCGACGCGCTGCTCGCGCGTCTCCGAGACCTGCGCGCGCGCGGCGACGGCCACGAGCCCGGTGAAGGCGAGCGCGACGAGCGCGAACGTGCGCCCCGCGGCGGTGACCTTACCTCCGCGCATGAGTTCCCAAGCCTGAAGCGCGACCTCGGAGCGGCGCAGCATGCGCTGGGAGATGTGCACGGCGAGCGCGAACAGGACCGCGAGACCGAGGGCGAGCAGGAGCGGAACTCGCTCCTCCTGCCACGGCAGCAGTTGGTAGCCGCGCAGGCCGAAGAGCGCGGCGAGGAACGCGAGCGCGAGTAAGAGCTCCTCGAGCACCGTGGGACCGCCGTGACGCTCTGACTTTCCCGGGAAGACCAGCGCGAGGACGAGCGACAGGCCGGCCAGCTCCGTCGCCCAGCGTCCCTCGAGCGTGCCCTGCCGCGAGAGCAGCACCGCGAACGTGCTCCACAGGAAGGCGGCCACGAGCGCAAGGCGCGGCAGGCGCTGCGCGAAGCCTGCAGCGAGCTGCTTCGCGGGCTGCGCGCGCCGTGCCGTCAGCGCCGGTGCGCCGAAGCCAACGTACAGCGCGTCCTTGGGGCACACGCTGACGCAGTCGAGGCACTTCATACAGCCGGGATCGACGATCGCCTTCCAGTCGCGCACCTCCTGATGAACGCGCACGTTCGACGTGCACACCGCCGTGCAGTGGCCGCAGCCCTCGCACGCATCGGTCACGCGAATGCGCACGGGCGCGAGCTGGTCGGCGATGCCGAACACGGCGCCGTAGGGGCAGGCGTAGGTGCAGAAGCCCTTGGCGCCGAGGAACCACACCATCAGGAAGCCGCCGACGAGGAACGTCAGCAGCGCCATCTCGAAGCCCGGAAACGTGTCCCAGAAGCCTTCGGTCGTGAATTCGCTGTGCGCGATGCCGAGGCCGAGGCCCTGCTCGATGCGCGGCAGCAGCGGCGCGAGGAACATGTAGACGAACACCACGAGCGGGACGAGACCGAGCGGCCCCAAGTTGACCGCTCGCGGGCGCAGGCCGAGCTTCTCGAGCAGCCACCGGCAGGCGTCCTGCACCGCGACGAGGTGGCAGGCCCACCCGCAGAAGAAGCGCCCGAAGAGCGCCGTCGAGAGGATCGCGAGCCCGAAGAAGATCGCGCCGGCGTTGAGCACGCCCTTGGCCGTGAACTCGATCGACTCGGAGGGCTCGAGCGGCGTGAGCGTGGAGCCTGTGGCCGCCCAGTGGGCCACGTGCAGCGCGATGGCCACGTGGATCGCGACCAGCACGATCATGCGCCAGCGCGCGACCTTGGAGGATCGGACCGGGCCGTGCGACACGAGGTCGGGGCGATCGGAGCTCGGTTCGGACGGGCAGCGCGTGCTCACCCCCGGATTGTGGGACGACGAGGCCTGCTCCGCAAACCCGGCCGCGCCCCTTGTTATGCTCCCAGTCGTTTTTCTTCCATGCACCCGCCCCCCAGCGATGACAACGGCTCGCATGCCGCATCGGGCGAGATCGTCGAGCGTCTCCGCGCTCGGCCGCGCATCGCGGGCCGCTACGGCGACGAGCAGGAGATCGCGCGCGGCGGCATGGGCGCGATCCTGCGCGTGCGCGACCACGACCTGCGCCGCGAACTCGCCATGAAGGTGATGCTCGAGGAGCTCGAAGGCGCCGAGCCCGATTCGAGCGGGGCCACGCGCCTACGCGCGCGCTTCCTCGAGGAAGCGCGGATCACCGGCCAACTCGACCACCCCGGCATCGTGCCCGTGCACGAGCTCGGGCTCGACGCGCAGGGCCGCCTGTACTTCACGATGAAGCTCGTGCGCGGCCGCGACCTGCGTGCGGTGTACGAGCAACTGCGCAAGGGCGAGGACGGCTGGAGCCTGCCGCGCGCGCTCGGCGTGCTGCTGCGCGTCTGCGAGGCGATGGCGTTCGCGCACGACAAGGGCGTTATCCACCGCGACCTGAAGCCGGCCAACATCATGGTCGGACGCTTCGGCGAGGTGTACGTGATGGACTGGGGCCTCGCGCGCGTGCTCGGATCGAGCGCCAGCCATGACCGGCGGCGGGATGCGGGCGAGAGCCGCGTGGTCAGCGCTCGCCACGAGACCGCGCGCTCCGGCGACTCCTCGCTGGCGACGCTCGACGGCGACATCGTCGGCACGCCCGCCTACATGTCGCCCGAGCAGGCGCGGGGCCGCATCGAGGAGCTCGGCCCGCGCTCGGACGTCTATTCGCTCGGCGCGATGCTCTACGAGCTGCTCTCCGGGCAAATGCCCTACATGCCGCCGGGCGAGACGCGCTCGCCCTTCACGGTGGTGCGCCTCCTGAAGGAGGGACCGCCCGCGCCGGTCGAGTGCAACGCGAGCGGCGCGGACGACGAGCTCGTGGCGATCTGCGACAAGGCCATGGCCCGCGATCCCCAAGCGCGCTACGCGAGCATGCTCGAGCTCGCCGAGGACCTGCGTGCCTACCTCGAGGGTCGCGTGGTGCGCGCGCACAGCACGGGAGCGCTGGTCGAGTTCCGCAAGTGGATCGGCCGCAACAGGGGGTTCGCGGCGGCGGTGGCAGCGGCCGCGCTGGTCGCCGTCGGGCTCTCGGCGGCGCTGTTCTTAGTGCAGGCGCGCTCGAACCGCCAACTGCAGTCGGAAAAGGAGATCGCCGACGCGAACGCGCGCGCGGCGACGGAAGCGCGCGCGCGCACGGAGGAGGCGAACCAGAAGCTCGACGAGGAAAAGCGCTTCGCGCAGGCGAACGCCGGGGAAGCACGACGGCGCGGCTACGCGGCCAGCATCGCGGCCGCCTCCGCCGCGCTCGAGGACCACGACCTGACGCGCATGCGCATGCACCTGCGCGACTGCCCCAAGGAACTGCGCGGCTTGGAGTGGAACTTCCTCAACCAGATGCTCGACCAGAGCGCGGCGCTGATCGCGCCACGCACCTTCGAGGACGAGCCGGCGCCGGCGCCGCTCGACAGCGTGCTCGCGCTTGCCACGGACGCCGACGAGCGCGTGCTGCTCGCCGCCACCGCGGGCAGCTCCGAGTCCCCGTCGATCCTGCGTGCCTACGATCTCGGGACCTTCCGCCCGCTCGGCGATGTCGATCTTGCCGGTGCGCGCGTCACTGCGCTCGCGCTGTCGCCTGGCCGCGAGCGGGTCGCCGTCGCGCTCTCGAGCCTCGAAGTGCGCGTGCTCGCCCTGCCGAGTCGCGCCGAGGAACGACGCTGGAGGCTCGCCGAGCCGGTGAGCGCGCTGGCCTTCACGGCCGACGGACTTCGCCTCGCGCTCGCCAGCGGCGCGGAGCTCTCCCTCGTCGACGGCGAGAGCGGCGCGGCCGTCGACGCGTGGCCGGGGCTCGGCGCGACCCCGACGAGCCTCGCGCTCTCGCGCGACGGCGCTGGGCTCGCGTTCGGCACGAGCGAGGGCTTCGTCGGGCTGCTCGACCTGCGCACGCGCCAGCTCACATGGCTGGGTGAACGCGATGCGCCGATCCGCGCCGTGGCATTCAGCCCCGACGGGTTGCGCCTCGTCGCCTCCTCCGGACACGCGAACCGCGGCGGCGAGCTGCACCGCTGGCACGACTGCCTGCGCGAGTGGGACACGCACTCCGGTCGCTTGACGCGCCTCGATCGCGAGGAAGCGGGCGAGATCTCGTGGTGCGCCTACGACGCCACGGGTCGCAACCTGCTCGCCGTCGCGCGCAGCGGCTCGATTCGATCGCGCGACCTCGCTGCCCAGCAGGGCACGCGCATCGTCGCCGGCCGCGTCGATCTCGTCGCAGCGCTCCCGTTGCGCGGCGGACGCGCACTGGTGACGGGCAGCGAGAAGGGCACGCTGCGCCTGTGGGACACCGCGATCGGCGAGTCGCTCGCGCTCACCGGCGGCCGCGTCGGGACAAGCCAGCTCATGTTCCTGCCGGGCTCGGATCGGCTGGTGTCGCTCGAGGCCGGGCAGGTACGCGTGTGGAATCCGCGGACCGGCGAGCTCGAGCGCGTGCTCGCGCGTCTCGTGCAGCTCTCCCCCACCGGCGCCGAGGCGCCGGCCTGCATCGGTGCGAGCCGCGATGGCACTCGGCTCGCCGTGGGCTGGATCACGTCGACCATGGTGGACGGCAAGCCGCAGTCGAAGGTGCGCTTGCGCGACCCGGCCACTGGCGCGGTCCTGAGCGAGGTGTGGTTCACGGCGGAAGGGCGCCCGAGCGCGGTGACCTTCGACGCCCGCGGGGAGCGCGTCGCGGTCGGGACTGACGCGGGCGAGCTGCTCGTGCTGCAGGTCGCGTCCGGGGTGTTCCTTCCGACGCGCATCCGCCTGCGCGGTCGCGTCGGCGAACTCGAGTGGCTCGACGACGGGCGACTCGCGGCAGGCACCGCGGGCGGACAGCTGGCCCTGTGGGACGCGCAGAGCGAGGCCCGCCAGTTCGTGATCGACGACGAAAGCGCCTACATCTATGCGCTGCAGCGCTCCAGCGATGGACAGGCCATGTGGATCGATGCCGGCAGCCGCACCCTGCGCCTCGACCTCGCCACGCTCGTGTCCAGCGAGCTCGCGGCATCCTCCGACAGCGCCGGCCGCCTCACGTGGATCGACGGTGACAAGCGCATGCTGGGCAAAACGCGCTCGAACCGGGTCGGCATCTTCGACGCGAGCACGAACGAGCTGCTCCTGACCCTGCGCTCCGACGAGAGTGCCACCGCAATCGCGGCGAGCGCCGACGGCAGCATGCTGGCGAGCGGCCTCGCGTCCGGCTCGATCCGCGTTTGGTCATGCGAGTCCGTGCTCGAGCGCTCACAGGCCCGCGAGGAGTCGCGCAAGGCGCGCCTGCGCGCCATCGACGTGGTCGCGCGGATGTTCGAGCAAGACGGACTGCGCTGCGAGGCGGCGCTCAAGGCGCTGCAGCAGGACCCGACGCTGGATCCCGAGCGCCGGGAAGCGGCCCTGCGGCTTGCCTACGCCGTCAACGCCGATTCGCGCGCGCTGGCTGCGACCTGCGAGGAAACCGTGCTCACGCCGCGCCTCGAAGCCATGGACTATCGCGTGGCGCTGTGGCAGGCGCTCGAGCTCAGCCGCGATGAGCCGTCGAATGTGCTGGCAGCGCTCTACGAGGGCGCGGCGCACTACCGCATCGCCGAGAGCTCCGGCGATCGCGAGAGGCTCGGCGCCGCGCGCAGCGCACTCGCGCGAGCCGCGACTCTGACTGCCGCGAACAAGTCCGAGGCGCACGTGGGGCTGCACGCCTTCGAGACCATGGTGCTCGCTCGGCTGGACGATCTTGCCGCCGCGGAGTCATCCTTCCGCTCGCTGTTCGGCAAGTTCTATGACGTCGAATCGGTCCGCGGCTCGCTCAGCCTGCTGCGCGCGAGCGCGCTCGGTCCGCCGAAGTCCGAGACCTCCGCCGCAGACCAGCGCCTGCTGTTCGAGGCCGCGGCCGTACTCGAGATCGCACGCGCACGCTGAGCGCCGCGAGCGGGCCTAGACGAAGATCTCGGCGTCGCCGTCGCGCTCACGCACCTTGTAGGTCTTCGCGTCCGCGCACGTCACGCCGACCGCACGGCCGTTGCGCGGGTCGAACTTGTAGTTGTGCAGCGGGCAGACCATGTAGCGACCTTCCGCCAGCGGCCCGTCGATCAGGCGCCCGCCTTCGTGCGGGCACAGCCGGTCGAGGGCGCACAGCTTGCCGTCGACGCGCCCGAGGATGACCTCGAAGCCATCGCCGAGCGGATCGCCGATCGCGACGCGCTTCGACTCGCCCTCGGCGAGCTTGCCCGCGCCCTTCACCAGCACCGGCTTGCCACCGAACATCCCGAACAGCTTCGAAAACATGTGCGGATGCTAGCATCCGCGCTTCGATGCAACCCGTCGTCCTCGTCGATGTCGTCGGTCTCACGGCGCGCCACATCGGGCCGCGCACGCCGGCTCTCGCTGAGCTCGCGCAGCGCGGTGCGTGCGCCCCGATGGGTTCGATCCTGCCGGCGGTGACTTGCAGCGCGCAGGCCACGATGCTCACGGGCCGCATGCCGAACGTGCACGGCGCGGTCGGAAACGGCTGGTTTGACCGCGACACGGGCGAAGTGGCCCTGTGGCGGCAGTCGAATGCGCTCGTCGGCGCCAAGAAGCTCTACGAGACGGCGCGCGAGCGCGATCCCGCCTTCCGCTGCGCCAAGCTCTTCTGGTGGTGGAACATGGGCGCACGGGTCGACTGGTCGATCACGCCGCGGCCGTTCTATCCCGCAGACGGCCGCAAGATCCTCGCGGTGTACGGCCAGCCCCCGGAGTTCCCCCAGCAGATAGAGCGTGAGCTCGGGGCCTTCCCGTTCTTCGATTTCTGGGGCCCGCGCTCGGGGCTCGCGTCGAGCCGCTGGATCGCGGAGGTCGCGGTGCGCACGCTCGAGCTGCACGCGCCGCAGCTCACGCTCGTGTACCTTCCCCACCTCGACTACAGCCATCAGCAGGACGGCCCCGAGTCCGAGCGCGGGCTCGCGGCGCTCGGCGAAGTCGATGCGCAGGTCGCGAAGATCATCAAGGCGGCGGATGCGATCGGCGCGACGGTCGTGGTCGTGAGCGAGTACGGTCTCGAGGCTGTGGACACGCCGATCCACATCAACCGCGCGCTGCGCAGCGAAGGGCTGCTCGAGGTGCGGCCCGGCCCGGCCGGCGAGTCGCTCGACACCTTCGCGAGCGCAGCCTTCGCCGTCGCGGACCATCAGGTGGCACACGTGTATACGCGGACCGAGGAAGCGCGGGCGCATGCGGCGCTCGTGCTGCGCAACTTGCCCGGCGTCGAGCAGGTGCTCGATCGCGCGGCGCAGCGGCGCTTTGGGATCGATCACGCGCGCAGCGGCGACCTGATCGCGATCGCGCGCAAGGGTGCGTGGTTCACCTACTACTACTGGCTCGACGACGCGCAGGCCCCGGACTTCGCGCGCACGGTCGACATCCACCGCAAGCCGGGCTACGACCCCTGCGAGCTGTTCCTCGATCCGGCGCTCGCCTTCCCGAAGCTGCGCATCGCGCGCCGTCTCGCGCAGAAGTTGCTCGGTATGCGCTACCTCATGGACGTGATCCCGCTCGATGCGCGGCTCGTGAAGGGCAGCCATGGACGCATTCCCAAGGATCCAAAGGACGGGCCCGTGTTTCTCTGCTCGCGGCCGTTCGGCTCCTGCGGAGACGAGCCGCGCGACGGCCTCGTGCCCATGACGAGCGTGCATGACCGCGTCCTCGGGCTCCTGTTCGACGGGGCGTGAGCGATGGACGAGAGCCGCAAGGAAGGGCTGCGGGCCAAGGCCCGGGAGATCATCGCGCGCAACGCCGAGGCCTGCGTGCCCGTGCCGCCGCTCGGCGAAGGCAAGCCGTGGCTCAACGTGTCGCGCCCGCTCTCGAGCGCGACGGACCTCGTCGGCAAGCTCGTGCTGCTGGACTTCTGGACGTCGTGCTGCATCAACTGCCTGCACGTTCTGCCAGATCTGGCGTGGCTCGAGGAACGCTTCCGTGGCGAGCCGTTCGTCGTCATCGGAGTTCACACGTCGAAATTCGCAAACGAGCGCGACGCCGAGCGTCTGCGCGAGGCCGTGCTGCGCGAAGGTGTGGCGCATCCGGTGGTGCTCGACGGGGACTTCGACATCTGGAAGCGCTTTGGCGTGCGCGCATGGCCGACGCTCGTGCTCGTCGGTCCGGACGGCCACGTGCTCGCGCAGCTCTCGGGCGAAGGGCAGCGCGCGGTGCTCGACGCGCTGATCGAGGCTGCGCTCGAGCACTACGAAGCCCTGCCCGGCGCCTTCGAGACCAGTGCCCTGCCGCTGCGCCCCGAGAGCCGGCGCGAGCTGCCGCGCGAGCTGCGCTTCCCGGGCAAGCTGCTCGCGGATGCGGCCCGCGACCGGCTGTGGATCGCGGACAGCGGGCATGACCGCGTGCTCGAGCTCGACCTCGAAGGCCGCTTCCTGCGGCAATTCGGCAGCGGCAAGCCCGGCCTCGAGGACGGCGACGCGGGCGAGGCGCGCTTCCACGGCCCGCAGGGACTCGCGCGCATCGACGACGCGCTCTACGTGGCCGACACGCGCAACCACGCGCTGCGCCGCATCGACCTCGGCACGGGTAGCGTTGAGACCGTCGCTGGCAACGGGCGCATCGGCTACGAGCGCGCGCGTGCCCTGCCTGCGCGCTCGGCCGCGCTCAACTCGCCGTGGGACCTGTGCGCGGTCGATGGCGAGCTGCTCGTCGCCATGGCCGGAATGCACCAAGTATGGAGCTACGACCCACGCACCGAGTCCGTGCGCCCGCTCGTCGGCGACGGCACCGAGCTGCGCCGCGATGGCGCGTTCGAGCTCGCCGCGCTCGCTCAACCGTCGGGACTCGCACGACTCGGCCGCCAGATACTCGTCGCGGACTCCGAGTCGAGCTCCGTGCGGGCATTCGACCTCGACACGCGGCGCGTGACGACGCTCGCCGGCGGCGCCAGCGAGCCGCGCGACCTGTTCCACTACGGCGACGACGAGGGTGCGGGCCTTGGTCGGCGCTTCCAGCATCCGCTGGGCGTCGCGTGCGATCCCGCGTCCGAGCGCGCGCTCGCCTACGTCGCAGACAGCTACAACCACCAGCTCAAGCTGCTCGACCCCGAGTCCGGCAGCGTCTCGCGCTACGCAGGCTGCACGCAGGCCGGCTGGATCGACGGGGAGTGCGAGCGCGCGCGCTTCTGCGAGCCCGGTGGCCTCTCGCTCGCCGGCGAGCGGCTCTACGTCGCCGACACGGGGAACCACGTCGTGCGCGTGATCGACCTCGTCGAGCACACCGTGCGCACCCTGAGCCTCGCCGCCGTGCCCGTGCCCATCGAGACGCGCGAGCTCGACTCCGACGCGACGCCGTTGCCGCGCCTCCCGCAGACCGTCAGCCACCCGCAGCTGCGCCGACGACTCGCGCCGGGGGCCTGCGAGCTAGTGCTGCGCGTACCGCTCGCGCCGGGCGAGCAACTCGCCACCGGTGCACCCTCGCAGTTCCGCGCGCTGCGCGAGGGCGGTCTCGTCGCCGCGAAGCAGATCGCCGGAGCGCTCGACTCGGCCGAGCTCCGAGTCCCGCTGGGTGTCGCGGGCCCTGGGCTGCTGTGCGTGCAGGTGCTCGCCTACGTGTGCGACGCCGAGGGACGGTGCCTCCTGCGCTCGCACGAATGGCGCATCGACGTCGAAGAAGAGCCGCGGGCGTCCCGCGTGCTCGCGCTCGACATCGACTGAGCGCCGCGCGCTGTTGCATCGTCAGTTCGAGTGCGTTGGAGAGCGCGGTTGGGCGGCAGGACGGCGGGTCGCGGAACCAAGCCTGCGCGTAGACCTTTTGGCCCGGGAAGAACGGCGTGCCAACCGCGCCAGGGTTGGCGGGGTGGAACGAGTTCCAGCTGGACGAGATGCTGCCGACGCAGCCGCCGTTGGTGCCGCCGGAGTTGAAGGCGATCGTGCGCTGGGTCGGGACCTTCACGCACAGGAAGCTCGTGCCGATGTTGCCGCACCACAGCTGCAGCGCGAGCGAGTCGATGCCGTAAAGGACGAGGCAGGTCTTCTGGCCCTCGAGGTTCACGACGTTGAGCTGCAGCGGTGTCGCGAAGCTCGCGCTGGGCTGGCTGGTCGCGCTGATACTCGCGTTGCAGCCGCTGCTCCTCGTGCCCGCGGTGCAGTAGGCGCTGGGCCGCGTGTTGCAGCCGGCGCGCGGCGTGAAGCTGGCCTGCAGGCCGTCCATGGCGACGAACGCGCCGCTCGGCGTGTGGATGCCTGTGATCACCACGCGCCGGATCGCCGTGGGGCAGGACTCCCATCCGAACCGGCGCCACGTGCAGTCCGCGGGGAATTGCGCCGTCGGCATGCTGAACAGGCTTCCCGAGGCTTCATAGAAATCGAAGCGCGCGCCGCCGCCAGTGCCGTTGGAGCCAAACCAGCCGCCAAAGCGGTAGACGCCCGAGTTGAAGAGCACCTCGACGTTGGAGGTCGCGCTCGCAGCGAACTTGGCGCCGCTGTGAGCGCTCATGTTGCAGACGTAGCTCAAGCTCGACGTCGCGAGCAGGCCCTTGCTGTTGATCGAGCACACCTGTCCGGCTCCGCCGAAGACCTGCGAGATGCAGGCGAGCAACCCGTTCGGGGCAGCATCGAAGCCCTGCTGAATCTGGCCGGTGAAGGTCGGGACCGGGGTGACCTGAGCCACACTCGTCGCGGACGCGACGACGGATAGGGCGAGCGAAAGAGCTAGGCGCGGGAACCGCTCCTCCGGGAGCACGGAAACGACAAGGTGGGGGGATCGAGGCTGACGCCGGGGCCTAGGATGAAGACGTCGGAAGCCGGGTCGAGCGTGAACTACTTTCCAGATGCCGCAAGGGGGGTGCCTTTGGCGGGGCTCCGACGCGGGGTTCCCCGGCGACCAGCGTCGTTCGGGGTTCTCTCGTGCCCATGGCTCCACTTGGCTCCACTTGGCTGCCCAGGGCTGCACATGACCGCACATGGCTGCCCATGACCGCACACGGCTGCCCATGACCGCACATAGAGATGCTCGTGGCTGCACGCGGACGCCAACTGGCTCGCCCATCGCGCGCCCGGCAGCCACTCCAGACCCGTCGCGGGTCGTGCCCGGGGAGCGACGCGCACCGCGCGAGCAGAGAGTTGGTCGGGGCGAGAGGAGTTGAACCTCCGACCTCTTCCACCCCAAGGAAGCGCGCTAGCCAGGCTGCGCCACGCCCCGACCCAAGATTCTCTGCTGAAAGGGGGGCGGAGAGTCTACTCCCCCGGCCCGTCCGCGCCAACCGGAGCCGCAGAGAGAGCTTGGTGGGCGCTCGCGCCGGGGCCAGAATAGGTCCATGGCTCGACCCCTCCGCCGCCTCTACCCCATGTCGAGCGTGGTGCGCCGCCGCCACCGCACGTGGATGGCTTCCATGTGCCTCGCCACGGCCGGGGCTGCTGTGTGGAGTGGCGCGATCCTGTGGCGTGCCCTCGCGCCTCAGAGCGGCCCCGACTTGCTCTCCACCCTGCTCGCTTCCGCGGCCTTCACCGTCCCGGGGGCGATCCTCGCCTTGCTCTCGATCCGCGCCCGTTGGGTGTGGGTGCTGCTGGCGGGCATTCCGCTCTTCGCCAACGGCGTGATGATCGTCGTGCCGTGGATCGTGCTACGACTGCGCAGCTAGGGGCGTTGCGCGGAAGATCATCCACGCACCGGTGACGGCCGCGAGCACCGTGAGCGTGAGCGTGAGCATCGCCATCCAGAAGTGCAGCCGGCGGTGCTTGCGGTTGCGGTAGTTCATCACGCCCGTCACGGCCGGGAGCACGTAGGCATAGGTGGCGATGCGCGCGAGCGTCAGGTGCACGGGCGTGATCCAGCCAGCCGACTTGAGGTCGTAGAGCTTGCCGAGGGCGAGCGCCGCGGCGATCGCCGCGGCCAGCATGAGCACCGTGATCACCACGAAGGTGATGTGCAGCCGCAGCTTGGCCTTGATGCCCGTGTAGACCACCACGCCGAGCAGCGCGACGGTCAGGAGGAGGAACGTCGGGAAGAGCACCTGCGGCGCGGGCATCAGACAAGGCCTTTCATTTCGGGCGCGGGCTCGCGACGCATCAGGTCTGCCACGGCGGTGCGCGGATCCTTGCTCTCGAACAGCACGGCATGCACTTCGGCTGCGATAGGCATCGAGATGCCCGATAGCTCCGACTCCGGCCCGAACAGAGCCTTGGTGGTCCAGACGCCCTCGGCGACCATCTTCATGCGCGCGAGCACGCTCTCGAGCGTCTCGCCGCGCCCGATCGCCTCCCCCACCGCGCGGTTGCGCGAGTGGCGCGAGCAGCAGGTCGTGACGAGGTCGCCGATGCCGGCGAGGCCAAAGAACGTCTCCTTGCGGGCGCCACGGGTCACGCCGACGCGCGCCATCTCGACCATGCCACGCGTGATGAGCGCCGCCTTGGCGTTGTCGCCGAGGCCGAGTCCGTCACTGATGCCGGCCGCGATGGCGATCACGTTCTTGAGCGCGCCGCTGAGCTCGACGCCGAGCAGGTCATCGCTGGTGTAGACGCGGAAGCTCTCGCCGTTGAAGGCCGCTTGGGTGCGCTGCGCGACCGCGAGGTCCGCGGACGCTGCGACCACCGTGGCGGGCTTGCCGACCGCGACTTCCTCGGCGTGGCTGGGGCCGGAGAGCACGGCCAGCGGGTGCGTACCGAGGACGCTGGTGAGGATCTCGGTCGGGCGCGCGAGCGTCTCGATCTCGAGGCCCTTGCTCGCGGAGACGATCGGCACGTTGCCCGCGAGCGCATCCTCGAAGCGCGCCGCGGCCGTGCGCAGGTACTGCGTCGGCACGGCGCTGACGGCGAGCTGCGCGCCGGCCGCCGCCGCGTGCGCGTCGGCGTGGAAGCGCAGGTTCGCGGGCAGCACGACACCGGGCAGGTAGCGGCGGTTTTCGCGCGCCGCGTTGAACTCCTCGGCGTGGGCACGCTGGTTGCACCACACGCTCACCTCGATGCCCTTGCGCGCGAGCAACAGCGCCAGCCCCGTGCCCCAGCTGCCGTCGCCGAGGACCACCGCGCGCCGCAGGTTCTCCTCGCGCGCCTCAGCCACCACCAGCTCCGGGCGCAGCCGCGCGCTTCGATCCGATCTTGGATTCCGTTCCCGCCACGATGCGGGACATGTTCGAGCGGTGACGGACGAGGATCAAGAGCGCGAGCAACGCTGCCCCCACCGTCGGCTCGACGCGCTGGGTGAGGAACCACGCCGCCACCGAGAAGGCGAGCCCCATTGCGATCGACGCGAGGCTCACCATGCGACCGAGGCCGAGTGCCACGAGCCACACGGCTCCACCGACGACCCAGATGCGCGGATCCATGGCCACCAGCGCACCGCAGCCGGTCGCGACGCCCTTGCCGCCCGCGAAGCTCAGCCAGACCGGGAAGCAGTGGCCGAGCACGCTGAGAGCGCCGCAGGCCGTCGCTGCCCACGACAGGGGCTCTTGCCCCGCCACGAGGCCGGCGAAGCCCCAGACCGCCACCCAGCCCTTGGCGAAGTCGAGCACGAACACCGCGAGTCCGACGGGCTTGCCCGCGGCGCGCATGGCGTTGGTGGCCCCGATGTTGCCCGAGCCGACCGTCCGCAGGTCGATGCCCTTCACGAGCCGCACCAGCACGAGCCCGAACGGGATCGAGCCGACGAGGTAGCAGGCGAGTAGCGCGAGGACGAGGGGCGTCATGGCGGGCCGAACCTTCGACCCTAGGGCGCGATAGGTTAGCAACATCTAGACTTCCTTCGTGACCACTCGCTCCCAAGGTCCGGTCGTGGGTATCGACACCGGGGGCACCTTCACCGACCTCGCGCTGGTCGAGAATGGTCGCGTACGGCTCGAGAAGGTGCCGAGCACGCCCGACGATCCGGCGCGCGCGCTGCTCGCGGGCCTCGAGCGCTTGGGGCTCGGGCCGAGCGCGCGCCCGCGCGACCTGCGCGTCGTGCACGGCACGACCGTCGGCCTCAACGCTCTGCTCACGGGCCGCGTCGCGCGCACGGCGCTCGTCACCAATCGAGGCTTCGTCGACCTGATCGAGATCGCGCGCCAGGACCGGCCCGACCTGTATGCGCTGCGGCCCGTAAAGCCGCCGGACCTTGTACCGCGCGAGCGACGCTTCGAAGTCGACCAGCGCTCGTGGCCGCGGCTGTCCGACGGCGCGCTCGAGACCGTGCGTTCCCCGAGCGCGCGCGAGCTCGTGTCCCTGCGCCGCGCGATCGCGCGCGCGGCCCCCGAGTCGCTCGCCGTCTGCCTGCTGCAGTCCTATGCAGATCCCGAGATCGAGCGCGCCGTCGCGCGCGCGCTCGCTCCACTCGGCTTGCCCATGACGCTCTCCGCCGAGCTGCTGCGCGAGCACCGCGAGTACGAGCGCTTCTCCACCGCAGTCGTGAACGCGACGCTCGCTCCGGTCGTCGGAGCCTACCTGCAGCGGCTGTCGCGCGACCTCGGCAACGCGCGTCTCGAGCTCCTGCGCTCCAGCGGCGGCACGATCTCCGCGGAACGCGCCGCTCTCGAGCCCGTGCGCGTGATCGCTTCCGGCCCCGCGGGTGGCGTGCTCGGCGCCTCGCGTGCCGCGCGCGAAGCCGGCCTCGATCGCATGGTCGGCCTCGACATCGGCGGCACCAGTGCCGACGTCGCCTTCCGGCGCCTCGGAGCGCGGCGCGTGGTCGAGCCGGTGCAGCAAGGCTCGATCGGCGGCCACAGCATCGCCGTACCCTCCCTCGACCTGCACACCATCGGCTGCGGCGGCGGCTCGCTTCTGCGCATCGACTCCGCGGGCGTGCTGAGCGTCGGCCCGCAGAGCGCGGGCGCCGACCCGGGCCCGGTCGCCTATGGCCGCGGTGACGAGCCGACGCTGACGGACGCGCACGTACTGCTCGGACAGCTCTCGTCCGGCACGTTCCTCGGCGGTCGGCTCGAGCTCGACCACGACCGCGTCGAGCGCGTCTTCGAGCGCCTCGGGCGAAAGCTCGGGCTCGCGCCGCGCGCAGCGGCGCAGGCAGCACTCGACGTCGCGCGAGCCGCGATGCGTCGCGCGCTCGGCGTGATGACGCTCCAGCGCGGCGAGGATCCGCGCGCAACTCCGCTGGTCGCCTTTGGCGGCGGCGGCGGGCTGCACGCGGCGGAGCTCGCTCGCGCTCTGGCGATGCCGTGCGCACTGGTGCCCGCGGCACCCGGCGTGCTCTCGGCCCTTGGCATGGCGACGGCCGAGCCGCAGGCCGAGCGCTCGCGAGCGATCCTCGCGCCGCTCGCGCGCCTGCGGGCACGCGAGCGCGCTGCGCACCTGCGCGCTCTCGAGCGCGAGGCGCTCGGCGAGCTCGCCGACAGCGGCCAACGTGCGTCGGACGCCGAGTGCGAGGCCTCGCTCGACCTGCGCTACGAGGGTCAGTCCTTCGAGCTGCGCGTCCCGCTCGCCGGTGGCGATCCGCGCGAGCGCTTCGCCGCGCGCCACCGCGAGCTCTACGGCTACACCCTCGACGAGCGCGAGGTCGAGCTCGTCAACTTGCGCGTCCTCGCACGCATCCCGGCGGCCCTGCCACGCAAGCGCAAGGTCCAGCACCGTCCGGCCCCGCGCACGGCCTTCGTCGGCACGACGCGCGTCAGCTTCGGCGGAAGCGAGCTGCGCACGCGGATCGTCGAGCGCGCGCTGCTAGAACCCGGCGACCACTTCACGGGTCCGGCGATCGTGCGCGAGTTCTCCGGCACGACGCTCGTGCCTCCGCGCTGCCGCGCCAGCGTCACTGTGGGCGGCCACCTGCGGCTCGAGCGCTGAGCGACTCGAGCCGAAAGCCCACTCTCACGAACCTTCGAGGTGGAACGTGAAGCGGTGCACGACGTCGGAGTCGTGCGGCACGCCATCGCGCGTCGCCGCGCGGAAGCGCCAGCGGCGCACGCCCTCGAGGGCGGCGCGGTCGAGGCGCTCGAAGCCGCTCGAGCGCACGATCGCGACTTCGCCCACCGAGCCATCGGCGAGCACGCGCATGCGCAGCTCTACCGTGCCCTGTTCCGCGAGGCGCCGCGAGAGGCGCGGGTACTCGGGCTCTGGAGTCTCGACCTGCACAGCCGAGATGAGCTCCGGCTCAGGTGCGGGAGCGGGCGGCGGAGCGGCGATCACGGGCGGCTGGACTTCGGGCTCACCCGGCGCGGCGCCTGCGCTACCGCCCCCGGCGAGGTCGGCCGTGCGACGGGCCGACGGCGAGTTCCACGCGAGCGACAGGAGGCGCGACTGGGCGCAGGTCAAGTCAAGGACGTCGGGCCGCGTCTCGCTCAGGTCTTCGAGCGCGAGCATGGGCTGTGGCGGGAGATCGAGCTCGACGAGTTGCGGCTCGTCGGGCGTGGCGACCACGAGCTCGCGCTCCGGCTCGGGATCCTCCCCGGCCTCGACCGCCGCGGCGAGCGGCGCAGACACAACCTGGATCACGTGACCGCGGCCGGTACCGCTGCCGCTCGGCGCGAGCGCAGCGAACGCGAGTCCGCCCGCGATGGCGAGGTGCACACCGAGCGAGCCTGCGAAGCTCCACGAGAAGGAGCCGCTGCCGGAGGGCAGCGCCGCAGAGGTCGACTCGGCCCCTCGCGAGGGGCCTGCGGAGCGGGGACAGTTCATGGCCGGGGCGCTCATGCTAGCGCGGGCTGCCGGGAAGAATGCAACTAGAGGGTCATGCGCAGGCCGGCGACCACGCCGACCCCGGGGGCGTCGATGCCGGAGCCGTGCACGCGATAATCCTCGTCGAACAGGTTGTGCAGGCCGATGTTCCAGCTGGCGCCGCTGCCGGCCTCCCCGACCGGGCCGCCGAAGTCGAGGTCGACCCGCGTCCAGCCGTTGGTCCCGTTCTTGTCGATGCGCGGGTCGCCGAGGTCCGTCGGGGAAAGCCGGTTCTGGGAGGTTGCGAACCAGAAGGAGAGCTGCAGCCAGCCGAGATTCCGGATGGGCTGGGCAGGCTCGTACGACAGCGAGACGTTGCCGTGGAACGGCGGGATCCGGCTCGCCGGCTGGTCGTCGAAGGCCGGAATGTCGTCGTCGTACTGCTGGCCGTAGGTGTACTCGAGGTACGTGCCGAACGAGTACGGCGAGTCTTCGCCGCCGAGCTTGCGCTGGTAGCGGGTCTCGACGCCGAGCAGGTCGACGTCGCCGGTGTTCTCGCGCACGTAGGTCTCGTCGCCGATCGGACCGCCGGGGGTGGGGTCGCTCACGAGACGGCGGCCGACCACGTCCTGAATCGCGTTGTGGTAGAGGCCGAGCGACCAGCTCCACGCGTCGCGGCGCATGTCGAGCGCGAGCTCCTCGTACAGCGAGCGCTCGGGATCCAGATCCGGGTTGGAGAGCTCCGTGCCACTGTTGAAAGTCGCGTTGCGCGCGAGCTCGGAGAGGTTCGGCGCACGGAACGCCTGCGCGATCGTGGCCGTGATGCGCACTCCGTCGGCCACGTCCGTCGCCGCCTGCAGCGAGCCCGTGACGGCGTCGAAGTTGCCCTCGACGGTCTGCCCGGGGTTCGCCACGTCGTCGAACTGGAATTCGAAGTACGAGTAGCGCACGCCCGCTGTGAGGTCGAACGGACCGACGTCGAAGAGCTCGTCGCGCACGAACAGGCCGCTGGAGAGGTAGTTCGAGCCCGGTGCGAAGGAACCGACCGCGCTGGTGGCCGCGCCCGTCGTGATGTTGACGTTGGTGCGGGTCGAGTCGACGTCGTCGTAGTCCGCGTCGATGCCCCACGTGAGGAGCTGCGAGTCGCCGAGCGCCTTGCGCCAGTCCATGCCGACGCCGACGGTCTCGGTGTCGTCCTGCTCGAGCCGGCGCGTGCTCGAGCCCCGCGCACGGATGCGGCGGTTCTCGACGTACTCGCGCAGCGACAGGCGCACCTGCATCTCGTCGCCGAGGCCAGGCTGCGCATCGTTGTAGGCGACGACGTAGCGCGTGCGGTCCTGCAGCGTGAAGTAGTTCTCCGCGTCGGAGGGCTGCGTCTGGCCGTAGCCCGTGTTCATGCGGTCCGAGCGCGGCACCTCGAAGTCGCGGGTGCGCATGCCGCTGACGCGCATGCTGCGCCGCTCGCCGAGCTGCACGTCGCCCGAGGCGTACCACGACTGGCCGTTGTAGCCCGTGTTCTGCACCTCGCCCTTGCCGGAGTGCAGCACCTGCCAGTCCTGAAACGAGCCGCCGACGAGCACGCCGACATCCTCGGTGCCGACCGACAGCGAGCCGTACTCGCGCGCGCCTTCGGCGGCCGTGTTGGCGTCGACGCCGAGCTCGCCCTGCACCGCTCGGGTGCCGGCCTTGTCGCGCGCGAGCGGCGCGCGGTTGCGGGTCCAGATCAGGATCGCGCCACCGAGCGCGTCCGAGCCGTAGAGCACGGCCCCGGGCCCGCGCACGATCTCGACGCGCTCGACGTTGGTCGGATCGATGCCATTGAGCGACTGGTTGGGGCCGCCGCGCGTCGTGCCGTCGTTCATCCGCACGCCGTCGACGACGATCAGGACTTGGTTGCCGATCAAGCCGCGCAGGATCGGGGCGCCGCCGCCGAGGTTGGTCTCCTGCACGAACAGGCCGCTCGCCTTGGCGATGGCCCGCGGCAGGGAGCGCTCGCCCGTCGCGGCCAGCTCCTCGGCGGTGATGACCTGCTCGGAGATGCCCGGGGTGGTGGCCGTGCGGCCCGCGCGCGGGGCCGTGACGACGGTCTGGGTGATGTCTTGGACCGGAAGGGCCAGCAGCAGGGAGGGCATCGGCATGGCGGAGGAGAGGCGCTGGCGCCGAGTGGCACGGCGAAGGAAGGGTAGTCTGCCAACGCCGCGCGCGTCGGGACGGTTCATGAGACCGCGGACATCGCCGGGGCGGCACCAGCGTCGGTCCCGAGCCTGGAGGACCTTGCTCCGCAGCCTCCGCTTCCGCGCAGGCCACGGCCGTCGGCCTCGAGGCTGACCCGCGCGCTCTGGGCACGAAAAAAGCCCGCGTAGGGGCTTCTTGCGATGCCGGCTGCCGGACCGGCTGGAGCGGGCGATGCAGATCAAACGCTCCGAGGACACCAAGATCGACCGTGCCGCCGCGGCCCGGGCCCAGAGCGGCCCGCTGCTCGAATGGTTGCGCAGCGCCGGTTCGGCGGAAATCTTGGACGTGCTGGATGATCCCCGCAGCCTGCCGAATTTGGATGAGCTGATTCCGGCAGCGGCCGCAGCAGCCGCTCCCCGTAGCAGCGGTGTCGCCGAGTCGGAAATCC